>Ga0105239_10001849_pt1 | contig 27708 bp, 19 predicted proteins | sample KBSC44metaG_FD_92761 | JGI IMG/M metagenome (GOLD analysis project Ga0105239, IMG submission 92761) | Corn rhizosphere microbial communities from Kellogg Biological Station, Michigan, USA - KBS C4-4 metaG | ecosystem: Host-associated > Plants > Roots > Rhizosphere > Soil | place: Michigan, USA...
CACCAAGGTAGCCAGTCTGGCGTGAATGTATCTGGTGAGCAGAAGGACCCCCTATGAAAGTTTCAACCGGTTGTGTAAGGTGATAATAAGAATAACCTACATAAGCGGTAGCGTGTTCTGAAACTTTGCCTGAGTACATGATACCTGCGTTAAAGTCAGGATAGCTAAGGTCTGCATTTGAGAATTTCTCGCCGGTAGGATAAGGAGTTCCACCTGATGCCGCATCGAATTGATCTTCAAATGTCAGCTTTTGAAAATCAATACTTTTTTGAACTAAACAACCCTGAACGCCAAGTGATATATGATGTTGTTTGTTTTTACCAAAGGCTTTATGGTAAGCTAAAGAAAGGCCAACTGTTGTGTTTTGCAAACCACCGGTACCCGATTTATCATACAAACCTATAAGGCCAATGCCTATCGCATCGCCTTCAGGCAGCTTGCTCTTCATTATGCCCATATCATAAGATAATGTACCTGTAACGTATGGGTTTGAAGATACAGTAGCCCACTGCGTACGGAAGTTGGCCGAAAAACGAAGGTCTTCAGGCGTAAGGCCGGTAAGCGCAGGGTTCAGTGTGAGGGGCGATGTGAAATATTGCGTAAAGTGCACATCCTGAGCTATCGCAGAGCCGGCTAAAGCCATGGCAACACTCACGCTTAGTAACAATTTCTTCATCTGATTGAGTCTTTTATTATTTTTTAAGAAAATATTCTGAAAGCAAATTAGGATAAATTCCTTTCTTATGCAAGACAGTGAGAAATATTATTTTGGTTGGGTTTATAAGGGTAATAAACCAAAGGGTAATAATTGGCACGATAACGTAATGAAATATGGCAATGTGATGGCATTTCTACACACTGATCAATTGAAGCATTACCTATCAAAAGGTACCGAAAACAGCATTAGCTGATCAGCTAATCATCACATCAGCTAATTTCACATTATGCTTGTCGTTTGCTGCCAAATGCAAGGTCTCCCGCATCGCCCAGCCCGGGCACAATGTAGCCTTTTGCGGTAAGCTCGTCATCTATTGCAGCTGTCCATATATGTACATCGGGGAAATGCCGTAGTAGTTGCTCGATGCCCACGGTACATGCAATAGCGGTCACCACATGTATCTGGGAAGGTTGGTCGTATTCCACCAACGATGTTATGGCTTGTACCATCGAAGCACCTGTTGCCAGCATGGGGTCGGCAATTATCAGCGGTCTGCCGGCAAGCCCGGGGCTGGTCATATATTCCTGCAATATGCTGAAAGAGCCATCGCGTTTATGTTTACGGTATGCAGCAATAAATGCGCTATCGGCCTTGTCGAAGAAATTTAGCACTCCCTGGTGTAGGGGCAACCCCGCACGAAGTATGGTAGCTACCACCGGCTGCGCTTCCAATACATTACAGTCAGCTTCTCCCATAGGTGTTTGCACCGTTATTGTTCTATAAGGTAGCACCTTGCTTATTTCGTAAGCCGCAATACTCCCTATGCGCTCTATATTCTTACGGAAACGCATGCGGTCGGCTTGTATGTCTGTATCTCGTATCTCCTGTATCCATTCTGATAGGATACTGTTTGTGTCGCTAAGGTTTGTGAGCATTGATATGAAGATAGTTTTTTTGTTTAAAAATATATCTATCCGGCAGGCGGATACTCCGGGAGTTCTATAATTGAAATTGTAACATCTGGCATGCGGATTAAATAAAAATATTTATTTAATAATCTTAATGGATTGACAATATATGGTAATTTTATGGGAATATATAATCCTCTTTATGATATCAAAACTACAAAAGACCAATGCACGCAGGTTCCGGTGCAAAATAAGCCAATTGTTATTACCTGTAGCGCTGTTGTGTACTATAAGTGCTGCAGCGCAGGTGCCTACAATTACTACATTCACGCCAACAAGCGGTAGTAGTGCTACATCGGTAACCATCACGGGTACTAACTTTAATACGACAGCAGCTAATAATGCTGTCTATTTTGGAAATGCAAAGGGTACTGTTACCTCAGCCACTGCTACATCACTAACAGTGACAGCGCCCGATGCGGCAAGCCTCGCCGCTATTACAGTTGTAAACACCGGTACAGGACTTGCATGCGCGTCTAAAGCGTTTTATATGCCCACGTTTGCCGGCTCAACTGCTACACCATCCTATGTGGGAAGCAGTATTACGGTCAGTAGTGGAAGCCTTAACGGCATCCAGTTTGCGGACTTCGATGGTGATGGCAAGAATGATATGGTTGTTACTGACCAGATCGGTCATGTCTATGTCTATAAAAATACCACTACCACAATCGGCGGCACACCATCATTTGTACTTGCCAGTACTATTGCATTGGCCAATGCATTTAGTAATATATTTTTCGGTGATCTGAATCGTGATGGCAAGCCTGATATGGTTGTGGCGAGCGGACAAGAAGTTGTTGCAATATTTATTAATCAAAGTACAGGCCCAGGTAGTTTTTCTTTTGCAAGCGAGGTAGACCTTACACTACCTGTTGGCGGTGGTGAGGCTTTTACTGTAGGAATAGGTGATTTTGACGGTGATGGGAAGCCGGATATAATAACTTCTGATTACCTTGATAATTATCTGTATGCTTTTACAAATAATTATACCAGTGGTACTATGACTGCGGCAAACTTTACGAGAACACAACTCATTGACGGAAATGTTTCCGCTGATGGTTATGGGATAAATGGAATAATACTTGCCGATATGGATAAAGATGGCAGGCCGGATATTGTTGCTTCAACCATTACAAATTCAGGAGTTTCAGAAACATTTGTTATACCCAATACGACTACAACGCATGGCAGTCCGTCAGTTAGCACCAGCACTTTTGCATCAGCCAGCATCGGTTCGGCGGAAATAAATGTAGCCGTAGCAGATTTTGATGGAGATGGAAAATTAGATGTGGCGTGGGGCGATGCGGACCCATCTGCCACTAATCTATATGTCGCACTCAATACATCTACAGGTACAGGCAATTTTGGTCTCAGCTCTGTAAAGTCAATCAATACCGGCGCTAATTCCGGTTATGTAAATGTCGCGGATCTTAACGGTGATGGTAAGCCAGATATTATAGTTTCAGAATACAACACAAGCGGCATAAATATCATAAAAAATACAAGTACAGGTACTGGTTTTTCGAATCTTAGCTTCAGTGTTAGTACAATTTCAACCACAGCAGCGCAGGCAGTCGTAGTCGCGGCTGATGTAAACGGAGACAACAAAGCAGATATAGGTTCTGTGGATTTTAACGGAACGGGTATCAATATTTTCAGAAATGGAACGGTATCGGCACCTGCAGTTATTACGAATGCTGCAACATTAGTTACAGGTGCTACCGCGACACTTAATGGTGCCATAAATGACGAAGGTGCTATAACGGCCACCTCTTTTGATTATAGTAGCACCAGTGCTACACTTTCATCAGGTGTTACCAATACTGCAGCGTCACCATCAAGTATTGCAGCTGGTGCCGGAGCAACAAACGTCAGTCTCGGATTGAGTGGATTGGCAGCAGGTACCACTTATTACTATCGCGTAAACGGGCATAATAGTCTTGGTACAACTAATGGCAATATCTTAAGCTTTACAACGACAGCCAATATCGTTCCTGTTTTTACAGGTGGCAGCCCACAATCACTGACCGTTTGTCAGAACGCTGCAGCAACCCCTATTAACTCGTTACTTACCATAAATGATGCAGACGTAGGGCAGACGGAAACCTGGAGCATTGCCGCCGGTGGCAGTCCATCACATGGTAGTATTGTTATTGGTACAACGCATGCATCAGGTACCGGCGTATCGCCTACAGGGTTTACTTATCAACCTTCAACAAGTTATAATGGTAGCGATGCATTTACGATGCAGGTATCAGATGGTGCAGGTGGCACAGCTACTACGCTTATTAATGTTACGGTAGGTACATTACCTAATATTAACTCAATAGGCCATAATTCGCCTGTATGCAGTGGCGGGACACTGAATCTGACAAGTTCTGCATCCGGAGGCACAGGTACATTACACTACGCGTGGACAGGGCCTTCCTCATTTTCGGCAGCCGTGCAAAATCCTTCAACAACAGCTATTGCGGGTATTTATACACTTGCTGTAACGGATGCTAATAGCTGTGTAGCAACAGGTACAAATACTACTACGGTTGCAGTAAATCCAAATAATAACTGGACGGGTGCTTCATCTACTGACTGGAATACCGCGGGCAATTGGGGTTGTGGCACAGTGCCAACAGCTTCTTTACCCGCTGTGATACCGGGCTCTATTACTAATATGCCACTTATAAGCTCTGGTACATTCAGTGCACAATCTTTATCCATAGCTGCGGGCGATGCACTTTCTATCAATACAGGTGCCATATTGAATGTAACGGGTAGCATTGCAAATGCCGGAAACATAACCGGTGCGGGTTCTTTAATAGCAAATGGTACATCTGCACAAACATTAAGTGGTAAGGGTACAATAAACAACCTTACAATAAACAATACTGCCGGTGTTAGTATTAATTCGGGTGATACAACGTATATAGCAGGTGTGCTAAGTGTAAGTGCCGGAACGCTAACTACAAATAATGGTCTTACACTTGTATCAAATGCTTCAGGTACAGCCAGAATAGGTAACAGTGCGGGCACCGTATCAGGTAATGTAAATGTGCAGCAGTATTTCCCCGGTGGACGTAGGGCGTACCGTTTCTTCGGGCATCCGTTCAATGTTTCCATACCATTGAGCCAGCTCGAAACATACATTGATATCACAGGTATGGGTGGTATTTCACATGGTTTCACTGCTACTCCTTCCAATGCATCTTCTTGCATGTGGTACAGTACCCGCCGTGGTAAATCTGCTTTGTCTGCCGATCCGGGATGGACTGCATTTACAAATGCAAATGGCCTGGATACCAATGCTTTTAAGCAATATGAAGGCATCTATCTCTTTATCAGGGGAGCAAAAGGTACTGGGTTAGACGGTCTTCCTTATACTCCCGCTCCGGTTACAGTTTCAATGACAGGTACCATCAATCAGGGAACTGTAGCAATACCACTGGCCAAGGGCGCTAACTCTGATTTCAATCAGGTCAGCAATCCATATCCTTCTCCGGTAGATCTTGGTAGTGTTGTCGCTGCTGCGCATACCGCAGGCGATCTGGTAGGTACCGGATTCTATATGTGGAGCCCATACAGGGCTACAGGCGGTGCTTTTGTTACGGTACCAATAGGTAGCGCTTATAAGATACAAGGCAACACATCGTTCCAAGTAGAGGCAGCTACTGCAAGTAGTGTGCTTACTTTTCATGAAACAGATAAAGTAGCAACTGCTGATACAGAATTACTGCGTGTTGCTAATCAATATGTAGATATTGAAGTTGTTGATGCGAACTACACTGTTTGGGATGACCTCAAAATAAAGTTCGATGCCCAGGAAACTGATGCAAAAGATAATAATGATGCAGGTAAACCAATCAATCCTGATCTTAACTTCTATACTATGTCACCGGCCGGTGATCATATGAGTATCGATGCGCGTCCTTATACCGATGGTAAAGTGATACCGCTGGGTCTTACTACAAACCATCAGCAGAGTTTCATTATCCGTGCTACGGATATGGCTGCGCCTGTGGGAGCTCAGTTATACCTGCACGATAAGTATCTGTCTAGTTACACACCGCTTACACAGGGTACGGAATATCCGTTCACGATAAGCAGCGATGTTAAGTCACAGGGCGATGCACGTTTCGAAATAGGTCTTGGTGCTATTCCTGATGGTAACAATACTATTGCCGGTACATCATTCGGTATGAATGTAACGCCAAACCCTGCTACAAGCGATGTGGCAGTTAGCTTCCATACTTCAGGTAAGGATAATACGACTATAAAACTCATAAATACAACAGGTATTACCATTACTGCTACCGATCTAGGCAAGCAAACTTCTGGCAGTGTACATATGCCACTTGGTAATCTGCCTGCCGGTGTTTATATGGTGGAACTTATATCTGGCAATAACAAAACCACACAGAGACTGGTCAAAGAATAAATTTAATTATATTTCATTAAAAGCGGGTGACCAAAGTCACCCGCTTTTTCTTTTATAGAATATTTAAAAGCTAGACATTATATAAGCAATGTTTATCTATGATAGTTAAATTCGAGTTAAACTGTATTAGCTTATTTTGTTACGAATAGCAACGACCTATTTTTGTACCTTTGCACACCTTTTATTTTCAGGGATACACGAGATGGACCTTTTGTCTTCAATAGACCGTACTAAGCTGCCGCAGCATATAGCCATAATTATGGATGGTAATGGGCGTTGGGCTAAGGAGCGCGGCGAGGATAGGGTGTACGGTCACCATGAAGGTGTGCTGAGTGTGCGGGAAATTGTGAACGCGAGTGCGGAGGTGGGTATCGGCTATTTAACATTGTATGCTTTTTCTGCAGAGAACTGGAACCGGCCTAAGCAAGAGGTGGACGCGCTGATGGAACTGCTGGTGAATACTATCCGCAAAGAAGTAGAAGAGCTGAAGAAGAACAATGTAAAGATGCATGTTATTGGCGATTTCGAAAGCCTGCCCGCTATATGTCAGCGCGAACTGAATGAGGCGATAGAAATAACAAGTATGAATACCGGGCTGAATCTGATACTGGCGCTGAGCTATAGCTCGCGATGGGAGATAACGGACGCAGCCAGGAAAATAGCTGAAGATGCGAAAAGCGGCAAGCTCGATCCGAATGATATTAATGATGCGGTATTTCATAAGTATTTGAATACTGCGCCATTCCCTGATCCTGAATTGATGATAAGAACAAGCGGGGAGTACAGGATCAGTAATTTTTTACTTTACCAGCTGGCGTATGCCGAGCTGTATTTTACGAATGTGCACTGGCCGGATTTCAGGAAGAACAACCTGTATGAGGCCTTGCTGAATTATCAGCAGCGCGAACGCCGATTTGGAAAAACCAGTGAACAAATACAAACGAACACTTCCCAGCATGTATAAAAGTACCCTCCGCTATTGCCTGATATTGATATGCGCGCTAAGCGCTAGCCAGCTAAGGGCGCAGATTGGCCCGGGTGGTGGCGGCAATGGTCTTAATAAAATGAGGCAGGATACCCAGCCCTCTACCGAGCCATCAAAACCTAAAGAATACGAAATAGGTGGTATTGATGTGCAGGGGCTTAAATATCTGGATAAAGATCTGCTTATAGCGGTTACTAATCTTACCCTGGGTCAAAAAGTACACTTACCGAATGACGACGGCATCGCAAAGGCTGTACGTACTTTATGGAAGCAGGAATTATTCTCTAACGTAAACATCGTTATCTCAAAATACTTAGGCGACAAAATATTCCTTACTATAATTGTAGAAGAGCGCCCCCATCTGGGCCGTTATAACTTCAAAGGTATAAAGCCATCTGAGGCAAAAGAGCTTAAAGAGAAATTGTCGCTGGTAAAGGACAAAGTGGTAACGGAAGCTACCAAGAAGGAAGCGATAGTACGTATCCGCAAGTTCTACGTGGACAAGGGTTTTGGCCGTGTTAAGGTCTCTGCGATAGAAAAAACGGATACCGGTGCTATTAATAAAGTGAACCTTACTTTTATTATTAATAAGGGCAACAAAACGCACATCAACCAGATAAATATAGTAGGTGAGGAGAATGCTACGGAAACACGTTTGAAACGCACACTGAAGTCAACAAAAGAAATGTCGCGTTTTACGATACATCCTTCAAATGATGAAAGTGTGTACCCTGGCCAGAAACACCCTGCATCAAGATATTTCAGAGAGTTCGGATTTCTCTCTCCTACAAGAACCCTTGAGGCTTTAGACCCTTATTTCAGGTTCAAGATATTTGCCTCTTCAAAATTCAATCAGCAGAAATTTGATGATGATAAGGCCGCACTGGTAGCATACTACAACACATTAGGTTATCGCGATGCCGCCGTTGTTGCAGATACTATTCATCCGGTAGCTAACGGTAATATCAATGTTGATATTAAAGTAAGCGAAGGCCACAAATATTATTTTGGTGATATTACCTGGAAGGGTAATACAAAGTATTCAAATGAGTTGCTTACAAAATCACTCGGTATAAAAAGAGGTGATGTGTATGATCAGCAATTACTCGAAACGCGTATTGGCCGCCAGCTCGCCACTCCCGATGGCGGCGGCGAAGATGTAAGCAGCCTTTACATGGATGATGGTTACCTCTTCTTTAATATAGACCCGACCGAAACTTCTGTAGTAGGCGATACCATCAATTTCGAGATGCGCATTTCAGAAGGCTCGCAAGCGGTAATAAAGGATGTGAACATTGCAGGTAATGAGCGCACTAACGAGCATGTGATACGCAGGGAAATACGTACGTTGCCGGGTGATAAATTCAGCCGTACATTATTGATACGCTCACAGAGGCAAATAGGTGCCCTGGGTTTCTTCGATGCGGAAAAAATAGGCATATTGCCTAAGCCACACCCGGAAGATGGTACTGTGGATATAGACTATACGGTTGTGGAAAAATCAAGCGATCAGCTACAGTTGTCTGCCGGTTTTGGTGGTGGTGTTAATTTCTATGGTAATATAGGTATAGCATTCAATAACTTCTCCATCCGCAATATCTTCAAACCGAAATTCTGGGATCCTTTACCGGTAGGTGATGGGCAGAAATTCTCTGTCAACTATTCATCTAACGGTGCGTATTACAATTCTCTGTCTACGGCCTTTACAGAGCCATGGCTGGGCGGCCACAAGCCAAACGCGCTTACCGCAAACTTTGTATATAGTAAATATTCAGCGGCGGCTGTAGGCTCTGACCCTAACCTTTCTTACCTGCGTATGATAGGTGGTGGTCTGGCAATGAGCAAGCGCCTCAGGTGGCCCGATGACTTCTTTATACTCACTTATGGCCTGTTCTATAACAACTACAAGCTGAAGGATTATGCACTTACACCGGACTTTACCGATGGTTACAGTAATGACCTTCACGTTAAGTTAGTGTTGTCGCGCAACTCTATAGATGTACCGCTGTATCCGAGAAGTGGTTCTAATATCAGTTTCACATTCCAGTTCACACCACCATACAGTTCGTTCACAGGTCGCGACTATACCAATGAAACCTCTGATCAGAAATACAAGTGGATAGAATACCATAAATATAAATTCTCTGCCGACTGGTATCAACGTATTACCGGCAACCTTGTATTAAGGCTGGCCACTAAGTATGGCTTCCTCGGTTACTATAACCAGGGTATTGGTTACTCTCCGTTCGAGCGTTTCCAGCTTGGTGGTGACGGTTTATCTGGTTACTCGTATTTCGTAGGTAAGGATATCATCTCACAGCGTGGTTATGAAGTATATGCTGATGATGCAACAATATTTAACAAGTATACTGCAGAACTCCGTTATCCGTTCTCCCTTAGCCCTACAGCTACCATATATGGTCTCGCTTTTGTGGATGCGGCTAACGCATGGGATAACTTCCAGCAGTTCAATCCATTTCAGTTGAATAGGGATGCCGGTTTTGGTATTAGGATATTCTTACCAATGTTTGGTCTGTTAGGATTAGACTATGGCATAGGTTTTGACCGTTATAATCCTGCGGCGGGTACTACGGGCCTTAAGGATATTGGCAAGTTCACGTTCATGTTAGGGTTTGAGCCGGAATAATTGTTTTACTATCACTAAAAAGATACGATCATGAAAAAGGTAATTTTAAGTGTATTGTTTATCATGGCTTTCGCAGGTATTGCTAACGCACAGCACTACTGCATGATAGATTCAAAGTACATACTCGAGAAAATGAGCGACTACAAAGATGCCCAGACCAAGCTCGATAATCTCTCCAAATCATGGCAGGATGAGATAGATAAGAACATGGCCGAAGTGGACAAGATGTACAAAGCATACCAGGCAGAACGCCCGATGCTATCGGACGAAATAAGAAAAAAGCGTGAAGATGAAATTGTGGCCAAGGAAAAGGCTGCAAAAGACCTGCAAAAACAACGTTTTGGTTACGAAGGCGACCTTTTTAAGAAGCGCCAGGAGTTTGTAAAGCCGGTACAAGACCGTGTGTTTAACGCGGTGCAGAAACTGGCCTCTTCAAAAGGCTACGACATGGTGCTGGATAAGGCGGGAGGCATCACATTGTTCTACGTAGACCCCAAGCTGGATCGTAGCGATGATGTTTTAAAAATTCTTGGAATAAACAAATAATGGCATTTACTTTGCTCATCTAAAAATACATAAATACAAAAACCATAATGAAAAAGTTCGTATTATTTCTTGCCTGCGGTCTGTTGATAGGCAATATAGTTTTTGCCCAGGGCAAAACGAAGGAAGAAACTACACATGGCACTGGTACTAACACTGGTACAAAGTTTGGTTATCTTAACTCTAACGATCTGTTGGCTGCTATACCTGAAAGAGTAAAGGCTGATTCAGCTTTATCAAAATACCAGAAGTCATTCCAGGATCAGTATGAGGACATGGTAAAGGAATACCAGACCAAGGGACAGGCTTTTCAATCAGGCGAAAAGACCATGACCGATGCGGTTAAAGAAGTAAAAGCGAAAGAAATACAGGACCTGCAAAGCCGTATAGAAGGTTTCCAGCAGTCAGCGCAGGAAAAACTACAAACTAAAAAGTCTGAATTATATGGCCCGATCCTAGATAAGCTGAATAAAGCGATCAGCGCGGTCGGTAAGGAGCATGGATATAATTACATTTTTGATGTAACCCAGGGTGCAGTTTTATACTACGACGGTGATGACGTATTGCCATTGGTAAAGGCAAAGTTGGGTATCAAGTAATACTAGGATACAAATTATTTTCTGAAAGGGCTGCTAATTGCGGTCCTTTCTTTGTTATAAACCTTAGTAAGTAAATTATTTTTATTTTAATAAATAAAACTTGTCTGTTTAACAAGTTAACATGAATTCAATAACGTTCGGTTATATATTGGTCCCAACTAAACAATTTACATTTGCCATGTGTTATAATACACAAAGATTAAAATTAAATTAATCAGACATTCCCAAATCTATGGTTAGAAATCTACTTATCAGAAGCGCAGTTTTATTGTCGCTTTTAGGCGCAACACAAGCACAAGCTCAAAGCCCTACAACACCGGCTTTAGGCTTTAACGTGTTTGTACAAAATGGTGCAAGGCTCCATAATAATGAAACAGAAGGCCCCGTTGCTATGGGAGGAAACCTTACTGTTGATGGTGGTTACCAGGTATCAACTAACTATACCGGCCCTTATACAGTAGGTGGGGTACACGTTACCCTCCTTATCGGCGGTAAAGTTATTTATTCAAGCGGTAGCCTTACTGTAGATCAGAATGGTTATGTAAAAATCGGTGACAGTACCGGATCTCATGCATGGTATCTGGACATGAGCGGAGCAGCTTCGCCTATGCGTATTACCCCGGGTAGCGATTATAATGGCTCTCCGCGTATCAATATGCAGGTACATTCTACCGACATCGGCGTTAGTGCTTCAGTTAATCCTATATTTCAAGGTAGTCTAGTAGACTTCGCGGCAGCGTTTACGACCATGAAGGCTAAGTCTACATGCATGAGTGGCCTTACCGATAATACAACGCTTACGAACTCGGGCGGTACGATAATCCCGCATACAAGTCTTCCTACACAAGTAAAGGTGACCCTGAATACAGGCCTTAACGTATTGAACCTTACCGGTACAGATATGAACCACGTAACGGATTTCACATACAATACGCACCCTGATGCTTCGCACGTATTGCTTATCAATGTTAACGGCGGTGCATCTTTTACATGGAGTGTTTACAACTCTGCAGGCATCGGTGGCTCACAATGTCCGTACATCATATATAACTTCTACAATACTACTACGCTTACTATAGCGGGTGGTGGCGCTATTGAAGGTACCGTGTTCGCACCTTATGCGGATATCACTAAGACCACTAACATGTCTAATATAGAGGGCCAGGTTATTGCGCAGTCTTATTATCATGGTGGTGGCGAGAATCACTATTATGTATTCACCCCATCTATCACAGGCTGCGGCGATACCCTCGCTACAAAAGCGATATTTGGAATGAACAGTGCGAATCAGTGTGTAAGCACTAATTCATTTACATTCACAGACTCTTCTACAGGTACTGCCCCATTCACATACGCATGGAGTTTTGGCGATGGTACTACATCTACTGCTACAAGCCCTGTAAAATCATATACTGCGGCTGGTACATACACAGTTAAAGAAGTGGTTACTGGTGCAGGTGGTAAAGATTCTACAACCCATACTGTTACCGTATCAACTCCGCCTTCTTACGGCTTTACTTCAAGCGATACCGTAATGAGCCTTACCGGCAATAGCTTTACATTCACAAGTACTACACCTACTACCGGCAATACTTATGCATGGAGCTTTGGCGATGGCACTACCTCTACAGCGGTAAATCCTACTAAATCTTATACTGCTGCATGCTCTTACACAATTCGCCAGATAGTTACAAGTGCTGGTGGTTGCATAGATACTGCTTACGGATATATTGTTGTGGCGTCTGACGGCGTGGGCGGCGGTACAGGTGGTGGCCTAGAAAGCCAGAGCCTTGGCGGCCGTGTTGCACAAAGAGATTTCAACAATGCTAAGAACAGTGTAAATACAAAGATGGATTACAGCAAGGCTCAATTATTTGTTCCGCATCACAATGCAGGTACAAGTGCTAAGACTTCTGCAACCAGCGAGTTACAGCGTTTAGTTCCTGCTACGCTCGATTCAAGCACTACTGCGGTGATAACTACACCTGCAGATATCACTACGCTCACAGCAGCAGTTGATGTATTCTCTGTTGACTACATAAACAGCAATAACGCAAAGGGCGTGGTACTGGGTATCACTACACTTGCAAAACCATACAGCCACACTAAGTCTATATGCGACAGGTTCCGTGGTGCTGTTTTGTTGAACACGAGCACGGTTAATATCCAGGGCTTTGAATTTATCCAATTCCAGATGCGTCAGTCAAACGGCGAGGTTGAATATTGTATTGCGTTCGCCGCGGGCAAATCAGCTGGCAGCACTAAATTCAATCTGCAGAACAAATGGCTTATCTCTGAATATACAGCCGATGATTCTGTATTTAACTTCCAGGCATGGGCTGCTACACCGGGTAATGATATAAAGCTGGTTAATGACATCCTGAATAACCTGAAAGCGATAAGACCATTACAGCAGATCGATGCTAACTTCTCTTTACCGCCTGCTTACATTTCTTATGGTAAGAGGGATAAGGGTAATCTGAACATAGCTGTAACAAATATCACAACTACCACAAACGCTACCCTGGTATTCGATGAGCGTGTTAATGAGCTTGCCAATACGGATGAGCTTACAATACCACTTACACTTACACCGGGTACCGACAATAACTTTAGCATTCCTATCAAGGATGGTTATGAATATGAAGGTCACCTGTTTCTGAACGATACACTGACAGATGAAGTATACATGGCAGATGGTAGCTACAGCCTCGATTACGACCATACCTATACTTCAGTTTCCACTTACAAGCCAAACAACGATCCGGCAAGGGTATACGCTGATAACGAATATCCATTGTACAGGGATGTAACAGTTAAGGCATCAAGCACGGATTACATATCTGTTTACAAGTACATCACATCAGGAGATGAGCCGGTTGATCTTTCTTCGTACAGTGCGCTTAAATTTACAGGTTCAGGTGCTGGCCAGGCTACAGTAAGACTGCTGAAAAGCTCTATAACTAACTGGAACGATCAGTACAAGACAACTATAACATTAACACCGGATGCAGAGCAGCAGATAATCAGCATGCAGGACTTTACATCATCAGCTAAGCCTGGTGTTGCCTTCGACGCATCTGATGTTACAGCTATCGTATACACATTTGAGTTTAATGGACTGTCTACTGATCTTGACTTCTTCTTAAGCAAGCAGTCTTTCTCTCATGATAGTGTAATGACGACCAAAGAGCTTTCTTCAAAGGCGTTATCAATATTCCCTAACCCGGTACAAGGTGCGTTCCAGTGCAAGTTCACTTGCGATCAGGATCGCGACCTGCAGGTAGTAGTGGCTGATATATCCGGCAAGGAAGTGTACAAGCAGACAATACACGCTACAAAGGGTTATAATAATGTAACTGTGAATATGCCAAGCGTAGGCCAGCATGCAATGATGATGGTTACCATGGGCGATGCACAGGTTAAGTATAACACGACTAAGATCACAGTATTACAATAATCATATAATAAGCTTACTTACGGGCTGCTGTGCAAACAGCAGCCCGTTTTTATTACATAGATTTAAGTTTGCGAGTGGTCTATTCACTATAACTTTGCGCCCTGTAAATCATAACTATGAGAAGCCACGAGGTAGCAAACCCTGATGTGATATTAGTAGGCGCGGGCATTATGAGCGCCACATTGGGCATCTTATTAAAAGAATTAGATCCTTCGCTTACAATAGAGGTATTTGAGCGGCTCGATGTTGTGGCAGCAGAAAGCTCTGATGCCTGGAACAATGCCGGCACAGGCCACTCCGCCCTTTGCGAGTTGAATTATACGCCGCAAATGCCCGATGGGTCCATAGATATATCCAAGGCATTACACATCACAGAATCATTCGAGGTATCAAAGCAATTCTGGTCTTACCTTGTTACGAATAATGTTATTACTTCACCACGCTCGTTCATCAACAGCATACCACACATGAGCTGCGTATGGGGTGATGAGAATGTGAATTATCTGCAAAAAAGATTTGAAGCAATGAAGGCGCATCACTTCTACAGCAAGATGCAATACTCGGAAGATAAGGAACAGCTTAAAAACTGGATACCCCTGATGATGCACGATAGAGCGGATACACAAAAAATCGCAGCAACAAAGATCGATATTGGCACTGATGTAAATTTTGGCAACCTCACACGCAGCCTATTTGAGCATCTCGCGAAATTACCCGGAGTGACACTGCACCTTAATCATGATGTAGATCACATTAAAAAAGAGGACGATGGTCAATGGCATATCAAGGTGAAAGAGAAACACGTGTATGGTCATAAAGAATTGAAGGCGAAGTTCGTATTTATAGGTGCGGGTGGTGGTGCATTGTTGCTGTTAGAAAAGGCCGGCATCCCTGAGGCAAAAGGTTTTGGTGGTTTTCCCGTAAGCGGGCAATGGCTTACCTGCAAGGATAGGAATGTTGTGGAGCAGCATCATGCAAAAGTATATGGAAAGGCATCAGTAGGTACCCCCCCTATGTCCGTTCCACACCTTGATACGCGTGTTATAGATAACAAACACGAATTATTATTTGGCCCTTTTGCAGGGTTCTCTACTAAGTTTTTAAAGCAGGGTTCACTAATGGATCTGCCATTATCTATACGCGCGAGCAATATAGCGCCCATGCTGGCAACCGGTGCGCATAACATACCACTCATAAGGTATCTGGTAAAGCAAGTAATACAATCACCACAAGACAGGCTCAATGCCCTGCGCGAATTTATTCCTGACGCAAAGATGGAAGACTGGGAACTGCGCGAAGCCGGCCAGCGGGTACAGGTGATAAAGAAAGACGCTAAGGAGATTGGTATACTGGAGTTTGGTACTGAAGTCGTAAGTGCAGTCGATGGCTCACTGGCTGCACTCTTAGGCGCATCGCCGGGTGCATCTACATCGGTATCTATAATGCTGGGCTTATTGGAGAAATGCTTTAAGCAAAAAATAGCGACGCCGGAATGGCAGGCAAAATTAAAAGAGATGATACCGTCTTATGGCAAGTCGCTTGCGGATGATGCAGTACTTACAGAGACAGTAAGAGCACGAACTACCGATATGCTTCAGTTGCAAAAAATAAACGAATAAATATTGTACGCTGTTAACTCAGCAAATGATTACAAGCTGTTTCGCTTTTTTGGTGTGAAAATGAAAATATTTAACCGGATAATGACAAGCATAGCAATAATGAAAAATGAAGAATATGCTTTAAAATAGTGCAATGCCAGAGTGAGTACTCCTAAAGACAGCAGGATGGAGAGTGTGCAAAATAATTTCTGACGGGTAGACATAGTACGTATCTTTAAAAGTAAAGGTAGGTAAAAGCTGTGAGGCCTCTTTTTTGAGGTTTAAATGCCGATGTATCATCTTTTTTAGTACAAAACATTGCCTAGTCCTTCAGGGTTGGATACATAAAATTTTATACTTTGCTTTAGCCGAAACTATCGCGCGACACTACCCGTGATACACCCTCGAAGCTACGATAACCCCGTTCTTCACCTCTAGTACCTCACCTATCAGCATATCTTCTTCACCATCTACCATCCGCACATACTCCATAAATATCCTGTCTTCATTGGCGGTGAAAGATGTAGGCGCATAATGCAGCGTAGGCAGCCGCTCAAACGCATCCTGCCACCACTCGCGCAGTGCATCCTTACCACTTACCAATCCATTTGTTTCGGGGCGGCGTATCTTTAATTTCGGGCTGTAATGTTGTGCGGTATCGCTATAAAGACTCAATAATTTTTCGAGGTCGTGCTCATTAAAAGCTTCAAACCAGCGCATGGCTATAGCGGGCAGATCGTAGGTTGTCATGTTATGTCTTAAGAAATATTACTTAGTGATGTGTATATAAGCTGTTTTGTTGCCCGATGTTACGCGTGCTGCATAATTACCCTTAGGCAATGCAGTAATATTCAACATGCGGGTATTATCGGACGCCAGCACTAACCGCGACTGCATATCATACACCTCTGTGTAAAAATTAGTCCAGTTTGCAGGTATATCCAGCGTCACCGTTCCGTTTACTGCCGGGTTAGGGTAGGCATTTAAAGTATAGATAGCGGGCTTTGTATTTATTACGCCCGTGCTCATTTCGCGCGCCACATCTTTGTACTTGATATTGCTCACGATCTCAGTACCGGCTATTACAGTAGTTGTTACCCACAGGGCAGGGTAGTGGCTGCCATTTACCATCCACTTATATTCAACCATATTACGCGGCAGCCCTATTGTAGTACCGGAGAATGTTACGGAGTCTATCTCATTTATCTCAGACCTGTCGCGTATGCAGGCTGTAGGCGTAGTATAAAATGGTGTAACGATAGTGCCCCATGCATCTACTCTCGATTTACGATACCCTATTTGTTGTATGCCACCCAAAGACGGTATCGAAAAATTCAGGTAGTAGTTAGCGCTGTCGTTGGTCATGTATGTAAGTGGAAAAGAGAACCATCTGTCGGGCGTAGTATAAGGTACAGGTGTTGGAAATCCTGATATGGCCGCTGCAAAATCTGTTGCATTGTATGCGGATGATGATGTCTTGAAAAAAGTATAAATGTCAGTTACGGTTACCGGTAATGTACCCGCAGATATTGGGAGGTTACCAAATCTTTCCCCAACAGCGGATGACGATATAGAGAACAGGTAAAGCGGATTTATTTCCAATGGTGTTTTATAAGTATCAATTGATTGCGATAAAGCGGTCAGCGTGCTAAAGTCCCATGCTTTGCCTGTTCCTGTATCATTAAGGTCTATACCAGTGGTAAATGCATTTGCTATGCTATAGCGGAGCGTGTCTTCAGCAACTGGCATTTCTGCAGATGTTATAGTTATCTGGGCAAATGTGGGAGAAATAACAGCAAACGCTGCAAGAAGAATGAATAAACGCTTCATACTAATATTGTTTCAATCAAAAATAAGGCAAAAGGTTTATGTAACCCTTTTTTAAACGCCCTTTCGCCTTAAATGCTTAGGTGTGTTGCTTAATTTTTTGCAGGCTCGGTAGTAGTTTTTTCGGTGGATTGATTACCTAAGCCATCCGTCAGTTGCTGATTATAAAAAGCAACAGGGCCATGTACATTCTCTGTAACGGCATCCATTAATTCCACTGTGCTATCATTCGTGTTTTGGCTTTTTATCCTATATGCTTTTGTTGATTGTGCGAATGTGATAAAATCTCCCACATTCAATAACTGTGGATAATTTATGTGGTTGATCATTGCTGACCCTTGCGTCAGTACGCCTGATATGGTAACTGGGGTTATAAAACAATTGGTGTATAAAGCCAGTTTGTCAAACGTTAGCAAGTCTGTATACATAACGGCATCAACCGTTCTGTTGCCCGCATCTACATTCAGTATTTTTAGGGTGGGGTTATCCCATGACGTTTGTGTGCCCTTTATTGTTGTACCCAGTACATCGCCTGGCAGCACATAGCGGAACAATTTTTTACCCAGTGCTTCATTATAAGTAAACCGTACCGTATCTCCATGCATCTGTATGCCCGAGATATTTTCCTTACCGTCGGCTATTACATAAAAGCGTGGTATGATTCGTACAATGTTCTTTGAGAATGGCGCCTTTCTGCTTTGCTCATATTCGCCATCCAGCATGGATACAAGATTGGTGGCATTATAACTGGTGTTATACTTTGCTGTACCATCAGTAGCGCCATGTATTGTACGGTTATAGTCAATGCTGATAGAGTTAGGCAGCAGGTAAGAGTTTTCTACGGTCGTATTGCCCCATAGATGCAGGTGGGTCGGCTTTAAGAACGAGCAGCCGGTTAGTGTTATGTTAGAAGCGTTAAATCCGTTCACATAGCCTGCCATCATGGCTATGTATGGTTTTGCTGTCCAGAAGTTGCAACTGGTGAAATTGATATTGCCAAACGAAGTAAGGGTATAAAATTTAGAGTACATCCTGCCGCCCTTCATCATACCCCCGTCCTGAAACATAAAGTTGCAACCTGTAAAAAGGAAAGAACTGTTGTTAGCACTGCCATCGCCTATCTCGCCTATCTGTCCTATGGCTTCTGTGTATAAGCCACTTACCACACACTGGCCTGTATTGTAGGGCTGCACATGAAAAAGCTTGTACACATTACACCATTGCCCGCCGGTTATTTGAAATTCAGACCCCGTATGGTTACCAAAAGTATTGTTGGTGAATGCGCACCATATATGATTCATGTCAAGGTTCATAAACTGGCATGCCCTGGCTTGTGCATTGCCAATGGATACTCCGTATACACAGCTATTTATTTGTGTACCATCAACACGCATCCTGTCGCCCTGCAAATGCCCTGCCTGCGATATGCCAATACCTAAATAAAAACCCTGTATCAGCAATCGCTCAAATACTATATCCGCGCTCCATACTTTGTTGTCTTGTTCGCCATCCGTTATTATTGCGGCATAATCACTTTGTACGCCTGGTGTTGTGAATGAGGTGGGATCATCAACTACAGATGTACCTAATTCTTTCTTGCCCCATATCTCACTCGATGCCTTATTGCATCCATACAGTACCATATCGCTGATATAACTGCGTCTGCTGCTTTGTATATTTATTGCGGCACCGCTTTTGAAATCTGCGAAGATGGTAGTCGCTTTATCTCCTTTGTTTGCCGTAATGGTAGTGCCTCCACCATGAAAATTGAACGATGAAAAATGCAGATCCTTACCTATTCTCAGTGTCGATGTGATGCGGTAAGAACAGTTAGCGGGTGATGGTGGCAGATACAGATCAGATACATTTTGTGCGGCTATAATAGCGTTCTGTATGGGGTTAGTATTATCCTTTCCGCCACCCGGTGCCAGTCCCCTGCAATCTGCCACAGCCCCAAACCAACATGCAGATGCATACTGTGCAGACTCAGTGCTAAGTATCACTTTCCCATTCCCCTTAAAAATATATTGATAGTCGTTAGCTTTTATAAACGCGTCAAATGTTACGACTGCTCCATCTGCAATTGTAAACGCACCATCACCAGTGAATGTTACTGTTTTACCTGCGGGTATATTCAAATTGCTGCCTAGTGACAGGTTACCGCTTATTTTCACATCGTTATATTTAAGTGCGTTTTTCAGCATAGCATCATCACTCGTCTTTCCATCCATCTTCGCCCCAAACCAGGCCACATCTACGCCATCTGTTTTATTATAAACTCGCACCCAGTAGCCATCATGTGCTGCTGGGAAAACAATGCCGTTGTCTACGGTTTTCTTTTCTTTGGAATAATAGAACGTGCCACCTGTTGCATCATTAGTTATAACGATCATTTTTGCACTACCCTCATAAGCTGCTAACTCACTTGTGTTGGTTAGCAGTGCAGAAGGTGTTCCTGTTTCTTGTGCATAGTTATACGTGCACAAAGCAGAAAATAATAAAATAAGAAACTGTTTTTTCATAATGATGTAAGCGTGGAATTATCTACTATGCTTGTGTTTGTGAAAATAAAAATAACGCTGCACGCCTATATGATACACAGGGTAGAAATGCACGTAAGACTTATTGATAAAAGGAAAACCAACCGAAAAATCAGCTCTCAGATTAGAGCGGATAATACTTTGTACACCGGGATACACGTCTATATAATTTCTGCCCTGCAAAGCCTTATTGCTTTTTGTGCTGATAGAATACTGTGGTGCGGAATAGCTGATGTTACCCACTTGCATTTTTGCTGCGGTATAATCCTTGCCCATGAATTCTACATACAGGTTCCAGTTCGTTTGGTTGTAGCTGGTATAAGTATGGGGTAATAGCAGGTAACCGAATGATAAGCTATAGTTGTAGCCGTTGCCATACGTTACAGTAGCAGGCTGCCCTGGCAGTGCAGGTATTTCATCGGGCACGTAGCCCTTGTATTTTGATGGCAGTATAAATCCACCTGTAGCAGACACAGCAAAATGCCCTTTTAGGTAAGTGGCTATAAGCCCGCCACCAAAGCCCTTTGTATCATCTAGCAGGTTTGGTTCTGCTTCGTCATGCGCTACTTTCAGTAGTCCATATTCTGCATACGCTGCCGCTCTGAAATGGCTGTTCTGTCCGTCGATGGATAGGAAACGGTACTTAGCATAAAAGTCAACTCCGTTAAAAAGGTATGGATGTGTAACGCCTATCTGCGGCGTATTGTGTACCGGAAATTCAGGTGGTAGTTGTTTGTCGTGGTGGTTAGATACGTTGGCGGTCGCCATGATCGTAAGATTTGGCAGCAACCCATACATCGCTCGTAGCGCAAAAAGATTTCTTATCCTGTTTACTTCATTATAGGTCTCATCATACGCCCTTAATCCTAAGGCCCCTTTGGGCACATTGCTGGCAGGCTCTGCAATGGGAAACAATTCCTGTGCGTTGCCATAAATATAGCTGATCGAAAACATGAGCAATAAGGCCGCACGTTTTAGCATAGGTTATTTTGCTTGGTCGTTACTGAATGGGCCTACCGCTATTGCATATACCTTGCCGCTTGCCGCCGTACAGTCTTTTGTAGTAGCAAGCTGCATCTTTTTCGATATCTTTTTATCCAGGTATTTATCGCCTATAAAACGGATGGTATGTGCACCGTTAAGTAATTCTTTATTTACGGAGCGGAATTGATAAGCGTCGCCCTTATACATAAAGCAACTGCCGGGTGTAGTGGTCACATTATCAAAATTGAAGGTGGCATCCAGCAGGCGCACGGAGAAGCCAGCATCTTTCACTGCTTTTGCTATCTTTTCTACGTCTACTTTTCTGCCCGGCTTAAAGGTTACTGTAGCTTCTGCCTTCTGCAGGCCCATTTCCACATTTTGTACAAAGTCCAGTTTCCGCAGGCTCATCTCCACGCTGCGCGAGCATTGCGAGCAGGTAAGCCCACTGATGCCTATCAGCACATCTTTAAACTGTGCATCAGCCCGTATGCCTATAACGGACAACAGCAGAAACAAAATTGCAACACGTATTTTCATCCCTATAAAGTTAACGAATCTTGGCGTGTGCTGCATATATCCATAGATACAGCGCCATACTTTGACAAATAAATAACGCCCCCGTTTAATCGGAGGCGTTAGTATAGTGTTCTTTGTGATTTTATCTTATCCTACAAATGCATCTTTCAGTTTGTCAAAAAAGCCTTTATCATGCTTTGTTTCAGGGCCCGGTTTAAAGTTAGGCGAGTTTTTCAGCTTCTCTACCATCTCTTTTTCCTCATGCGTCAGCGTTTGTGGCGACCACACATTAACCTCTACAAGCTGGTCTCCCTTTTCGTAGTTCTGCCCGAAGGTTGGGAAACCCTTACCTTTTAGCCTGAACACCTTGCCGCTTTGCGTGCCCGATGGTACTTTTATCTTGGCCTTGCCGTCTATGGTCGGTACTTCTACCTGCATACCCAGCACAGCTTCAGGAAATGATACATGAAGGTGATATACTACATCCAGATCGCGGCGTTGCAGTTCCTGGTGTGCTTCTTCCTCTATCACCATCAGCAGGTCGCCTGCAGGTCCGCCACGCTCGCCTGCGTTGCCACGGCCGCTCATGCTTAGCTGCATGCCATCTACTACACCTGCAGGTATATCCAGGCTCAGTGTTTCTTCACCATATACGCGGCCTTCGCCCTTGCAACTGGTACATTTTGCTGTTATCTGACTGCCTTCACCATTGCAGGTGGGGCAGGTGGTAACGGTTTGCATTTGTCCCAAAAAGGTGTTGGTTACCCTTCTTACCTGTCCCGATCCGCCGCATGTAGCACAGTTCTGTATGCTGGCTTTATCCTTAGCTCCGCTGCCGCCACATGGCTGGCAGGGAATGTATTTTTTTACTTTTATCTTCTTATTGGCACCGTGAGCTATTTCGGTGAAGTCCATTTTTAGCTTCACGCGCAGGTTTGCGCCACGCGATCCCTGTCTGCGGCCACCGCCACCCTGGCGACCGCCGCCAAAGAAGCTGCCAAAGCCTTCATCGCCAAAAATATCACCGAAATTCTGGAAGATATCCTCCATGCGCATACCACCGGGCCCACCGCCATAGCCACCTTGTCCGCCGCCACCTGTAGCTGCATGGCCGAAACGGTCGTACTGTGCACGCTTATCCGGGTTGCTTAGGGTATCATAAGCCTCCGCGGCCTCTTTAAATTTCTCCTCCGAAGCCTTATCGCCCGGGTTTCTGTCAGGATGATGCTGCATCGCTATCTTACGATACGACTTCTTTATCTCATCTGCAGTTGAGCCTTTCGACACACCTAGCACCTCGTAATAATCTCTCTTAGCCATTTTACCTATATAATTTCAAGCAGGTCACTCCTGCCACTTTATAAACTTTTTCAATCCTTTGTCATGGTCAGCTTGTCTACCACTTCTGTCATTGAGTCAACCTAATTCCCCACTACCACCTTCGCATGCCTTATCAGCTTATCGTTCAGGTAATAGCCAGGCTCTGTTACGTCTATTATCTTTCCCTTCATAGCCTCTGTGGGTGCCGGTATTTCAGTAATAGCTTCGTGCAGATCCGCGTTAAAAGGCTCATTAGTTGTTTCCATCTTTTTGAGGCCCTTTTGCTGCAAAATGCTGCGCAATTTATTAAAAACCAACGATATGCCTTCTTTAACGGCATTAATATCGGCGTTTTGCTCCATTTGTTTTGCTGCCCTGTCCATATCGTCCAGTACTACCAGCAGCGATGTTACAACGTCTTTACCGGCTGTCTGCATCAGTTCGTTACGTTCCTTGGCGTTCCTCTTCCTGAAATTATCAAATTCAGCCTGTAGGCGCAGATATCTGTCCTTCGCCTCATCAAGTTCTGCTTGTAATTTATCTTTTTCGTCAACTATTTCTACGGGCACCTCATTTGACACACTTTCATCCTGTACACCTTCCGCTTGTGACAGGTTGTCGGAATTATCCAATATTTCGTCTTTATTGTCCGTTGCTTTATCGTTCATATGTTTCTTTTTTTTAAAGATCATGCTGCACTATAATTGGCAATTATTTTGCCATTCTCTTTTTTGGGACAAAATGGCGGATAAAACGGCCATCAATGCCATGCATAAAAAAACCGGCTGATGATAGCAGCCGGTCCAAGTATTATTTTAAGCTCGTTTGTGCTATTCGCTCCACTCTATTATCACCACACCCCCGGCGCCACTGCCCCCCAAGGGGTGAGTGGTACCGCTACCGCCGCCGCCGCCGCCAAAGCCACTACCATTGCCTGCGGAACCAGAGATAAGACCGCCAGCGCCGCCGGTGCCGTATTGTGTTGACCCTCCGTTACCACCGGAAGAGCCCGGTGGGGGTGAACCCGGCCCTCCGCCGATATTTATTGTGCCGTTCGCAGCGGTACCCCCTAACCCTAAGTTGCTTGGCGTACCACCACCACCACCCGTGCTGCTAACCGTAAAAGACCCCAATGTAATAGAACTTGGTCCACCGGTAGTTCCGGTGCTACTGCTACTAACACCACCGCTACCTACGTTAACAGCATAGTCGGTACCGGCAGTAAGTCCCGGACCCCAGTAGATAGAAACAGCGCCACCACCGCCACCACCGCCGGCGCTGCCACCACCGCTGCCGCCGCCACCCACAACAGTTATCTTAAACAATGTTGCCGTGGTAATATTAGACGAAGTGGTAAATGTATAGTTGCCAGGTGTATTATAAATCATTATATGAGGTTGTACAGTAGCGCCTACCTTTTGCCAGGCACTGTTCACGTATGTGTAGAAACCCGGGGTTAGCCCATCTGTCTGGAAAATAAGTAAGCCGGTTGATGGCGAAACAATAGCCATACGATGCGCAGAATCCATGCGCGATATTAGCACGCCTTTCGAGCCGGATGATACATCCAGCATGGCATTCGTATCGGCAACAGCGCCTGTGCTGTTAATGGCTACACCTTGCGCTAGTACTACCTGCGCATAAAATATAGTAGCGATAAATAGTAAAAATCTAGGGGCTCGTAACATAATTATATTGGGGTTTGAATTGATAAACAATCTTGAAGTATGCAAGCTATTCGCTCCACTCTATGATCACCGCGCCGGGTGCGCCATTGCCTCCGTAAGAGAAACCGCCGCCGCCGCCACCGCCGCCGCCGCTGCCAATACCACTACCGGGGTTACCTGAAATTGAAATGGGATATGGGTAGCTTGTACTGCCTATGCCGCCTATGCCGCCTATACTGCCTATACCGTATGATGATGATGCTCCGTTGCCCCCGTTATCACCCGATATGGGTAAGCCTGATGTTCCATTAGTATTTATTGTGCCACCTGTAGCGCCGCCGCCTTCGCCGATAATAATGCCGCCGCCATAATCATAGAGACTGCCTCCACCACCGGAGCAGCTAACGGTAAAAGACCCTAATGTAATGGAACTTGGTTCGCCTATAGTTCCAGGATGGGTGATGCCACCAAGCATGCCGACCCCCCCCCCGCCTACGATAACAGTATAGCCGGTACCGGCGGTAAGCCCGGAGGCCCAGTAGATGGAAACGGCACCTGCACCGCCACCGGGGCTGGCGCCGAAGATGGGATGTCCGCCGCCGCCGCCGCCGCCCACTACAGTTATCTTAAACGATGTTACCGCGGTGATATTGGACGAAGTGGTAAATGTGTAGCTCCCCGGCGTTGTATAGGCCATTACATGTGGCTGCACGCTGGCGCCTACCTTTTGCCAACTGCTGCCATTGTAGCTGTAGAACCCCCTTGCCTGGGTATCTGTCCGGTAAACCAGCAGGCCGGTAGCGGGCGTAGCAATAGCTGCCATACTAACGGAATCCATACGTGGCACCAGTACACCTTTTGTAGTTGAGGATATATCTAATATAGCGCTGCTATCGGCCTTAATACCGGTAGTATTTACGGCTACGCCCTGTGCTGTAGCTGCGTGGTTGTAGCAGATAGCAGCTATCAGTAATAAGCATTTTAAAGATCTGAGCATTTCAAAAGGGGTTAATCAGTTTAGGAAAAGCATGAAACTACATATAATTTAATGGAGTTCATGTTATTTCGCAGCACGGCGAAGATATCTACTGAGACATGCACCTAACTAAATAGAGATCCTGCTGAACTAAAATCTCCTACTGGCCTAAGCAAACCTCTGCCGCAAAATCAAATGCATCGTCATTGCGATTCTGCCTGCGTAGCTGCGGGAGAAGCAATCTAACGGCCACACGTACAATTACGCTTTCACTGGTCTATGCATCCCGCTTGCAACTCCGACTCTTTAGTTCCACAAATAATATTCTTAGCGAAATAAAAACACCCGCAACGCCATTGTTTGTATCTTCACATAAATTACATAATATATGCGTAGGTATGTTGCCGCATTTATTTTAGGCATTTGTTTCATTGTTTGTTTTGGCTTGGTAGGCAACTCATACATGTACAAGTTCCGCCGTCAGAATACCGTTAGTGTGGCTGGTAGCGCCTATTACGATTTCAGCGCAGACCTCATTGTTTGGTCCGGCGCTTTCGAACGTACATCGCTCGATATTAAGGACGCCTATACTACACTGAAAGCCGACGAAAAACAAATAGAAGCATACCTCACAGCACATGGCATAAGCGCGAACGAAATAGTATTCTCCTCCATAAACAGCAGCAAGCAATTCGAAACAACATATAATGATGAAGGAAAAACTACAGGTAATGTATTCAAAGGGTACAAGCTCACACAATCGGTAAAGGTCGAGTCGAAGAAGATCGATAATGTAGAAAAGATATCGAGAGAGATAACAGAACTATTACAGGCAGGTATAGAGCTAAGCTCTGAAGAGCCTTTATATTACTATACAAAGCTGGCCGATCTAAAAGTAGACCTATTGGCAAAAGCCTCTGCAGATGCATATAACCGCGCAAGCACGATGGCAGAAAAAGCACATGGCAAACTGGGTAAGCTCAGAAAAGCCAATATGGGCGTGTTCCAGATAACAGGCCAGTATAGCAATGAGAACTTCACCTACAGTGGTACATTCAATACTTCCAGCAAGAATAAGACCGCAAACGTTATCGTAAGAATGGAATATCAGCTCGATTAATAATTTCTGCCTGGTTATTACACCGCTCCTTCGGAGAGGTCTGGAGATGTCAACAGTCTTTCACACTCCGCTAACAACACATCCTTCTTCACCGGCACTACGCCCACATCCTCACACACCAGTCCGCCTGCTATGTTCGATATCTCAGCCATCAGTCGTGCGTCTTTTGTAAGCGCATACACCATCGATGCAGTTGCTATTACTGTATCGCCTGCGCCGCTTACATCTGCTATGCTGCGTATGTGCGTAGGTATTATGCCCGATGCGTTTGCATCGTTATAGAACACACCCTTCTCAGATAGTGTTATAAATGTTACGTCGTTATTCAGTGCGTCTGTAAGCTTTTCGTGTACCGTATGCAATGCCGCTTCATGCACACTTTCCAGCGCCAGGTGCAGCCCTTCGCGTACCTCTTTCAGGTTTGGCTTAAAGATGGTAACACCTTTATAGGTAAGAAAGTTTTTCTTCTTCGGGTCTACGGTTGTTACTATACCTATTTCCCGGCAGTGTGCTATGATGCGCGCTATCACATTCTCTTTCAGCACACCTTTATTGTAATCTTCAAATATCAGCACATCGGGTTTCACTCGTTGCAGAAAGCGCAGCACCATGTCTATGAAAGGATGCTCTTCTTCTGTAAAAAGATCGTCTGTTATCTCTTCATCCAGGCGCATCATCTGCTGGTTGCGGCTTATCACGCGCACCTTTGTAGTGGTAGGCCGTTGCTTACTGTATTGCAGCAGGTTTGTATCTATACCATGCTCCTCTGCAATGCGCGCCAGCATCTTACCATCTGCATCATCACCCAGTACGCTTGCCAGCGTCACCTTTGCGCCCAGCGCCCTGCAGTTCAGCGCCACATTGGCCGCGC
>Ga0105239_10001851_pt1 | contig 27686 bp, 18 predicted proteins | sample KBSC44metaG_FD_92761 | JGI IMG/M metagenome (GOLD analysis project Ga0105239, IMG submission 92761) | Corn rhizosphere microbial communities from Kellogg Biological Station, Michigan, USA - KBS C4-4 metaG | ecosystem: Host-associated > Plants > Roots > Rhizosphere > Soil | place: Michigan, USA...
ACGCTGCAAAGCCCCACCGGCTCGGCAGCAATGGTGGCTGTAGTTCAGCTGGTAGAGCACCAGGTTGTGATCCTGGATGTCGCGGGTTCGAGCCCCGTCAGCCACCCCACCAGGTCGGAGGGCGTTTACGCCCTCCGACTTTTTCATGGCTCGGCGCATGCTGGATCCTCACCCGTTGGTCCCGGGCGGCCCTTGAAAGTCGGTTGTTTCCTGGGGGAATGCGCGATGCGATGTCGGATGAACGCTACGAGGTGGAGGTGGAGTGCTCGCCGTGACTCGTGAGGGTTGCGGCGGGGGCGTCACGTTGGGTACGACGGTCGGTGTGGGGACCGCCGATGGGGCGGTCTCCGGCGCGGTGGAGGGGGCTGGGGTCGCCGCGGTGGCGGTTGGCGGGGCCGCACTCGTGGCCGTGGTGACCGGATGTGGGGGTATGACGGCACCGGTGGGTGCAACTGATTCGCGGGAGACGACGAGCATCGCCAACATCGCGATGCCGACCGCGAGCGCACCCGCGCCGCACAGAGCGATAGCGCCTGGCACCTTCGCGTACCAATGCTCGCGCGTGCGCTCGTCGCAGCGGTTCTCCCACATGTGCGGGACAGCGCGTGATGGCGGGTTCCCCGCAACCTCCGTGATCATGTCAACCCGTTGAGATCGCAACGCTGACAGTCGCTTCCGATGCCCACCGTCGCCTGGCACATGGCGGCTTCAGAACTTCTCGACCCTGACGGCTTCGTCCCGCTCGGGAGGGCCGGTCACCTGAACGGTGAGGATGAGTCCGATGCCACGGGCGTAGTACTTGTTCTCGATGGGGCCGGACGGATCGAGCAGGTCGGCATCCTTGGTGACCAACAGATCCCGTGCCGGTCCGGTGAGCTTCGAGGTCTCACTGCCCGTCAAGCTGAGCACCTCGCCGGTGTCTTCCGCGATTCCCTTGGCGTACTCCTGGCGATACTGGTCGCCAATCTGCGGGCGACCGGGCATGGCGATGCCCGGCAGAGCGCCGTTGACGCCGGCTTCGAACGATCCCGCCGTGTTGACCTTGTCGCCGTCGAACTCCTTGGTGGATTCGCCGAAGTACCAGACGTTGCCATCGCGATCCTGCGCGTACCAGTCGATCGTGTCCTCGTGGGGAGTGCCGTCGATGCTGACGGTGTCGTGGACTGCGACGGTGGTCACGCCCATGATCAGCTTGGTGTCTCGGGTCACCTCGGTGGTCGTGCGCTGGAGGCCGTCGGCGGTGGCTGCTTCCGCGATGGAGCGGGTGCCCGGGATGAGTGGGAGGTACGGGTTGTCGATCGTGGCCGAAAAGGCGGACGGGTCGATCGATGGCGAGTACGGGTCGACGATTCTCATTGGCCCGCTCGGGGGGGCGGCCGTCGACGTCGAGACGACCGGCGGCGCGGTGGAGGTGCTGGGAGCCGACGAAGGCCCTCCGCCACACGCTGCGGTGAGGACGGTCAAGGACGCAGCAGATGCGACGGCGGCGACCAGCTGAATTCGTGGGTACGCGATCTCGATCATGCGGTTACTCCGGCACGTGGTGGCGGCGCGCTCGTCGCGGGGTCAGTGGAGACAACCGAGCGTAGGAAGGGGTCGCTGTGAATACCCTGAGACTTCCGCATCGGTCGCACTGCCACGGAGACATCAACCCCGAGCAGGAGCCGAGCAGGCGGGCACTATCCCGGCAAGTTCCCGTCAGACGTTGGCGTTGCCGGCCTTCCACTGATCCCACGGCACGTTCCAGTCGCCAAGCCCATCGGTACCCGGCAGCACCGAGCCGACGGTGTTGGCGACCTCGACGATGTCGCCGCGCTTGGTGTTCTCGTAGAACCACTGCGCATTGCTGGTGCTCACGTTGAGGCATCCGTGGCTGACGTTGCTGTAGCCCTGGCTGCCGACCGACCACGGCGCCGCATGCACGTAGATGCCGCTGTAGGACATCTGCGTGGCGTAATCGACTTCGGTGCGATACCCGTTGGGTGAGTTGGACGGCACGCCGTAGGTGGAGGAATCCATCACCATGTGCGACAGCCGGTCGCCGATGATGTACGTGCCGTTGTTGGTGGGCGTGCTGCTCTTGCCCATCGAGATCGGCATGGTCTTGACGACCTCGCCGTTGCGGCGGACGGTCAGCGTCTTGGTGTTGTCGTCGGCGGTCGCGATGATCTCGTCGCCGATCGTGAAGTGCGTCGTGACGTTCTCCTGGCCGAACAACCCGTCGCCCAGATCGACGCCGTACGTGTTCACCGCCACGTCGACCGTCGTGCCCGGCTTCCAGTAATTCTGTGGGCGCCAACGCACTTCGCGGTTGCTCAACCAGTAGAACGCACCTTCAACGGGCGGGTTGGTGGTGACCGTGATGGCCTTCTCCGCTGCCAGACGGTTCGGGATGTTCTCGTCGAACCGGATCGCAACGGGCTGTCCGACGCCGACGACCTCGCCATCGCCGGGAAGTAGGTAGGGCATCGTCAGGTTCTCGGGCGAGTGGGTCTCGAAGGTCATCGACCGGCTGGCGATGCCGCCGAGGCCGAGTGACTGCGCATTGAGCGTGTATTGCTCGTTGTAATCAAGGGGGTCGGTGGTGGTCCACCTCAGCCCGTCGGGACTCAGCCGGCCCGCGATGGGCGTGCCCTCGTCGTCGGTCATCGTGACGGCACCCAGCACCCCGTCCTCGGCCTCGACGGTCACGGGTGCGTCGACCGTGACGCCGACTGCACCGTCGGTGACCGAGGCAGTGAGCTTCGGCACCAACAGATCACCGAACGGGGTGCCCTTGTCGGTGATGGTCTGAGGTTGCGGCGGAGCGACGGGCGCGCTGTTGCAGGCGCTGATTCCGAAGACCACTGCAGGGACCAGTAGCAGCGCCGTCACCACGGACTTCCGACGCGGACGGGCCATCGAGCCGACCTGCCACATGCTTCGCTCCACCTCACGCCTAGGTCTCATTGGGATGATCGACTACTTGCCGGTAAGTCTAAGGGCAACCTGTGAATGCAGCACGACCACTACCGGCCGTTTCGCCCCTCTGGCCGCGGGATTTTCATCTGCGCGGCGGGGCCTGTTATCGTCTCTCACGCGCGCCGTTAGCTCAGTTGGTAGAGCAGCTGACTCTTAATCAGCGGGTCCGGGGTTCGAAACCCTGACGGCGCACTCATCGAAAACCCTGCTTAGGCAGGGTTTTCGCGTTTCCAGGGCGACCCGTCCGAAACAAGCAATCGGCCCCCCTTCCATGAAGGGGGGCCGATGCTTGGGCCGGCACTGGCCCTAGTTGGCTACCGGCTAGTTGTGAGCGCCGGGAGAGCCGTTGCTGCCTGCACTGCCGGAAGCCCCTTGGCTGCCGGAGCTGCCGGAGCTGCCACTGCTGCCGGCGGTTCCCCCGGCGCCACTGGCTCCGGTCGAGCCGGTGGAGCCCTGCGAACCCGTGCTGCCGCTCGCGCCGGTGCTGCCGGTCGAGCCCGTCGCGCCCGACGCACCGGTCGCACCGTTCGCACCGGTGGACCCGTGGGTGCCACTGGCCCCGCTGCCGCCCAGCAGGCCACCCGAGCCAGCCGAGCCCGCGTTGCCACCGGCAGCTCCGGAGCCACCCGCACCACCGGAACCGCCCGTACCGCCGGCGCCACCTGCGCCGCCTGCACCGGCCTGGCCCGGGTTCCCACCGGTACCACCTTGTCCGCCGGCACCAGCCGAACCGGCTGCTCCACCGGAGCCCTGGGCACCGCCGGCACCACCGGCACCGCCCGCCCCAGCCGCTCCACCGGGTCCACCTTGACCCGGCGTCTCGTTGTTGGTGTCGGCATGAGCGTTGCCACCGTTGCCGCCGTCGCCACCGTTGCCGCCAGTGGCGCCGTTGCCACCGCTGCCACCGTTGCCGCCGTTGCCACCGTTGCCGGCGTTGCCGCCGGTTCCACCCGTGCCGCCCGTGCCGCCGTCGCCGGAATTGCCGCCCGTTCCGCCGGTTCCGCCGGTTCCGCCAGCGCCGCCAGCGCCGCCGGCGCCACCCGTGCCGCCGTCGCCACCGCTGCCCGCGGCACCACCGGTACCGAACAGCAAGCCGCCACCGCCACCGTTACCGCCTACACCGCCGGGTCCTGCGGGGCCGCCTGCCGAGCCGGCCTGGCCGGCTTGTCCCTGCTGGCCCTGCTGGCCGGCAACACCATCGCCGCCGGTGGCGCCGGTGCCACCCGTGGCGCCCGTGCCGCCGTTGCCACCGGCCGTTCCCGATTGGCCGGCACCGCCGTCCTGTCCGGAGGCGCCCTGTGAACCGGCCCCGCCAGCGCCGCCGTTGCCGCCGATCGCGGGTGCGGTTCCGTTCGCGTCGTTGGCCGTGGAGGCGTTGCCGCCGGAGCCACCATTACCGCCGTTCGCGCCTGTTCCGCTGCCCGGCGAGCCGGCGCCTCCCGGTCCGCCCTGGGCCGTACCGATCAGCACGGTTTGGTCGGTGCCCGGCGCCCCGTTGGCTCCCGGTGTGCCCGAGTTGACGCCGTTCGCTCCGTTGGCGCCGTTCGCGCCGTTGGTACCGTTGGTGCCGTTCGTACCGGGGTTGCCGGTAGTGCCGGTGGCACCCGTGGTGCCGTTCGCACCCGTTGCGCCCGTCGCTCCGGTCGCGCCAGCCGCGCCGTTCGTCCCGACCGCGCCCGTCGCACCGGCACCGCCGTTTCCGCCGGCACCGCCATTGCTCAGCACGAGACCAGAGTTGCCGCCGTCGCCGCCATGCGCTCCGGTGCCACCGGCACCGCCCGCACCACCCGTAGTGCCGATGCCCAGGATGCCGGCGTTTCCGCCGTCGCCTCCGTGAGCCGCATTGCCAGCACCACCGGCACCGCCGCTGCCGATCAGCAAGGCGCCGCTGCCACCGGTACCACCGGCCACCCCAGGCGCATTGCCAGCGCCACCAGCGCCGCCGTTGCCGAGGACGAGGCCGCCATTGCCACCAGCGCCGCCGGCACCACCGGATCCGCCGCTGCCCAGTAGCAGACCGCCCTGGCCACCTGATCCTCCGTTGGCCGTTGAGGATCCGCCATTTCCGACGAGTAGGCCTGCGCTACCGCCGTTGCCGGTTGAAGACGAGGCGCCATCGCTGATGACCACCTTGACGACCGAGCCGACTACGGAGCCGAGGAAGTCGAAGAGGCCGGTCAGTTGGACGTCCTGGCTCGCGGCCTCGGTGGTCGGCACCGATGTCAGCGCTGCGGTGAGCCCTGCGGCGCCACCCGCCGTGAGGACGCCGGCGCTGAGCGCGGCCGTGACGAACTTGGTCGTCGCAATCTTCTTCTTCTTCCGCTTCGCGTGCATACCAGATGCCATCGCCATTGATTCCTCTCGTAACAGGTTTCGCCGCCCCACGATTGAGACAACGGGCACGATGATAAGCAGCCAGCAACCATCTACGTCCGGGTTTAAATCATGTTGGCAAATGAATTTTGAGGAATGTACCTACGGCTGTACCGCGACGATGATTCGGCCCTTAGAGCCACTGGCATGAATGTGGCGTGAACCATCCGGCAAGCGCGCTTATGCGCGTTTGCCTGCCGTTTACCATTGTCAGAGACCGGGCAGAAGTACACCGTACAGGCTTCACCCCGCCTGCGGGCGATATGGACAGCACCTCGCAACAACGCTTCGTCGCCGGCCGTCAGCTAATTGACGATCGCGGTTATAGCTACTTGAGATCGCAACCTTGTCGTTCCGGTCGCAACAAAGGGCCCCAGGGCCGAGATGACGATTGACGTCCGTCGAGAAATATCCGCGGGCGGGAGCGACGTCTAGCCGGGCCCGCCAGCCCCAAGTGATGCCGCCAACTCACGTAGGCCCACTCAGCGCCGACCCCAGCCGGATCGCGACGACCAGTTTGGACGGAATGTTCGCGGCCCTCGTACGACGAAATCGCTCCATCCACGAGCAACACACTTCGCGTATCAGTACATTCGCGCTGGATTCACGACGAGTTGCGTCGCATCGACGACGGCGCGCGCCACTCCCCCGAATGATGCAGCCGATTGATCGGCGATCTTGATCGCCGGATACGCCACCGTCAACGCCACGACGTACGCGGCGTGCTCGACCGGGTCGAGAAATTGCTACGACCACGAGTCTTCGACATCGCCGAAATGGTCAACCCGACCCAATTTCTGATAACGATTGCAGTCATCAAGATCGCGTGACTGCGAGCGAGTCGGACCCGTCGTCGGAGGTGGGGAGCCATCGACGCAGTATCGCGAGGTGCCGGCTCCGGCGTTGCGATGATGAATTCAGTCACATCGGGTGTGCGGAATTCACGCCGTCGGGATGGCCGCGCCCACCCGAATTGCGATCACGTGATCGACCTCGTTGGAAAGTTGGTTGCACCGACTAATCATCGGCCAGTGACTGCCGTCACGTTCATTGGGTAACAATTAGAATTGACGTGATCGACAAAAATTGATCCGGCTTTCCATCTACGGCCTCCGCATGGGACGGCAATCGCCGCTCCGACGTCGAGCTGCGAGCGGATCACGCAATTCCAGCAACTGTCACGCACCACGATTGACGACAATGTTAATATCGATATGGATTCGCCAGATCGGCACCTGACTGTGTGCTGAAATCGGCGGCGGTGTCAGTTTCACGCTTGCTTCAGGTAACGAAACCGCCGGTAGCGGAAGGTCTCGAAGATTGCGGCCCGCCGAGTTTCAACCAGTGCCAATCGGGGTACAGCTGCTAAGATCTGATTAGCTGGCGAACGACGAAAGCCAGTCCGCCCCGACGGCACGGAGAAGAACGGAGGTCTTAGCTGATGACGATCACGAGCGCATCGCTGACCGCGACTTCGCCGAGCCTGGACGACGATGACGAGTCGACCTCGCAATGTGTTGTGACGGTCTACAGCTGCAGCAGGCTAGGCCGCACGGCAAACCCACCGAGTCGGTGGTCCACCGACTGGTTCCGGCCTCGTCGCCGTCGCTGACGACGCGGTTCAGCGCCGCCTGATGCGGCGGATCACCAATACGAGCACCAGGGTGCCAACGCCCGCCAGGGATACCGCGACCGCAGGCTTCGTGACGAACGCGACCACGCCCGCCTTGGCGTCGTCGGCAATCCTGCGGGGATTCGCCCGCTCCGCCAGGGCATCCACGGTCGACGCCAACTGATCGCGAGCCTGGTTGATGTCCTGCTTGATGCTGTCCGGATCCCGGTCCGCCACGTCAACCCTCCAACTCACGTCACTGCCTTGCCGAACTACCCTAGTTCAGGCCAGCTGCGATCCGGCGCGCCGGCCGACCGAAGGGACACATACGCATGCCACCGACCCCGCGTCTCGCAGTGGGCGACAAAGCGCCCGCCTTCAGCCTGCCGGACGCCGACGGCAACACGGTGAAGCTGAGCGACTACAAGGGCCGCAAGGTGATCGTGTACTTCTACCCCGCCGCATCGACGCCCGGCTGCACCAAGCAGGCCTGCGATTTTCGGGACAGCCTGGCCCAACTCAACGATGCGGGCCTCGACGTCATCGGCATCTCACCCGACAAGCCGGCCAAGCTCGCCAAGTTCCGCGACACCGAGGGGCTGACGTTCCCGCTGCTGTCCGATCCCGACCGCGAGGTGCTGACCGCCTGGGGCGCCTTCGGTGAGAAGACGATGTACGGCAAGACGGTTCAGGGCGTGATCCGCTCGACGTTCGTGGTCGACGAAAAGGGCAACGTCGAGGTCGCGCAGTACAACGTCAAGGCCACGGGCCACGTCGCCAAGCTGCGCCGCGACATCTCGGTTTAAACCCCCGAGTCGCTGCGCTCCTGCCCGCCGGATCTAGCCGCCCAACTTCTCCAACAGCAGCGCCTCGCTGATGGCCGCGCGTTCCAGCACGCCGAGGTGCAGGCTCTCATCGATGCTGTGCGCCTGCGTTGCCGGGTCCTCGACACCGGTCACCAGGATCTTGGCCTCCGGGTAGGCCTCGGCGAACGCGGCGATGAACGGGATGGATCCGCCGACCCCCATGTCGATGGCGTCGGTCCCCCACGCCTGCCGGAACGCGGCGCGCGCGGCGTCGTACACCGGGCCGCTTGCGTCGATCGCATATGGCTGCCCGATGTCGCCAGGCGTGACCGTCACGTGGGCACCCCACGGCGCGTGCGTCTCCAGGTGCCGCGTCAGCGCGTCCAGATGCGCCCGTGCGTCTCCGCCGGGCGCGACGCGCATGCTGACCTTGGCCCGCGCCCGCGGGATGAGCGTGTTCGACGACGACGCGATGGGTGTGGTGTCGATGCCGATGACGGTGATCGCCGGTTTGGCCCACAGCCGTTGCACCACTGGGCCGGAGCCGATCTCGCCGACGCCGTCGAGCAAGCCGGACTCGTTGCGGACCCGCTCGGGTGGATAGTCGACGTCGGTTGCCGTGCCCTCGTGCAGACCGGCCACCGCGACGTTGCCGTCGTCGTCGTGCAGGCTGGCCAGCAGTCGCACCAGAACTGTCAGCGCGTCGGGCACGACGCCGCCCCACATGCCGGAGTGCAGGCCGTGGTCGAGCGTGGCGACCTCGACGACGCAGTCGGCAAGGCCGCGCAGCGACACCGTCAGCGATGGGATCTCGGTGCTCCAGTTGTCGGAGTCCGCGATCACGATGACGTCGGCCGCAAGCAGGTCGCGATGCGCGTCGAGCAGGGCGCCCAGTGACGGTGACCCGGACTCCTCCTCGCCCTCGACGAAGACCGTCACACCGACCGGCGGATTGCCGCCGTGCGCCCTGAAGGCGGCCAGATGCGTTGCGATGCCTGCCTTGTCGTCGGCGGTGCCGCGGCCGTACAGCCGGCCGTCGCGCTCGGTCGGCTCGAACGGTGGCGACGCCCACTGCGCCGGGTCGCCCTCCGGCTGCACGTCATGGTGGGCGTACAGCAGCACGGTCGGCGCGCCGGGAGGTGCGGGGTGCCGCGCGATCACGGCGGGTGCCCCGCCTTCGCTGACGATGCGCACGTCGCCGAAGCCCGCGCCGGACAACAGGTTTGCCACCGCGTCGGCGCTGCGTCGCACCTCGTCGTGGCGGGCAGGGTCCGCCCACACCGACTGGATGCGGACGAGGTCCTCGAGATCGGCGCGGACCGATGGCAGCACCGACAGCACCTGTTCGACCAGATCGCTCATGGGATCGACTGTAGTGCCCGCTCGCGGCGCGCGAACGTGCGCCAAATGCGGGAAGGGCCGGTTAGCCCGCGGACTCCAGCACCGCCACCGCAGCGGCGGTGTCGCCGTCGTGGGTCAGCGACAGATGGATCGTGATGTCCTTGAGGTGCTCACCGATCGCACCGGACAGCCGTACCCGCGGGCGTCCCCACATGTCGGTGATGATCTCGATGTCACGGTGGATGCCCTCGGGCAGCATCGGGCGCTTCGAGAAGCGTGAACCGGACCAGGCCTTGATCACGGCTTCCTTGGCCGCCCACCGCGCCGCGAGGTGCCGCGCCGCCGACGAACTCTTGTCCGCGGCGTCGCGGCGCTCTCCCGGCGTGAACGTCTCCGCGAAGACCGTTCCCGGTTGATCCACCTGCTCGGCGAAATCCGGAATGGATACCAGGTCGATGCCGACCCCGACGATGCTCATGCGACGAACGCTAGCCCAGACCCCATTCGATCAACGCGAGTACCAGCCGTCCTCGCCGAGTCGCGACGACGCGTCGAGAAGCATGTCGGCCTCCTGACGCTTCTCCGGCGAATCGTGGTTGAAGCGCCTATCCGCAGGCTTCTCGTAGAGAGCGGGCCCGCCTGCGATCGCCGAGGCCAGCTTGCGCTGCCCCTCCAGCACCCGGGCATTGGCCCTGCGTTGGTAGTCCTCGCGCTCAGCCGGATCCAGTGCCGCAAGCAACGCCTGCGGATGCACCAGCGCCACCAGGCCGGACACGTGCCCGAAGCCAAGGCTGGTGACCAGACCCGCCTTCATCGGGTACTTCTCGCCGAGCCGCAGGGTTTCGCGCACCCACACGAAGTGCGAGGCGTGAGCGAGTTCGTCGTCCACGCAGTCCAGGCTCCGGTTCGGCGGGATGACCCCGTCGCGCAGCATCTGGCACAGCCCCATCATCTGGAAGGCCGCAGCACCACCCTTCGAGTGCCCGGTGAGGCTCTTCTGGCTGACGATGAACAGCGGTGCACCAGGCGAGCGGCCCATCGACACGGCGAGGCGTTCGTGCAACTCCGTCTCGTTGGGGTCGTTGGCGAGCGTCGACGTGTCGTGCTTGGAGATCACGGCGATGTCGTCCGCACTGACGCCCAGCTTGGCCAGCGACTTGACCAGTTGCGAGTCCTTGCCGCCACGGCCAGCACCAAGGGCGCCAAGGCCAGGAGCGGGAATCGACGTGTGCACGCCGTCGCCGAACGACGACGCGTAGGCAACCACGGCCTGCACGGGAAGACCCATCTTCACCGCCAGGTCGCCGCGGGTCAGCAGGATGGTCCCGCCGCCCTGCGACTCGACGAAGCCCAGCCTGCGCCGATCGTTGGCCCTGGAGAACTTCGAATCGCTGATGCCCTTGGCCCGCATGACCTCGGTCTCTGCAGTTGCCGACATGTCACCGAAGCCGGTGACGGCCTCCAGCGTCAGGTCGTCGTAGCCGCCCGCGATCACGAACTCGGCCTTGCCGAGGCGGATCTTGTCGACACCCTCTTCGACGGACACCGCGGCCGTCGCGCACGCCGCGACCGGGTGGATCATCGCGCCATAGCTACCGATGTACGACTGAACGACGTGGCCTGCGAAGACGTTCGGCAGCACCTCCTGAAGGATGTCGTTGGGCTTGTTCTGGCCCAACAGGTTTCCGTGGTACATCGTCTGCATGGACGTCAGTCCACCCATGCCCGTGCCCTGGGTGCTTGCCACCAAACTCGGGTGCACCCAACGCATCAGCTCGGTCGGCGAGAAGCCGGCCGACAGGAATGCATCGACGGTCGTGACCAGGTTCCACAGCGCAACGCGGTCGATCGAGCTCATCATGTCCGGGCTCACGCCGTACACGCTCGGGTCGAAGCCGGTGGGGATCTGCGCACCGACGGTGCGCGACATCTTCACCTTGCGCGGCACCCGGATCTCGGTGCCCGCCTTGCGCGTGACCTGCCAGTCGGAGCTGTCGGGCACCGGCGCGATGACGGTGTGCTCGGGATCGAACTGAGCGAACCCGCGCGCGTCCGCCTCCGACGACACCACGAAGGTGAAGTCCTTGTCGAGGAAGACCGAAACCAGCAGCGGCGCCGCATGATCGGGGTCGATCGCGCCGTCGTCGACGAACTCGCGGATGCCGACGCGTTCGATGACGACGTCGTGGTAGCGCTCCACCAGCTCGCCCTCGTCGACGAGGTCGCCGGACTGCGTGTCGTACCAACCCGGCTTCGGGTCGTCCTCCCACTTCACCAGACCTGTGGTCCAGGCCAGCTCCAGCACGCCTGCAGCCGAGAGCTCACCATCGACCTCCGCCTCGAAGCGGGTACGCGACGAGCCATAGGGCCCGAGCTCGGCACCGCCGACGATGACCACCAGATCGGCGGGATCGACGTCGAGGTCGTCCCACGCGGGCGGCGGCGCCGCCGAGTAGCCACGCGGAGGCGAAGGCAGCGCCCGGATCGTGTCCAGATCCACCTCGTCGTCCGCAGGCGCCTCGGCTGCCATCTCCTCGCGGGCCTTGGCAGCCAATTCGCCCATGTCGATGTCGATCTCGCCGAGACCGCCGGTCAGGTCCTTGTGCAGCGGTTCACGCGCAGCCGCCACCTTGGACTCGATGTCGCACAGGTCGAGCAGCATCGATGCCATCTGCTCGGTCGTGTAGGTGGTGACGCCAGCCTCTTCCACGGCGCCGACGATGGCGTCGTTGTGACCCATCAGCCCGGTGCCCTTGGTCCAGCCGATCAGCGCGTGCGCCAGCGAAACACGCTGCGCCCACGACGATTCGGCCTTCCAACGGGTGACCACCGCGTCGAGCGCGGACTTGGCCTCGCCGTAGGCGCCGTCACCACCGAACATGCCGCGGTTCGGCGAACCGGGCAGCACGACGTGCAACCGCGACGCGATGTCGCGCTCGGAGCCGATGTGCGAAAGGCCACCGATGAGCCGCTGCACGGCCCACAGCAGAACCTTCATCTCCATCTCGGCGCGCGAGCCCGCCTCGGACAGGTCACCAGCGACGCGCGGCGCCGCAAACGGGAACAGCAGCGTCGGCGTCAGCGCGTCCTTGAGGTGGACCGCCTGCGGCCCAAGGGTTTCGGACTGCTCGTTGCCGACCCAGTCGACCAGCGCGTCGATGTCGCTGTAGGACGCCATGTTCGCGGGCACCACCCACAGCTGAGCACCGAACCGGGCGTTGTCCCGGTAGAGCGTCCGGTAGAACGCCAACCGGTCGTCGTCCAGCTTGGACGTGGTGGCGATGACGGTCGCTCCGCCGTCGAGCAGCTGCGCGGCGATAGACGCGGCGATCGAGCCCTTGGAGCCACCGGTCACCACGGCGATCTCGTCGGCGTAGCGGCCCTTCTCGGGGTTCTCCGCACCGGCTGCCGCGCGCCCGTAGATCGACGCGTGGATGTTGCGGCCTGCGGCAAGGGCCTTGCCCTGCCACCAGCTCGCCTGCGTGGCAACGACGTGTCCTGCACCCTCGAAGCGCTCGGAGAGCCGCGCCCAGTCGGTGTCGATGTCGCCGTCGTCCATCAGCCACAGCCGGGCGAGGTCCTCGCGGGCACTGGCCCAGCGGTCGTCGAACAGCACCGCCTTGCGTCCGTCGAACGTCGGTGCGACCAAACGCGGCCAATCCGAACCCAATTCGGCGGTGACGAGATCGATGAGCTCGGCGTCGTTGACTGCCTCGGGCGCACTGACCTGGTTGTCGAAGCCCAGCTGGCCGAGGATCATCCTTGCGGTCGAGGCGAGCACACCGTCGCGACCGGTGACCTGCTCGGCGAACTCGGTCAGCGCGGCGGAGTCCACCACGCCGCCACCGGCAGCACCCGACGATGGCAGCGACACCGAGACGCCCTTGCGAGCGGCGACCACGGCGACCGCCGCGTCGACGACCTTGTCCACCGTGGCGGCGTCGGCCAGCGCACCCTCGTGCAGTCCGCCGAGCGAACCACCGCGCACGCTGTTGCCCTCACGGGTGCCGAGAGCGACCTCGACGATGACGTGCTTCGACCAGCCCTCGCCCAGTTCCCATGTCTTGACGACACGTTCGGCGATCGCCGCCGGCCGCTTGCCTGAGGGGCCGAGCACCGTACGCAGCTGATCGTTGATCGCATCGGAGAGCACGGGGCCATAGGGCTTGTACGTGCGGGCCAGCTTGGTCACCTGAGCCTTGAGCCCGGCCAGGTCGGCCTCGGCCGCCCCATCGATCGCGCCGAGGTTGAGCTCCGAGCCGAGGTCCACCAGCAGCTGGTTGCGTCGTGACGACGCACCGTCGGTGATCGACTCGATGGAGTCCAGCGACTCGATCTGGTCGATGCGCATCTTCGCCGAAAGCGCGACGAGCGCCAGCGTGGCGTCGGCAGCGTCGAACCCAAGATCGTCCGGACGCGGGCCACCACTCGGAGCGGCCTGAGCGGGAGCCGGTGCGGCCTCCACTGCGGCGGCCTCGACGGCCGGTGCCGGCGCGGCGTCAGCAGGGGCGTCGTCGACCTCGGGCTCCGGATCGGTGTCGGTCGCGAACAGCACGGCGGCGTCGCGCTCGGAGTTGAGCACCTCCGTCGTGTTGTGCGAATACTCCGGCAGCTTCAGCGTATTCGTGGCCAGACCGGCGACGGTCGGCGCCGACTTCACGCCGATCTCGACGAACCGCTCGATCCCGAGGCCACCCGCGGCCTCCTCGATGAACAGCAGGTCCTGGGTCTCGATCCAGCGCACCGGGCTGGCGAACTGCCAGGCCAGCAATTCGATGACGATCTTGCGGCACAGCTCGGTTGGCCGCTCGTTGCGCCACGTGTCGTAGTCGGCGAGCACCTCGTCGAGCGGCTCGGCGGGCACCAGGTCGCGAATCTCCTGGACGAAGTCGCGATCCAGCGTGAACGGCCGTGGCACCAGGTTCGGGACGTAGCGGCCTACGAGCAGATCGGGATTCGCATCGCGCGGCATGACCCGCTCCAGCGAGCGCCGGAAGTCGGCGACGCCGACCCGCAGCACGGACGAGTGGAACGGCACATCGATGCCTGGCACCAGGATGAACGACCGCTTGCCGCCGCTGATCTCGCGACGCTTCTCGACCTCTTCCTCCAGCACCTCGAGACCGCGCACCGTACCCGCGATGGCGTACTGCGAGCCACGAAGGTTGTAGTTCACGATCTGCAGGAATTCGCCAGTGCTCTCGGCGATCCCGTCGATGAACGCAGGCACTTCGTCATCCGGGAGGTCGATCTGCGACGGCCGGATCGCGGCAAGCCGGTAGTTGGAGCGGCCGTGCTCGTCGCGCGGGACGATGTCGTGCATCTTGCTGCCGCGGTGGAACACCACCTCCAGCAGTGCCTCCAGCGGGTAGACGCCGGAAACGCATGCCAGCGCGGTGTATTCACCGACGGAGTGACCGCAGGCGATGGCGTCCTCGACGAACGCACCCTGCTCGCGCATCTCGGCGACCTGGGCAGCGGCCACCGTCGCCATGGCGACCTGGGTGAACTGCGTCAGGTACAGCACGCCCTCGGGGTGGTGGTAGTGCACGCCGCTGGCGATCAGGCCGGTCGGGTTGTCCCTGACCACGTGAAGCACTGAGAAACCGAGGGTTTCGCGGGTGAACTTGTCCGCGACGTCCCACACCTTGCGGGCCGCCTTGGACCGGCCACGGACCTCCATGCCCATGCCCTTGTACTGAATGCCCTGGCCCGGGAAGGCGTACACGGTCTTCGGCGCGGCCAGCTGGGCCGTCGCCGACATGACGAGGTCGGCGCCGACCTTCGCGGTGACCTCGATGATCTCGGCACCGCGGTCGATGCCGACGCGGTCGACGCGGAACTCGATGTCGTCGCCGGGCAGGACCATGCCGAGGAAGCGCGACGTCCAGCCGACCAGGCGGGCGGGCGGGGTGGCCCGGCCATCGGTCGCGGTGACGACGTGCTGCGCCGCGGCGGATAGCCACATGCCGTGCACGATGGGCGATTTCAGCCCGGCGAGTAGTGCGGCGGCCCGATCGGTGTGGATCGGGTTGTGGTCACCAGACACCACGGCGAACGCGCTCATGTCGGTTGGCGCGGCGACGGTGACGTCGCGACGACGGCGGCGAGGCGTGTCGGTGGCGTTGTCGGTGATAGCTCCACCGGCGCGCTCCGGATCGGACAGCGCGACGGCGCCGGTGCGGCCGCGGATGGCGAACCGCTCCTCGAGCTTCGCCAACACGGTGCCATCAGCATCGGAGATGGTCACCGAGACCGGCACAACGCGGCCGACCTCGGTGTCGACGGCGGGCGAAGCCGTTGCGGTGACGCTCAATTCGGCAGCGGTCTTGGGCATCGGCGCGAGCAGGTGCGCCGCGTGGTCGAGGTGCACCAGGCTGAGCAGGCCCTCCACGATGGGGAAACCCGCGTCGGTGACGGCCGCACCGATGACGGAGAACACGGCGGGCCAGGTGCGGCCGACCAGTGCGTCGGGCACCAGGGTCAGGCCGGGTGCCAGGGGCGCGCCGAACGTCGCGGTGACACCGGTGTGGTCAGCGACCTCTTCGGGATCCCAGGAGACCGTGACGGTGGTGCTGTCGTTGGTCACCGACGGCAGGCCTTCGGGGCCCTCGACGCCCGCGGCGATCGCCAATACGGCGCGCATCGCGTCCGAGGCGTCCTCGGTGGTGACGACGGGCATGCCGCCGTCGACCGTGGCGGCCGGCAGGGTGAAGCGGATCGTGATCCAGATGTCGGACAGCGGAACCGACAGCACGACCTGCTCGTCTGCCAGCTCCAGACGCGCGCCCGTGGACGGGTGTGTGGCCGAACGGTTTTCATTGACCTGCCACTCGCTCGGCTCACCGATGCGGTGCACGGGGTTGATCGCGGTGCGGCCTGCCCACAGCACGTCGGGCGAGTCGAGGACGACGGCCAGCGGGCCGGTGACGTCGACGCGGGCCTGACGGCGCGACACCACGGCGACGGGCTCGGCGCCGGCGGCGATCACGTCGTCGATGGTCGCCTGCTCGAACCGGTCGAGCAGCTCACCGACCGGCTCGTCGACGCGGGTGATGCCCGCGACGGCCTCCGTACCGGGGATGATGCAGACCTGGTCGGCCGAGTAGCGCGCGTCGTGCGCCTGCCACAGCGAGTCACTGCGCCACCAGCGGCGCACGTCCTTGTCGATGACGGGGACGAAGTTGACCGGCTTGCCGAGGGTCTTGCACAGGGTGACGAAGAACGGCAGGTCGGCGGGGTGCAGCTTGATGGTCTCCGCGTCGGGGTAACGCGCAAGCAGCTCGGCGATGGCCCGCTGCGGATCCTCAAGCAGCGCTTCACCTTCGGGGCTGACGCCGTACAGCGTCTCGATCGGGCCGGAGTCCGCGGGGTGCAGCCGGGCCTCGGCCCGCTTCAGCATCTCCTCGAACCGGTCGCGCCAGCTGATGTCCAGCCACGGCGAGTCGGCCTTCTTGGTGTCGGCGGTGCTGTCGCCGTCGCCGATCGCCAGCTCGACGTAGCGCTGCAGCCACTCCAGGTAGGTCATGTCGGCGACGTCGCCGAAGTACGGCTTGGCGGTGTTGGCCATCGCGGCGATGATCTCGTCGCGCCGTTCGGCGACCGCGTCGCCGTCGCCGGCGACCTCGTCGAGCAGGCGACCGCAGCGCGATGCGGTGTTGTCGATCTCGTGGATGTCGGCGCCGAGCTGGCTGCGCCCGGATGCCATGCCGCCCTGGGCCTTTCCGGCCCCTACCCAGCTGTCGGTGCCGTTGGTCTCGACCAGCAGCTGCTTCACCGCGGGCGAGGTGGTCGACTCGAGGGTCGCCATGGCGGCGGTGCCGACCAGGATGCCGTCGACCGGCATGTCGGGGAAGCCGTAGCGCGCGGCCCAGCGGCCGGACAGGTACTCCGCGGCGCGTTCTGGGGTGCCGATGCCGCCACCGACGCACAGGGTGATGTTGGAGCGCTTGCGCAGATCGCCGTACGTCGACACCAGCAGGTCGTCGAGGTCCTCCCACGAGTGGTGTCCGCCTGCGCGGCCGCCCTCGATGTGCACGATGACGTCGCGGTTGGGAACCTCGGCGGCGATCTTGATGACGGACTTGATCTGCTCGACGGTGCCCGGCTTGAACACCACGTGGGTGATGCCGATCTCGTTGAGTTCGTCGATCAGGTCGACGGCCTCCTCGAGTTCGGGGATGCCGGCGCTGACCACCACGCCGTCGATCGGTGCGCCGGACTGACGGGCCTTCTGCACCAGGCGCTTTCCGCCGACCTGCAGCTTCCACAGGTACGGGTCGAGGAACAGCGTGTTGAACTGGATGGCGCGGCCCGGCTCGAGGAGTTGGGTCAACTCCTCGATGCGCGCGTCGAAGATGGGTTCGGTGACCTGGCCGCCGCCGGCGAGCTCGGCCCAGTGTCCGGCGTTGGCCGCAGCCGCGACGATCTTGGCGTCGACGGTGGTCGGCGTCATGCCGGCAAGCAGGATCGGCGAACGGCCGGTGAGGCGGGTGAACTTGGTGGAGAGCTTGACCGACCCGTTGGGCAGGGTGACGACCGACGGGGCGTAGCTCGACCAGGCGGGGGCGACCTCGGGTGCCGCACCGACGGTGAACAGGTTGCGCTGTCCTGCGCGGGTCGCGGCGGGCACGATGCCGACGCCGAGACCGCGGATGACGGGTGCGGTGACGCGGGTGATGGTGTCGCTGGGGCCCAGATCGATGATCCAGCGCGCGCCTGCCTGGTGCAGCCGCTCGACCTCGGCGACCCAGTCGATGGGCCGCACGAAGATCGAGTCGGTCATCTCGTGGGCGAGCTCGGCATCGATACCGCACTTGGCGGCCCAACGGTCGACGAGGTCGACGCCGTCGGCCAGCCGTGGGGTGTGGAAGCCGACCTCGACCTGCACGCTGTGGAAGACCGGTGCGAACACGGCGCCACCGCGCAGCTTGTTCTTGCGCTCGGCCTCTTCCTTCTCCGTGATCTTGCTGCAGTACAGCTCGAACCGGGCAAGCTGCTCCGGGGTGCCGGTGATGACGACCGACCGGCGGCCGTTGCGGATCGACAGCACCGGCGGCAGCACGGTGCGCACGTCCTGCGAGAAGTCCTCGAGCAGCTCGGCGATGCGATCGGGGTCGGCGTTGGTCACCGACACCATCGGCGACTTGTCGCCGCGGCCGACCATGCCCCGACGCCGCGACACCAGCGAGCCTGCCGCGCCGATCAGCTGCAGCAGCGCCAGCAGCTCGGCGTCGCGGGTTCCGTTGGCCTTGAGCGATTCGCAGGCCATGGTGCCCTGTGAGTGACCGGCCATGGCCACAGGAGGCGTGCCATCAAGATCCAGTCCCTGGCGCTTCACGGCGCGAATGGCGGCCATCTGCGCCAGCAGGATGCCGGGGCCGGAGATTGCGGCCGTCGTGAGCTGTTTGGAGGTGGGCAGTGGCTCGTCGGCGGCCAGTGCGCGCACCCACTGGATCGGCTGGAAGCCGATGGGCCGGACCACGACGAGCTCGCGGGCGACGGGCTCGAGCACAAGTTGGGCCTCGCCGACGACCTCGCTGAGCTCGGATTCGATGCCCGCCGAGCTGATCAGCTCTTCGAGGTTCTCCAGCCAGTTGCCGCCCTGGCCGCCGAACGCGACGGCATACGGCTCGCCGGCATTGAGCAGATCGACCAGCGCATTTGCGCTGGTCAGGGTCGAGGGGCTGTCTCCTGCGTCCTTGCGGTCCGTGGAAACTCGGTTCTGCTCGTTGATCGTCACGTCTTGTCCATCTCCTCGGTGCGCTGGGCGCGTGTTGCCTTCGTCTTCAGCCTGTAGCTCGCGGGTCTCGGTGGCTCGGCCCCGCTCACATGCGGGGTCGTGTGATTCGGCGTCGAATCTCGGCTGGCTCCGGTCTCGTCTCCTCGGGCGTTGAGGAGTGCGGCCGGACTGCCCTCCCGGGCGGCCCAGCGGACGGGCCAGCCCCATAAGAGTGTCATGAGAGCCAGGACCATTTTCTGCCGCTAAATGGTTACTGGCGAGTTCTACGCTCGGGTAACCACATATTGCGTAACGCGGGCTTCCGGCGGGCCGCGAGTCTTCCGGGACAAACGTCCTGCATGCGCGTGGTTACGGTCGAGTAGCAACAACGGCGCAGATCAAGGCAGTATTGTTATCGAATCGTTATGTAGAAATTTCCGGTAGCCGACGGGATCGTCGCCGCCTCGCACGAGGCGACAACAACGACCGATGTGTCTACCCAAAGGGTCGACCTCAGCCCGATTGTTTGCTGCAAAAACTTACCGGTCAGTAAGTCTTAGTCCCACTGCCCGAATTGTGGCTTGAGGACGTGATTGATGTCGACGCCGACACCACCCACACTCTGCTTGTCGATCTCGACCTGGTGCAGGTGTGCCGCCGGATGCGTGAACCCCTTTGGCGATCCCCAGTTGTGTTGCCAGAAGTAGGAGCCGATGCCGTCCTGGAGTGCCCAGTCGATCGTCTTCGAGTTGGCGTACACCCCGACCCGCTGGCGTCCGAGGACCGACTCCCAGGCCTTCAGATAGGGCACGACTTGCTGCTTGTACTGGTCCAAGGTCGGGTCGTCGTCGATCGAGGCGTAGATCGGTGCGCCATAGGACCCACCTGCGGCGACGTGCAACTGCCAGCCCCGCTTGGCGTGCTGTACACCTGCGTTTTGGCCGCCGAGCCAGTCGGCCGTGTCCTGCTTGCCGTACTGGTAGCAGGACACGATCTTGAGGCCGCTCTGGTAGAGGTCGCGGGCCTCTGGCAGCTGGATGGGCTTGCCGAGCATCCATTGACCACCCGGGCGACGGTCGGAGACGTATCTGATGGCACCCGCGGCGCCCGCCGCGCGGATGTCGGATGCCTTGATCACGCCGGCCGCGTAGTCGAGCAGAACGCCAAGGGGTGCCGCGGACGCAGACGGCGCAGCCGTCGTTGCCGAGATCGCCGCCAACGTGCCGCCGAGACCGAGCACGGCAGGCGCGGCCGCGGCGTACTTGAGCACGTCGCGCCGCGAAATCGACATACACCTCAGAATATGACAACTGCCTCAATATTCTCGCCAGCGCCACTAGTCACAGTGGTATCAACCTTCCGGATGGCCACCGGAAGGTAGCCGACGGATGGAAACAGTCGGCAAAACACCGGTTTCATTCGAAATCCGTGCTTTGGGCTGCAGTTCGACCTACCGATCCATACGATTCTCGCCATGCCTTCTGGGCCGGATTCCGGGACCGCGACCATGCCATCCAAGGGGCCACGTCCGAGCGCGACCGGCCAGGGCGAGGCGCAGATCGAGTTGATCGGCGTGCGCAAGGTGTTCCACGAGCGCGGCAACCACGGCGTCGTCGCGGTCGACGGTGCCGATCTCACCGTCGAGGACGGCGAACTATTCGCGATCCTCGGCCCCTCCGGATCCGGCAAGACCACCGTGCTGCGCATGATCGCCGGCTTCGACCAGCCCACCGCAGGCACCATCCGACTCGGCGGCGTGGACGTCACCTCTTGGCCCGCACGCACGCGCGACGTCAACACCGTGTTCCAGGAGTACGCACTGTTCCCCCACATGACGGTCGCCCAGAACGTCGAGTACGGCCTCAAGGTGCGCGGCGTCGCGAAGGCCGAACGGCGACGCCGCACCGCCGACGCCCTCGACATGGTCCGGCTCACCGCACAGGCGCCGCGCCGCCCCGATCAGCTCTCGGGCGGGCAGCGTCAACGCGTCGCGTTGGCGAGGGCACTCGTCGGGCGCCCTCGCGTGCTGCTGCTCGACGAGCCCCTCGGCGCACTCGACCTCAAGCTGCGCGAGCAGATGCAAGTGGAACTGAAGGCCATCCAGCGCGAGGTCGGCATCACGTTCGTCATCGTCACCCACGACCAGGACGAAGCACTCACGCTGAGCGACCGACTCGCCGTGTTCAACGACGGCCGCATCGAGCAGGTGGGCCGCGCCAGGGACGTCTACGAGAAGCCGGCCAACCGCTTCGTCGCCGACTTCGTCGGGACGGCGAACGTCCTGGACGGCGCCGCCGCCGACGCACTCGTCGGCAGGCCCGGCATGTTCGCCATCCGGCCCGAACGCATCGCCGTCTTCGCGCCGCACACCGACCCCGTACCGGGCGTGCGAACGGTCGAGGCAACGGTGTCCGAAGTCATCTACGCGGGACCGACGACCCGGATCGTCGCGAACGCCCCGCCAGGGGTCACCCTGACTGCCACGGTTCTCACCGCGAGCAGCTGGCTACCCCCGAACGTCGATCACGGCGCGCCAATCACCTTGGCGTGGAAGGAAAGTGCCGTCCATGACCTGGACGGCTGATCCAACTGACAGGAGCACCGCCATGAAACCCACTCTCGCGCGACTCGGTCTCGCCCTCGCAGCCTGTGCGGCTCTGGTGGTCGCCTGTTCGAGCTCGGACACCTCCGGCGGGTCCGGCCAGGCTCCGCCGAAGATGGAACCGCTCAGCGCGTTGGGCAATGGCGAGGGCGAACTCAACCTCATCGCGTGGGCCGGCTACGCCGAGAACGGCTCCAACGACCCGAAGGTCGACTGGGTCACCCCGTTCGAGAAGGAGTCCGGGTGCAAGGTCAACGTCAAGCTCGGCAACACCTCCGACGAGATGGTGCAGCTGATGAGAAGCGGCCAGTACGACGGCGTTTCGGCGTCCGGTGATGCCACGCTGCGGTTGATCTACGCCGGCGACGTCGCGCCGGTCAACACCTCACTCGTGCCCAACTACGCGACGATATCGCCGTTCCTCAAGGACAAGCCGTGGAACTCGGTCGACGGCAAGATGTACGGGATTCCGCACGGCTGGGGCGCCAACCTGCTGATGTACAACATCGGCGTCGTCCACGACGCCCCCAACTCGTGGGCCTCGGTTTTCGATGGGGCCAGCAAGTACAAGGGCAAGGTGACCGCGTACGACTCGCCGATCTACATCGCCGACGCCGCGCTCTACCTCTCGAAGACAAAGCCGGAGTTGGGCATCAAGGATCCTTACTCGCTGACGAGCACACAGCTCGACGCCGCCGTGGAGTTGCTCAAGGCGCAAAAGGAGAACATCAGCGAATACTGGTCGGACTACACCAAGGAGGTCCAGGCGTTCGAGTCCGGCACCTCGGTGATCGGCACGACGTGGCAGGTGATCGCCAACACCATCGGCTCGGAGAACAAGGTTCAGGTGAATACCGTTCTGCCGAAGGAAGGTTCGACCGGATGGTCGGACACCTGGATGGTCGCAGCGAAGGCCGCCCACCCCAACTGCATGTACAAGTGGATGGACTGGATCACCTCACCCAAGGTGAATGCCCAAGTGGCCGAGTACTTCGGTGAGGCGCCTGCTCAGACGAAGGCGTGCGATTTCACCACCGAGAAGGACTTCTGCGACATCTACCACGCGACCGATGAGAATTACGCCTCCGAGATCCACTACTGGACCACGCCGCAGAAGCAGTGCGTCGACGGCAGCGGCGACAACTGCACGGCCTACGACGAGTGGGTCGACAAGTGGCAGCAGATCAAGGGGTGACGGCTGCCCCCAAGGACGGACTGACTACCGCAGCGGCATCCCGTCGGCGTTGGATGTCGCCGCCGGGGCGGCTCCGGCGGCTCGGCCTGGCGTTCCTGCTGGTGCCGCCGCTGACCTGGCTGGTGGTGGCGTACCTGGGTTCGCTTGTCGTACTGCTGGTCTCGGCGTTCTGGACGACGAACTCGTTCACCGGCGCGGTGGTGCACACCGTCACGGGAGACAACATCACCAGGGTGTTGACCGACGAGGTGTTCCGGACGGTGACGCTGCGCACCGTCGGCGTGGCACTGGTGGTGACGGTCCTGTGCGCTGTGCTTGCGGTGCCGTTGGCGCTGTACATGGCCAAGATCGCGTCACCACGCATGCGTCTGGCGCTGGTGGTGGCGGTGACGACCCCGTTGTGGGCCAGCTACCTGGTCAAGGCGTACGCGTGGCGGATGTTGTTCTCACCGGAGGGCCCGCTGTCGTGGGCCACCGGGTACAGCCCGGGCTACGGGTTGATCGCCACCATCGTCACGCTGACCTATCTGTGGTTGCCGTACATGATCATCCCGGTGTTCGCGGCGTTCGAGCGCGTCCCAGGCTCGCTCATCGACGCGAGCTCGGATCTCGGCGCATCCGACGTCTCGACGTTGCGAATGGTGGTCGCGCCGATGGTGTTTCCCGGCATCGCCGCCGGATCCATCTTCACGTTCTCACTGTCGCTCGGTGACTACATCGCCGTCACCATCGTCGGCGGCAAGACCCAGCTGCTGGGAAACATCATCTACGGCCAGCTCGTCACGGCCAACAACCAGCCCTTGGCCGCAGCGCTGTCGATCATCCCGTTGTTCGCGATCGTGCTCTACCTGCTGGCGATGCGGCGCACGGGCGCTCTGGAGAACGTCTGATGCTGTCACTGGGCATTCGCCGCGTGGCTCGGGTGTGGACCGTGCTGGTGCTGGTGTTCCTCTACGCGCCAATGCTTCTCGTCGTCGTCAACGCCTTCAACGCATCGCGCACGTTCGCGTTCCCGCCGACCAGCTTCACCCTGAACTGGTGGGTGGACGCCGCGGGCAGCAGCGGCATGTGGAAGTCGTTGGCGAACTCCGCGCTGGTCGGTGTCGGCGCCACCGCGATCGCACTGGTGCTTGGCACCATGGCGGCGTTCGCGGTGCAGCGGTATGACTTCTTCGGCCGCAACACCGTCAGCTTCCTGGTTGTGCTGCCGATCACGTTGCCCGGCATCGTGACCGGCATCGCGCTCAACGCGACGTTCACCTCGGCGCTCGGCATCACGCTCGGGCTGGCGACCGTGATCATCGGGCACGCCACGTTCTGCATCGTGATCGTCTTCAACAACACCCAGGCCCGACTGCGCCGGCTCGGCACCGCACTCGAGGACGCATCCGCAGACCTTGGCGCCTCGACGTGGCAGACGTTCCGCTACGTGACGTTTCCGATGATGCGCGGCGCCCTCGTGGCCGGCGCGATCCTGGCCTTCGCGCTGAGCTTCGACGAGATCGTCGTGACCACGTTCACCGCGGGACCCACCGTGCAGACCCTGCCGATCTGGATCTTCGGAAACCTCTTCCGACCCAATCAGGCACCAGTGATCAACGTGGTCGCCGCGGCGCTCACCGTGTTGGCGATCATCCCGGTGTGGCTCGCGCAGCGGTTCGGCGGCGACCCGGCCACCACGAGGGTCTGACCGTCAGTGTCCGTCGGAATCACGGCCGAAGACCGCCGCCCTCACGCCGAGGTGGTCGGCCAGGTCGCCGCCGTCGCGGACGGTGGAGAAGAACTCGGCGATGTGCGCGGAGTGGAACCCGCGCCGCAGCAGATCGCTGATGACCATCAACTGCTCCAGGTGATGATCGTCGTAGAAAGCCCACCGTCCGGCGCGGCGCGGCGGGTCGAGCAGACCGCGCTCGCGGTACGCACGAATGTTGCGGACGCTGACTCCCGACGCCTCGGCAAGCGCCTCCAGCCGGTACTCAGCCAACGCAAATCTTCCACAAAGCGCCGGTCAGAGCCCTGCTGGTGCGCGGTCCACGACACCGCATAAGCACACTGTAGACCCGGCTCGAAGTTTGCGAGAGTTCATCGTTCGTGTAGCAACAGGAAATCGATTGGCCTTCGGGGGCTGCCGTACGCAACGATTGACCGAGTGCGTGCCTGGATCATCTGGGCGACGGGGCTGCTGGCCTACATCGTCGCCGTGCTCGACCGCACCACGCTCGGCGTTTCCGGCCTGAACGCCGCCGAACGATTCGGCGCCAGCCCCGGTGTGCTTTCGACGTTCGTCGTACTGCAGGTCGTGGTGTACGCCGCCGCTCAGATTCCGGCCGGGGTGTTGCTCGACCGCTTCGGGTCGCGAGCGCTGATCGTCTCGGGCGCCGCTCTCATGGCCACCGGACAGCTCATCCTCGCGCTGACCACGTCGCTACCAGTCGCGATCGGGGCGCGCGCCGTGGTCGGCCTGGGCGACGCGTTCACCTTCATCTCCGTGCTACGTCTGGTCCCGCACTGGTTTCCGGCCAGGCGGGTTCCGCTGCTGACTCAGGTCACCGGCATCTCGGGCCAGCTCGGTCAGGTGCTCTCTGCGCTGCCATTCCTGGCCCTGCTAACCGGGACCACCTGGGCCACCGCGTATGTCTCGGTGTCCGCGTTCAGCGTGCTGGCGATGGTGCTGGTTCTGGTCGTGGTCAAGGACGGTCCGCACGGCCGCGTCGTCGCAACCGAGACGATGTCACCGCGTGCCACCCTCGCCAGCCTCAAGACGGTATGGCTGCGGCCAGGCACCCGGCTGGGCTTCTTCACGCACATGGGCACCCAGTTCTCCATCACGGTCTTCGCCCTGATGTGGGGCGTCCCCTACATCACGGTCGCGCAGGGCCAGCCCGTCGCCGTGGCAGGCGCACTGCTGACCGTCTCGGTCGTCGTCGCCATCTTCGCCGGCATTGCGATCGGCATCTTCAGCGGTCGCCAGCCGCACCGACGGTCATGGGTGGTACTGGCGATCATCGCGAGCAACGCCCTGGTGTGGACCGTGGTGCTCGCCCTCCCCCACCGCGCGCCGCTGTGGCTGCTGGTCGTCCTCGTCGTGGTCATCTCGATCGGCGGCCCGGGGTCGATGGTGGGAATGGACTTCGCCAGGACGTTCAACCCGAGCACCACACTGGGTTCTGCTCAGGGCATGGTCAACATGGGCGGATACCTCGCCTCACTGTTGGTGATGCAGGCCGTCGGCCTGATCCTCGGCGCGGCAGGCGGATACTCGTTCGAGTCGTTCCGGTTGGCCTGGGCCGTGCAGTACGTCATCTGGATCGTGACCGTCATCGGGATCCTGATCACCCGCAAGAAGGCCCGCGCCCTGATGAAGGCCGAGCAGGAGCGCTCGTTGCTGGAGACCTTCGAGACCAGTTAAGACTTGTCTGCGATGCGTCTGCCGATCGCTGCTTGCGCGTGCTGATGCCCGGCCACCTCGAAGCCCACCACCGTGACCGCCGGCGCCAGCGTGACGACCAGGAGGCACAGCGCCATGGACACGCCGACCCATGCGAGCAGGACGGCGATGACCAGGACCGCCGCGGTCAGCACCAACAGCCAGAGGTGGAGCACATCCCAGCTGCGCACCAGCATCCCGTAGATCAGGTAGATCAGGGCGATGTAGACCCCGACGGGCACCGCCACCGCGAACACCGTGCCCATCACGCCGAGCTCGGACTGTCCTTCGACGTAGTACGCGGCGGTGTGCAGCCCCGCACCGGTGGCGACGATCGCCGCGAACACGGCCATGTGCACGTAGCCGAACGGGAACGACGCCTCGCGGCGGGCGTGCAGGAGATCGGCGGTGGGCACCACGAAGTACACCCACCACATGCCGAAGGTGAGGCCGGTGCCCGCGATCACCAGCAGGATGGCGTCGGTGGTCCAACCGTGCTCGCTCACGATGGCGTTCAGCGACGCGACGGTGCCGACGACGCCCTCGCCGAGCGCGATGATCGCCAGCAGGCTGTACCGCTCGGCGATGTGGTGGGCATGCCAGGGGGTACCGCCGCGGTTCTCGGCCAACCAGGGGCCGAACATCTCCGCGCACGCCAGCAGCACCCAGATGGCCAACGAGATCACCACGGGCGCGTGCACGAAGATGGTGCCGATCCAGCCGACCTGTACCGCGCTCACGACCGTGGCATAGGTCAGGCACGACGCCCGATGCTCGGGATCCTGGTGCGCAGCCCGTAACCACTGCCCCACCAACGCGATTCGCATCACCACGTAGCCGGCGGCCAGCACGGTGTTATCCACGTGCTCGCCGTGCTCGATGGATGCGAAGAACGGCGGGAGCCCCAGCGCCAGAATCAGCACGCCGACCATCTGCATCATCGTCATCAGGCGATAGATCCAGTCATCGGTGTCGTAGGCCGAAGCGAACCAGGTGAAGTTGATCCACGCCCAGCAGACCGCGAACGTCGCGAATAGAAAGGCCGTGAGCCCGGCGCCGACGTGGCCGATGACGAGCAGGTGAGAGAACTCCGAAGCAGCGATGCCGAACGCGATGACGAACGTCAGGTCGAAGAGCAGTTCCAGCGGTGTCGCCACCCGGTGCTGCTCGTGTGGGTCGCGGCCGGTCATGCGGCGCAGGCGATGCGCACGCACCACTGGCCGTGGCGGCTCAGGCTGCTGCTCAGGCTCGTTCAAGGGACCCCGTTCTTTCTCGACGGCGGTGACCGTACCCGCTCGACGATAAGCCCGCCACATTCACTCCACGACGGGTCCGAGGAAGAAACTCATCATTGGCGTGAGCGCTCTGCTCCGTGGAACTCATCCGCAGTCGCACTTTCATCCACGGGTTGGCTCCGAGCCCGGGCGTCGTGATGGTGTCGTTGGCCCAGGGGTGGCGCAACGTTCGCGGGCAAACCCCGTCCAGCAGAGGGATTTACGTCTCGCCGTTAGGTGCCACGAGGCCCTGAACGCGAGTCTACGTCGCCGTGGACCGGATGAGGACTCGGTTCTCGGCGTCGAACACCGAGCGTTCGGAACTGAGGAGGGTGCGACTTGTCGGTAGTAACGGACGTGCATGTCCGTCGTCA
>Ga0105239_10001852_pt1 | contig 27676 bp, 27 predicted proteins | sample KBSC44metaG_FD_92761 | JGI IMG/M metagenome (GOLD analysis project Ga0105239, IMG submission 92761) | Corn rhizosphere microbial communities from Kellogg Biological Station, Michigan, USA - KBS C4-4 metaG | ecosystem: Host-associated > Plants > Roots > Rhizosphere > Soil | place: Michigan, USA...
GATGTAACAGAAGCGATAACAGTGAATGGCGTGACAACCGCATCGGACACCGAGTCTGCTCCGATTACGCTGAACGCGGATACCACAGCTATAGCCGTAACGATACTGGCAGGCGATGGTGCAACTAAAAAGACCTACCGTATAGTTGTAACCAGGCTGGCAGCAGATAATGCCTACCTGGCCAGGCTTACCGTAGGCCCGAAGACAAGCCTCACAACGGTATCCGGCCCTGATTTCAAGGACTATACCGCCAATGTAATTGACCCGCAAAATATGGTGAATGTAACCCCGATTGTTGCAGATATAAATGCAACGGTAACGGTAAATGGCGTGGCAGCTACATCGGGAACAGCTACACCGGTAACACTGAATGCGGATACGACAGCGATAGCTGTAACGGTAACAGCAGCCAACGGAACAACAAAGAAGACCTACAGGGTAGTAATAACCAAATTACCATCAGACAATGCACTGCTGAGTTCACTGCGTTTCGACCCGGCAGCGATGCTGACCAAGATACAGGTACCGGGAGGTAACTTTGAAGACTTTACGGCAAATGAATATGCGCCTGTGACATCGGTAAAAGTAATCCCAACTGCAATAGATGCGGGAGCTACGATAACGGTAAACGGCATGCCGACAGCATCAGGAACAGAATCATCGCCAATAACGCTAAATTCAGATACGACCGCAATAGCCGTAACGGTAACAGCAGCCAACGGAACCACGAAGAAGACATACAGGGTAGTTATTACTAGATTGCCTTCAAACAACGCACAGCTGACCTCGCTTGCGCTTAACCCCTCGTCGACACTAACTAAAGTAAGCGGACCTGATTATGTAGACTATACCACAACAGTGCCGAATTCAACAGGGAGTGTAACGGTAACAGCGACAACAGCAGAACCGGGGGCAACGTTAACGGTAAACGGTGTCAGTGCAACTTCCGGAACAGCCTCATCGCCCGTAACGTTGAATGCAGATACGACGACTATAGCAGTAACGGTAACAGCAGCTGAGGGCGTGACGAAAAAGAACTATGTGATACTGGTAACCCGTGCGATAGGCCCCATTGCGGCTATTATGCAATACCAGCAGCAGGAATCGCCAATTACCAACAGCGCAATTGTAGTACACCAGAATGTATCACCAAATGGTGATGGGAACAGTGATGCCCTGGTTATTGAAGGAATTGCGGCCCACCCCGATAACAAGTTGCAGATCATGAGCCGAAGCGGAACTTTGGTGTATGAGGCTAAGGGATACGATAATGCGACCAAATCGTTCGATGGACACTCCAGCACTAATGGTAAATTACAACAGCCCGGTACTTATTTCTACTCTTTGGAATACAAAGACGGAAATGAAGTGAAACACAAAACAGGGTTTATTATGCTCAAGTATTAGAAAGCCCGACAGGGTAAAAGATCCATTAAAAAAAGCCTTACAAAGTTTAAAATCTTTGTAAGGCTTTTTAATTGGTTACGGCTTTCATATAAAGATGCGGTGCCATAAACAATGCGGCCGGTCAGAGCAAAACGTATATTGCCCGGTAATTTCTTAAATGATTAAAAATACTGTCGCAAAAATAGCTAACGGCGAGTTTGCAGAAAATTGTTGTAACCTTGCGCCAGTTGTAGAGGTTTTATTTTGCCCGGTGATTTTACCCACTAAGCTGCTTTTTCTTTTAAGCGCAGCGCATGTACATCAGCAATAAATTTGCGGCCGGATGAATTCTCTGCCAAAAAATGTTCAGCCTTAATACCAATTTTTTGTTTTGATTCAAAATTAAAGACGGTTTTACCCATCATCAGCCCATCCCAACCTGCCTGGCTAAGCATAACTTCATTCTTTTGTTTATTAAGGACAATCATTGGGGCATTCATTACTTTACGACTATGTCCGCCAATTATCATGTCGATATGTTCAGATTGTTGTGCAAGTTTTTTGCTATCGGGCGCACTACCTTCATTTTTAAAACCCAAATGTGAAAGGCAAATTACCAAATCACAATTTTCCTGTGTTTTAAGCAATTTGGCCGTTTCGTTGGCCGACACAATTGCGTCTTTGTATACAATGCCTTTAACAGGCTGCCCTACACCCGTAATGCCAACTTTAAAGTTTCTGGTATGTATTATGAGGTATGGTTTTATCAAATTACTTAATATTGGATCAAACTGATAATTGCAGTTCACCATGGCAAATTTCATGATTGGAATAAGCGCAGCAAGATTTTCCTGGCCTAAGGCAAGCTCATGGTTACCGGGTGTGGCAACGCAGTAACCCATACTATTCATGGCACGTATCATGTCTTTCTGCTGGCTTGTGCTGCTGGAACTATCTAAAAAATCACCGGCATCCAACAAAAGGCCCGAGGTATCCTGATTTTCCAGGAGCTTTTTAATACAGTTTAAGCCTCCGGCATTGCTGTACCCCGCATCGATTTTACCATGAAGGTCATTAGTGTTATAAATAGTAATAGCACGATCGGCTGAATAGAGGGTGTTGATGTGTTTGCTTACCGATGCAATAGAGGCTAACGGCTTATTCAAAGCCGCAATCCCTGCAATTCCAGCTACCTGGGTTAAGAACAGTCTGCGTGGATTTTTCATATAATAAGTTTGGCGACATAAATATATATATATTAATCAAATACAAATAATGTTTGCGGATTTTTTCATTACAACACACTGAAGTAAAGTAAATTAACAGAAAATTAATTCTCTATTTACTATTAAAATTCAAAATAATATCTTAATATTGGTAACATTTACCCAACTTATTTAAGACGTAATACCTATACTTTATGGATGCTTATCTCGGTTTGATGTTTGCCTTTGGCGGCAATTTTGCAATTAATGGTTACGCAACATGCAGCGGCCAACTATTGTCCATCGCACAAAACACCGCGCTATTCTCCATATTGGGCACAACTTACGGTGGTAATGGCCAAACAACATTTGCATTACCCGATTTGCGGGGCAGGGCGCCAATTGGTGTCGGTCAGGGGCCAGGGTTATCCAATTACTCACTGGGCCAGTCTAGCGGCACTGAAGCTGTAACACTGTTAGCAGGTAACTTACCGGCGCATAACCATCCGCTAATGGTGAGCAATACACCAGGCACTACCGGGGTACCCGCAAATAACACAGCATTTGCAAAAGGGCCGGCGTCAGGATCAGGGCCTAACGCCACATTTGGCAAAAACTACACCACGGCTCCGCCAGATACGGTAATAGCGCCCTCATCAATTGGTCTGAGCGGCAATGCACAACCGGTGTCGGTCCTGTCACCTACTTTAACGGTTACCTGGATTATAGCCCTTCAGGGTATTTTTCCGAGCAGGAACTAATATTTAACAAAAGACATTTAAAGCCTGTATTGTAATGAAAAGTATAAAAGATAAATATAAAAAATATACAAACCTGTTAATAGTCGACCAACCGGATATTAACAAGCCCGAATTATGTACCGGTTGGTAAGCATATTTATATATCCAAGCCTATTAGTATGAACAAAATATTTACCAAAGCTTTTTACACAGTTGCTGTAATTATCTTTTTTTTAACAACCGCTTTATCTGCCGGCGCCCAAATGCTGTTTAGCAATACAACCGTTGAGACAGGTGGCTTATACAGCGCCTTAGCGAAAGACGCCAGCAATAATATATATGTTATAAGGGTAACCTATGGCAGCGGCGGCACCAGCGGCGAAGTTGTTAAATACACCGGTGGTACCGCAACGGTTATTTATTCGGGATTGCACGAGGGTAACGATACCGGGCCCGGTGGCGATCTTCCCTGGGGATTGACAGTAACGAGCACAGGCGATGTGTACTTATCTACTGATTTTGCAGCCTACAATGGCGCTATTGTCAAACTAAAACGAAGTGGCAGTAGCTATACCGCTTCTAATTTTCAAACCGGGGCTTATTACACAGCCCTTGCAGTTGATGCTGCAGATAATATATATGCTACACAATATGATGGCGCAACGCATTATGCAATTTACAAATATGCCGCCAACAGTGCTAACGGAACTGCAGGGACTAAACTATATGGCAATTTAAAACAAGCCGCGGGTTATTCATATCCAACCGGCCTTGCTGTGGCCGCTAATGGTGACTTATTCGTAACAGATGCTTTTAGCGAGGACCCTTCACTACCTGCTGATGGCGGACATGTTTATAGATTAACTGCCTCTTCCAGCTTTTCTACTGCCGTTACGGTGTCATCGGGTCATTATGCCACTGCCCTTGCACTGGATGCTGCGGGTAATTTATATACTTCAGAAAATACCGGTGCAGGCCCTAACGGTTATAAATTGTTAAAATATACGAATGGAGCCGGCACGCCCGTAGTGGCGTATACTCCATTGCACACAAATGGTATTTATTACCCGTTTGGAATTGCGGCAAAATCTGCTACCAATGTTTATGCAATCGACGGGGATGACGGAACAACCGGTGGATCACTCGATAACCTGGCTCCATCAACCGTTGCGCTACTATCATCTTTAAAACTCAATCCTGTTTCTACACTTACCACAGTAGCCGGTCCCGACTTCAAAGATTATACGACTACTGTGCCATATCCAACATCGAGTGTTAAAGTGATAGCTAAAGCACTGGATTCAACCGCATCTATAAAAGTAAATGGTGTTGTTGTGCCCAGCGGGGTATCATCAGCTTCAATACCGCTAAATGTTGGCTCCAACGTAATTAATGTAGTAGTAACCGCCCAGGATGGCATTACCAAAAAAACTTATAGTATTAACGTAACCCGTACGGCGCCGTCTACTAACGCGAGCTTGACTTCAATAAAAACAAACCCGGTAACAACGCTAACCACGGTACCTGGCCCCGATTTTAGAGATTATACAACTTCTGTAAGTAATGCAACCAGTTCCATAACGGTTACCGCAACTTTGCAGGACCCAACTGCCACTTTAAAAATAAATGGGAAAGCAATGGCATCAGGTGTGGCTTCGCCGGCTATACCACTAAATGTTGGTGATAACACCATTACTATACTTGTGACTGCTCAGGACGGCATAACCAAAAAGACATATTCAATAAAAATAACACGTGCTCCATCGGCCAACGCATCGCTTACTGCACTAACAACATCAACTCCGAAAATAACGCTTACCGTAGTTTCCGGACCGGATTATAAAGACTATACAGGATCAGTCGACTATGCAACAACATCTATTAAAGTAGTTGCAACGGTGCAGGATGCTGCAGCTACGATTAAAATAAACGGGCAAACGGTTACATCCGGGGTAGCATCGCCGGCTATTCCGTTAAATGTTGGCTCTAATCCTATAGCCGTAGTAGTTACGGCACAGGACGGCACAACAACAAAAACGTATGGCATAAACGTAACAAGAGCACCATCAAACAATGCATTGCTCACGGCGTTATCAACGAACCCTAAAGTAACGCTTACTGTAGTATCCGGACCAGACTTCAGAGACTATGAGGCAACGGTAATCAATTCTGTAAGTTCCGTTACCGTTACGGGCACACTGCAGGACCCCAATGCCAGCTTAACGATAAACGGAGTGTCGGCAGCATCTGGTGTGGCTTCGTCGCCGATAAATCTTTCTGTAGGCTATACAATAATTAATGTTGTGGTAACCGCACAGGATGGAGTAACGACGAACACATATAGCATGAAAATAACCCGGCAACCCCCTGCGGGAGCGTGGTTAAATTACGCAGATCAGGCATCGTCAATAAATAGTACCGACGTTGTGGTACATCAAAGCCTTTCACCAAACGGAGATGGCAATAATGATGCATTGATTATTGACGGTATAACAAACCACCCGGAAAACAAGTTACAGATAATGACCCGCAACGGAGCTTTGGTTTACGAGGCAAAAGGCTACGACAACGCCACCAAAGTGTTTGATGGCCATTCAAGTATCGATGGTAAATTACAACAGGTGGGCACTTATATTTACTCGTTGGAGTACAGGGATGGTGGAGAGTTAAAGCGTAAAACAGGCTTTATTGTACTAAAGTATTAGGGTTAACAATTAGAGATTAGGGAAGACGTTTTTCCCTAATCTCTAATTCCCGATCAACCGATCTCTAATCCCTATCCCTGCTCAACTTAGAGAATACCAGCGGATTTTCCTGCAACTCCAGGGTTTCGCGGCGATGCTTAACAATGTGCATGGCCGTAAACATAGCTTCACGGAACGAGATTTCTGACGCCTGGTTTTTACCGGCGATGTCATAAGCTGTGCCATGGTCAGGCGAGGTGCGTACAAAATTCAATCCGGCAGTAAAGTTAACGCCCGATTCAAATGCAATGTGTTTAAACGGAATAAGACCCTGGTCGTGGTACATAGCCAATACAGCATCAAACTGTAAGTAGGTTCCGTTTGCAAAAAAGCCATCAGCGGCGTACGGACCGAAGGCTAATATATTATTATTACGGGCTTCTTCAATTGCCGGGGTAATTACATTTTGTTCCTCGGTACCAATAAGGCCATTGTCGCTTGCATGAGGGTTTAAGCCCAATACGGCAATTCTGGGCTTGCGTATCCAAAAATCGTTACGCAGGCTGGCATCCATCAGCTTTAGTTTGGAAACTATTTTGGCAATAGTAATACTTTCAGCAACTTTTGCCAGTGGAATATGGCCTGTTACTACGCCAACACGAAGAGTATCGCTCACCAAAAACATTAGCGATTCGGCAGCGCCATCCTTTTCCTGCAAATATTCAGTGTGGCCGGGGAAATTAAATTGTTCGCTTTGTATGGTATCTTTGTTTATAGGTGCGGTAACCAACGCATCGATATGGCCATGAATTAAGTCGCTGGTGGCACGTTCTAACGACAGGAAACCATATTTACCAACTTCGCCATTGGTAACCCCAGGCTCAATCTTAACGTCTTCTTCCCAGCAGTTAATCATGTGTGGCTTTTTATGATCGCGTCTGGCATCCTGCGCTTGGTTAATCACAAAAAAGTTAAGATCTTCCACCTGCGTAGTGCGACGGTAAAACGATGCAACCTTGGTATGCCCGTATACTATGGGAATGCAATAATCGTAGATACGGCTGTCGGCCAATGCTTTGATAATAATTTCGAGACCTATCCCGTTTACGTCGCCTATGCTGATCCCAATTTTTATTTTTTCGCTCATATTATTTTATGGTTACACCGTTTTAGGTATGACCTCACCAATCAAGGTGATTTCGTTGACTTTACGGTGAATAATGTACCTGGTTTATTTGAAGGCTTTGGGCTTTTTGCTCTGTGCTTTCGGCTTTAACCACCACAAATAAAAAGATTTTAACCTATTAAAGCACAAATATGCCTTAATTTGCTCAAATATTTGATTAATAATGACATTGGTAAGAGCAAAAAAGCATTTAGGTCAGCATTTTCTTACTGATAAAAATATAGCTGCTAAAATAGTAGACAGCCTTCACCCCGAAAATACTTACAGCCAGGTACTTGAGGTGGGCCCCGGGATGGGCATATTATCTGATTTTTTGCTACAGAAACCTGAACTGGAGGTTTCGTTAATTGATATCGACACCGAATCGTATGAATACCTGCAAAAAAAATATCCAACTTTAGGCAAGAAGTTAATCAACGCCGATTTTTTGGAGATGGATTTTGCGGCGTACTTTAACGGGCCACTCGGCATTATTGGCAACTTCCCTTACAATATATCGTCGCAAATACTTTTTAAGGTGCTTGACAACCGGCAGCAAGTTGTGGAAGTGGTAGGAATGTTTCAAAAAGAAGTTGCCGAGCGCTGCAACGCCAAACCGGGCAGTAAGGAATATGGCATCCTGAGCGTGTTTTTGCAGGCCTACTATAAAGTTGAATATTTATTTACTGTAAAGGCCGGTGTATTTAACCCACCTCCAAAAGTACTGTCGGCAGTTATCCGGTTGACCCGTAATAAGACAGAACAGCTCGGCTGCGACGAGAAATTGTTTTGGCAGGTAGTAAAGGCCGGCTTTAACCAGCGCCGTAAAACCTTGCGCAATGCGTTGTCATCACTAATAAATAAAGAGAAAATGACCGCTGAGGCAATGCTCGATTTACGGGCGGAGCGATTGAGTGTGGATGATTTCGTGAAGCTAACTAACCAGATAACTGCCAACAGATGACCAGTTATTCTATAATGATCACAACTGGCTCACCCTGTAATTTTTTTACCGACTGCGCCATCCGTTTAATAAACAAATAGTTTGCCGTGCCGCCAATTACAGCGCCCACAATTGGCACCAGTCTTTCGGCTGTGCGGGTACCCAATATCATCAGCAGCTTTTCGGCAATGCCTTCCATCATTGTTTTCGTAAGGGTAACACCAGCCTCAACTTTTAACGATGTGGCTATAAATTGCATAAATTCCTCGAATCCTACCTGGTAGTTGCCCCTAACATTATACATAATTGCCATGGTAACGCGAAATTGCTGCGTTATTAAATTGACAAAGTCAAGCGGAACACCAACAACCATGGTTAACATGCCACCGGTGCCCGAAATGACACCCGAACCGGCCGCCATATAGGCGCATTGTTCGATAAATTTATCGAGTCCCATTTTATCCACACCGGCTTTTATATTGAGCTGGTTGATACGGTCGAATATTTGTCTGAAGCCTTTTTCTGAAAGCCTGCCGGCCTGTATTTTCATATCGGCCCCTAATTTTTTAAATCTCATTGGTTTTATTTCACGGGGATTTACCCAGCACAGTATCAACAGGCGATAAGCGTGCCAGTTTTAAAAAAGGAGCAAAATGTCATATTTTATTAATAAATGGTTGCGCCAGTGTTAATTACCGGGCATTTTCTAATTTTACGTCCTCAAATAATTCAGAACGCTCTTGAAAAATAATATCCTTATTGTTGACGATATCCACCCGGTATTTATTGAAATGGCCGAAGCAAAAGGCTATGAATGCGATTATCAACCTAAAATTACTGCGGCCGAAGCGCTTGAAATAATTGGCGGTTACGCGGGGCTTGTAATACGTTCAAAGTTTAGAGTAGACAGAAAAGTGATCGATATTGCCAAAAAACTGCGCTTTGTTTGTCGCGCCGGTGCGGGCATGGATAATATTGATGAGCCATATGCTGCAAAAAAAAACATCCAATTAATAAATGCTCCGGAAGGGAACATGGATGCCGTTGGCGAACATGCCGTAGGCCTGCTGTTAGCTCTCATGAACAACTTTAACGTAGCCGACGAACAAGTGCGTGCCGGCAGATGGCTGCGCGAAGCTAACCGGGGCTACGAGTTAAAAGGACGGACCGTAGGCATAATTGGTTATGGCTTTATGGGCAAAAGTTTTGCGAAGAAGCTATCGGGTTTTGAAGTGGATGTTATTGCTTACGATAAATATAAAACCGGTTTCGGCGATAAATACGCCCGCGAAGTTAGCATGGAAGAAATTGTGAAGCATAGCGATGTGCTCAGCTTGCACGTGCCGTTAACCGCAGAAACAGAGGCACTGGTAAGCGAAGAATATTTGTTCCATTTTAAAAAGCCCATTTTCTTTATCAATACATCCCGGGGTAAAACCGCACAAATAAGGCCGGTGCTGAATGCCATAAAACAGGGCAAAATTTTAGGTGCTGGTCTTGATGTGCTGGAGGTAGAGAAATTCCCGGCGCTTGCTGAACAGGAATGGTTTGATGAGCTAAAGCAAAGCGGAAAAGTAATACTTACCCCTCACGTTGCCGGTTGGACATTTGAATCGTACCGTAAAATCAGCGAGGTGATGGGTGGGAAGCTGGAAGCTTTTCGTCCATAGACCATGGACCATAGACCATGGCAGAAGTTTTCTATGGTCCATCGACTATGGTCTATTTCAACATCACGTTATCTATCAACCGCGTATTCCCAACCTTAGCAGCCACAAGTGCAACTATCTTTTTCGAGTCCGGGGTTGCTGTATGCAGTGTATCGCCATCGGCAATTTCAAAATAATCCAGTTCAACGCCAGGCTCAGCGTTTATCAATTGGGCTGCTTCCTGTTTTAAAGCAGAAATGTTATGACTGTCGAATTTATGTTTAATAAAGTTTAGGGTTTTCGACAGTACCAGTGCATGACGTCTGTCATCTGCCGAAAGATGGATGTTTCTCGAGCTCATTGCGAGGCCGTCAGTCTCGCGTTTTATAGGGCACATTACAAGTTCAACCGGCATGTTCAGCATATCAACCATTTTGCTGATGATTAAAAACTGCTGATAGTCTTTTTGCCCGAAGAAAGCCGCGTCTGGTTTAACAATATTAAAAAGCTTATATACTACCTGAGTGACGCCCTGGTAATGCCCCGGGCGGAATTCGCCTTCAAGCAAATGCTCGGTTTCGCCGATGTTTAAATGCCATTGTTCATTGTCATCATACATTTCATTTACTCCGGGGTTAAACAAAATATCGCAATTGATTTGCTCAAGCAGCTTAATATCAGCCTCAATGGTGCGGGGGTATTTCTCCAGGTCTTTAGGGTCGTTAAACTGGCTGGGGTTTACAAAAATACTGCAGATAATTACATCGTTATGCTTTTGCGCCAGCTCAATTAACGACAGGTGCCCCTGGTGCAATGCGCCCAATGTGGGTACAAAACCGATTGTTTTAGCCGATGCCTTTATTTGCGATAAATACTGGCCTACAGCTGCTTTGGTAGTAAATATTTTCAATACAACAAAATTTAAAAAACGCGGTAAAGTTGTGCAAATGATTAATATTTACCAAAAGTTACTTGCATAATTGGTTGCCAGTTCATATAATAATGCTTATATTTGCAGACTCAAATTTTTGACTGACTTCTTTAATAAATTTTAATAACTGATATAGTGATGGGTAAATCTAAGCTTCTGTTTATAACTCACGAAATGTCTCCTTTTCTTGAAATCTCAAAAATTGCTGAAATTACACGCCAGCTTCCGCAGGCTATGCAGGAAAAAGGTTACGAAATCCGTATCCTTATGCCGCGTTTCGGGAATATTAATGAGCGCAGGAACAGGTTACATGAGGTGATTCGCTTATCCGGTATGAACATTATCATTAACGATAATGACAATCCGTTGATCATTAAAGTTGCGTCTATCCCTGCTGCACGCATGCAGGTTTATTTTCTGGATAATGAAGAGTACTTTCAGCGCAAACATGTATTTGCCGATAAAGACGGTAAATTTTATGCCGACAATGATGAGCGCATGATATTTTTCTGCAAGGGCGCTTTAGAAACTGTTAAGAAACTTGGCTGGGCGCCGGATGTTATCCATTGCCATGGCTGGATGAGCGCGTTAGTGCCTGCTTATTTAAAAACTACTTACAAAGACGACCCGACGTTTAAAAACTCGAAAGTTGTTTACTCTATTTACAAAAACGACTTTGCCGGGGAACTGGATGCTGATTTTTCGCAAAAAGCCGTTATGGGCGACATGAGCGAAAAACATACCGAAGTTTACAAACCGGGAAGTAATTCGGCATTATATGCCGGGGCTATACAATACAGTGACGGGATTGTGTTGGGTGATGAGAATATCGATGAAGATGTGTTAAATAATGTTAAAAACAGCAATAAATCGGTTTTAGAATTCGAATCGACCGCAGATTTCGAAAATTATTACAATTTTTACGACGAAATTGCCAACGAGGAACTGGCACATGTTGTATAAGCTTTGAGATCATATATGAAATTTTTCCGCTTAGACTTATTGACGTTGTTGATAAGTCTTTTTATTTTGAATAGTTGTAAAAACCAGGATACTATTGGCTTGGGTGTTAATGCACAAACCCAGGTTAATGGCACTATGGTTGATACTTCAACAATAATTGTTAATACAGTCAAAGAAGATTCGGTGGTAACATCGGGACTTACCAAGTTGCCTCTTGGTTATTTCCAGGATCCAATTTTCGGCACCACGGAATCAAACCTGGCCGCCAGCCTTAGCCTGCCGGGGGCCACAGCATACGCTCTTCCTTCAGGTACAATATCTATCGACTCAACAAGATTGGTACTGCGCTATTCTGACGGTTTTTATGGCGACTCGGTAGCTTCAAGCTACAAGCTGAATCTTTACCAGTTGCAAGAGGCATATAGCACAAACACCGGATATTACGGCAACAAAGTATGGAAGGTTAACCCCGCCCTGCTGGGTTCAATTACATTTAAGGCCCGGCCGCATGACTCCATTAAGATTAACAACATTATAAAAGGAAAACCTGATTCGCTGATAAAAGTACCATCGCAAATCAGGGTACCTATTGATAATAATTTCATAATCACCAATTTTTTTAATGCCAGCAGTGCAACGCTTGCTTCAAACAGCGTTTTCCAAAATGCTGTTAAAGGTCTCTACTTAACTCTTGATAAAACTTTGTCAACAGGTGCAGGCGGTACGCTTATGCTATCAAACACCGATTCGGTTAACGTTTATTGCAAAATATCAAATAACGGCGTTATTGATACGACAACCATAAAGTTGCCAATAAGCCAGTTTGCTGCATCAATTACGCATACTTATTCAACAACTATTAATGCCGAACTTGCCAACACCACTACCTCAGGCAACGTATTTTACCTGCAGGGACTGGCTGGTTTGCGTACTAAAATTAGCTTCCCCAATTTATTGGCCAATTTACGGAACGACCTGTTAAAAAGCGGTGAAGACATTGTGTTAAACCGCGCCGAACTGGTTATTAGCGCAGCACCGGGGTCTTATACTCAATTCCGGCCGCTGCCAAAAATCACCATGTACAGATTGGATATTGCACACCAGCGTGTTTTATTGCAGGATGCTACACCAAGCGATTCCCGCTCACAGGGTGTAGGCAGCTTCGGCGGCTTCTACAGCTCCAAAGCAAACCAGTATCATTTTATAATTACTGCATTTTTACAAGATCTGCTATTGAAAAAAACATCCGACTATGGCACTTTTATAGCCCCGGTTGATACGCTTAACAAAAGCAGTGTTGATTACACGGCTACCCCTTCCATTGCGGCAAGGAGTGTTGCCGTTGGTTCAGACAAAACATCGCCTTACAAAATAAAGCTTAACATTATCTACACTAAGATAAAGCGGTAAGCGCCTATGGCCATTTACTGGCTATGAGTCAGGCATAAGAAAAAGGGGAGATAAAACGAGCTTGTTTGTCTCCCCTTTTTCTTTAAGTACCTCAGCCATTTTTCCGATCTGAATCTTCATTGTGTGATATTGGTAAAGTACTGGCACTTTTTAAAATAATTTAATATGGGGCTCATCCGGGATAATTCATCAAATAATCATCAATGTTGTTAATTTTGCGCGGAAAACATTTATTAAAACAACTATCTATTTATGTGTGGAATTGTAGGTTACATAGGCTTTAGGGATGCTTACCCTATTGTTATAAAAGGGCTTCACAGGCTTGAGTACCGCGGATATGACAGCGCCGGGGTATCTCTATTTGATAAAGAATTAAGAGTATATAAAAAGGCCGGCAAAGTTAGCGACCTGGAAGATTTTGTAAAAGATGTTGACCTTAGCGGCACTGTTGGCATGGGCCATACCCGTTGGGCTACTCACGGCGTACCAAGCGACCGGAATTCGCACCCACATGCGTCAGGGAATCGTAAGCTCACCATCATCCACAATGGAATCATCGAAAACTATGGTAATATTAAGGAAACTTTGTTGAGCAAAGGGCATGTATTTACCAGCGATACCGATACAGAAGTATTGATACACCTGATTGAGGAAATACAGGACGTAACCGGTTTAGATTTGCAGGAATCTGTAAGGGTTGCCTTAAACAGGGTTGTAGGGGCCTATGCAATTGTAATAATGAGCGAAGATGACCCGGATCTGCTGATAGCAGCCCGCAAAGGCAGTCCGCTGGTAATTGGCGTTGGTAAAGGAGAGTATTTTGTAGCATCCGATGCTACCCCTATTGTTGAATACACCAAAAATGTAATTTACCTTAACGACAACGAAATTGCCTACCTGCGCCGCGAGGACCTGCTTATAAAGAATATTGACAACACTGTTCAAACCCCATATATCCAGGAGCTTGATTTAAAGCTGGACATGCTTGAAAAAGGCGGTTTCGATCACTTCATGCTTAAAGAGATATATGAGCAGCCCCGCTCCATACGTGATTGCATGCGCGGTCGTATCTATCCCGAAAAAGGCTTGGTTAAGCTGGGCGGGTTGAAGGAATATACCGAAAAGCTAAAAAATATCGACCGTATTATCATCGTAGCATGCGGAACATCGTGGCATGCCGGCTTGGTGGGTGAGTATTTAATTGAAGAATATGCCCGTGTACCTGTTGAGGTTGAATATGCGTCGGAGTTCAGGTACCGTAACCCGATTATCACCGAAAAGGACTTGGTAATAGCCATTTCGCAATCGGGTGAAACTGCGGACACCATGGCGGCTATTGAATTGGCAAAAGAAAAAGGTGCCACTATTTTTGGTATCTGTAACGTAGTCGGTGCGTCTATCCCGCGTACTACGCATGCCGGCGTTTATACACATGCCGGGCCCGAAATTGGTGTGGCGTCAACCAAAGCATTCACCGCACAGGTAACTGTTTTAACACTGATTTCCTTTTACATTGCCCAGCAACGCGGCGCTATTAAAGAAAGCAAGTTGGTTGAGTACCTTACTGAACTGGATGAAATACCCGAATTGGTTGAACAATGCTTGAAATTAAACGACCATATAAAGGATATAGCCTGGCAGTTTAAAGACTCCACCAATTGCCTGTTCTTAGGCCGGGGAAGCTCGTTCCCTGTTGCGCTTGAAGGCGCCCTTAAGCTAAAAGAAATATCTTACATACATGCCGAAGGATACCCTGCTGCCGAAATGAAGCACGGGCCGATCGCCTTAATTGACAACGATATGCCGGTGGTGTTTATCGCTACTAAAGATTCGTCGTATGGCAAGGTGGTGAGCAATATACAGGAAGTAAAAGCCCGCAAAGGCCACGTTATTGCCATTGTGACCGAAGGGGATACCGAAGTAAAAGGCATGGCCGACTACATAATTGAAATACCACAAACCGGCGAGGCATTTGTGCCGCTGCTGGCAACTATACCTCTACAATTACTCGCCTACCACATAGCCGTAATGCGCGGCTGCAACGTTGACCAGCCAAGAAATTTGGCAAAATCGGTAACGGTAGAATAAGTGAGTCCATGGACCATGGTCGATAGACCATAGTAAGGAATATTAAAAAAGCCGGCATCCAATATTGTGAATTGCCGGCTTTTTCTATGGTCCATGGTCTATCGACTATGGACTCTCTTTTACATGTGCGCCGCCATTGAACTCATTGCTGCGTCCATATCGAGCTGCAGGCCTTTGGCTATGGCCATTCCGAGGCCTATATCAGCTCTGAACCAGTGGCAAAGCTGTCTGTTTATTATCAAATCCTTTTTAGGCCCGTCAATGCCTCCCATGGAGTTAACTATATTGTTTATTAAATCGTGTTTGGCAGTGTCGTCCATCAGGCGGTATAGGTTGCCGGGTTGAGTATAGTGGTCGTTTTCGCCTTCGGCGTTGCGGTCGTACCAATCGGCTACGCCTGTTCCCAAATCCCATGACGGTTCTTTGTAAGCTTCGTCCGCCACAATATCGTCAAAGCTGTTAGGGAAATAGTTTGGCGCCGAGCCCTGGTTGCCATCTACACGCATCTGGCCATCGCGTTCATAATTATTCACAGCAAAAGGGCACCGGTTTACGGGTATCTGCTCATAGTTGCCGCCTAAGCGGTGCCTGTGGGCATCAGGATACGAAAGTAGGCGCCCCTGCAGCATTTTATCGGGTGAATAGCCAATACCATCAACCACATGAGCAGGAGCAAAGGCTGATTGCTCAACATGAGCAAAATAATTGTCCGGGTTTTTATTCAGTTCAAGCACACCAACATCAATCAGCGGAAAATCGCCATGCGGCCATACTTTAGTTAGGTCGAAGGGGTTCCATTGGTAGGTTTTGGCCTGCTCTTCGGTCATAACCTGTATCTTCATATCCCATTGTGGAAAATTACCGGCATCGATATTGGTTAGCAGATCGTGCTGGGCAAAGTCGGGGTTTTTCCCGCGCATTTCGCAGGCCTCCGCATCGGTAAAGTTTTTAATGCCCTGTTTGGTTTTAAAGTGGAATTTCACCCAATGTCTTTCGTTGTTGGCGTTAATCATGGAGAAGGTGTGACTGCCAAAGCCATCCATATGCCTGTAACCATACGGTGTACCCCTGTCGCTCATCAAAATAGTTACCTGGTGCAGGCTCTCAGGGTTTAACGACCAGAAGTCCCACATCATGGTCGGGCTTTTACAATTGGTATATGGGTCGCGTTTTTGGGTATGGATAAAATCACTGAACTTCTTGGGATCTTTCACAAAAAATACAGGAGTGTTGTTGCCAACCAAATCCCAGTTACCTTCTTCGGTATAAAATTTTAGTGCAAAACCGCGCGGGTCACGTTCAGTATCGGCCGAACCTTTTTCGCCTCCAACGGTACTGAATCGCAGGAACGTCTTTGTTTCCTTGCCAATAGTGTTAAACAGTTTGGCGCGGGTGTATTTTGAAATATCGTGAGTAACCGTAAAAGTACCATAGGCACCCGAACCTTTTGCATGCACTACACGCTCGGGAATACGCTCGCGGTTAAAGTGTGCCATCTTTTCATGCAGGATAAAGTCCTGCAATAATATAGGACCTCTTGGGCCAACAGTCTGCGAATTCTCGTTCTCGTAGTAGGGTATGCCTGATGCTGTGGTGAGTTTCTTCTTGTTAGTTTCCATAGTAGTTTAGTTTTATAACGATCAAACTTCATCATAATAATTCAATAGAAAAAATCAATAATTACTATATTTGAATAGAGAAAATCTATAAAGAGAGAAGCAAGAGTCAAGAAACCAAGAGTCAAGACGAGAAGAGATACTTGGCTCTATTTTCTATCTTGATTCTTGACCTCTTGATTCTTGCATCTAATCTAAAAACCATGACCATAACCCAACTTGAATACATAGTAGCTGTCGATACTTACCGGAGTTTTGTTGCAGCAGCCGATAAATGCTTTGTTACCCAGCCAACACTTAGCATGCAGGTGCAAAAACTGGAAGACACACTTGGCGTAAAAATATTCGACCGCAGTAAGCAACCGGTAACGCCAACTGAGATCGGTATCGAAATAATATCGCAGGCGCGGATTATGTTGTCGGAAAGCGAAAAGATAAAGGAAATTATCACCGACCGGCAAAAGGAACTGTCGGGCGAGCTGAAGGTTGGCATTATACCCACCATTGCGCCTTATATCCTCCCCAAAATACTGCATGGCTTTATCGAAAAATACCCGCAGGTAAAACTTATAGTTTGGGAGCAAACCACCGAGCAGATTATAGCCCAATTAAAGCTGGGCGTAATTGACTGCGGCATACTATCAACCCCGCTGCACGAGAGCACGCTTACCGAAGTGCCTGTTTTTTACGAAAACTTTGTGGCCTATGTATCAAAAAACAGCAAGCTATCGAAAAAGAAAAATATTGTTCCCGACGATATTGATATGGAGGAGATTTGGATACTGAACGAGGGCCATTGCATGCGCGAACAGGTGTTAAACATTTGCCAGCGCCGCAAGGCTACCCAGGGCTTTAAACATTTTGAATACAACACCGGCAGTGTTGAAACGCTGAAACGTATGGTCGACCAAAACAATGGCGCCACAATCTTGCCGGAACTGGCTCTTGCTGATCTTACCGACAAGCAACTGGACAAGGTACGCTACTTTAAAGCCCCTGAACCAGCGCGGGAAGTGAGTATAGTTATACAGCGTAATTTTTTAAAACGCCGCATGATAGAGGCCTTGAAAAACGAGATACTGGAGTTTTTGCCGAAGCGGATGAAGAGTAAGAAAAAGAAAGAGGTGATGGAGATATAGGGGAGAGTCGGGAAAGTCGGAAGTCAGTAAAGTCCAGAAGACGAAAAGCCAGTTTCCATCAAACAAATTTGATTATCGAACATTAATATATTATTCCGTAAATTAGCATAAAAGTACCGGCAATGCATACCACAATACCTGCAACAGCAATTGATATTTACAGGAGCCTGCCTGAAGGCACCAGGTGCGAGGTATTGTACAACCAGCTAATTATGACACCTGCACCTAATACAAGCCATCAATTTTTATCATTTAAATTAGCCGGGCTAATTTTTAACTTTCTTGAGGAAACAGGTGTCGGTGTAGGCGCCGCAGCCCCAACGGATGTTTATCTGACAGACCAACAATCCGTCGTACAACCAGACATACTGGTAATATTGAATGAAAATAAAGGAATTATTTACGATGATGGGATCCATGGCGCTCCGGATATTATTTTCGAAATACTGTCCGGGAACCACATCCATGACACTGTGAAAAAGAAATCACTCTATGAAGATGCTGGCGTAAAAGAATATTTTATTATCGACCCATCCAATAAAATGGTGATAATGTTTGCCCGGAACAACGACGGCAAGTTTGATATTATTTACGAATTAACAGGGAAAATCACCTCTGGAATTTTGGCGACAAGCTTCGATTTATAACCGCGTTTTGCGTTTCCACTTCCCTCGACAGTATCCCTACGGCTAAAGACCTGTAAAACGCCTGCCGCCGCCTATTCAAAAAAATCCGAAATCGAACATCCGAACTCCGAAATCCCTTACCTTTGCTCTATGGCTAATGCTCAATCTTTTGTAAATAATCCTTACCAGGAAAACACCTATATTTTGTTTGATGAAACCGGAGAATGCGTAATTATTGATCCCGGTATGGAAACTGCTTCTGAGCAAAATGCTGTGGTGAATTTTATCCGTAATAACAACCTGAAGCCTGTTTTGCTGTTGAACACCCATTGCCACATAGACCATGTGTTGGGTAATAAATTCATCTTCGACCAATATGGCCTTAAGCCAAAGTTTCATGAGGGCGAATTGCCGTTATTGGAAGCTGTATCGGCCTATGCACCGTCGATGGGTATCCGGTACGAACTTTCACCAGTGCCGGATGAGTTTTTGCCTGAAACGGGCACCGTAAGCTTTGGCAACACTACGCTGCATTTAATATTTGCCCCGGGTCATTCACCTGCGCATTTGTGTTTTTATGACGAGGTTGGTAACCTGCTTATAGGCGGTGACGTACTATTCAGAGGCAGCATAGGCCGCAGCGATTTACCCGGCGGCAACTTTAGCCAGCTGATTGATAATATCGAACAGAAATTATTCCGGTTACCTGGTGACTGCACCGTTTATCCCGGTCACGGCCCGGAAACTACTATAGAATATGAAAAGATGACCAACCCTTTTCTGAATTAGGTTGAAAAAGTTGTAGTTGTTGTAAAAGTTGTAAAGCGCAACAAGCGATGTACTACTAACCCTTATCTTTTCGATAATATAAGAATGAGACCTGCTGTATCGCTTGTATCGGTGTACTGAACAAGGCAGTGATACAGAACGCTTATAAAGTTGTCTGAGATTAAGGTAGTGTATCATTTGTATCGTAGTATTGGTCAATACAGTGATACAGAACACTCGTAAAGTTGTCTCAAATTAAGTTATTGTATCGCGTGTATCGTTGTATTGAGTACTACAGTGATACAGAACACTTGCAAAGTTGTCTCAAATTAAGTTATTGTATCGCATGTATTGGTGTATTGAGTACTATAGTGATACAGAACAGTATCAAATTAATTGATTAAGTATTTATATCTATAAGGTTAATCAGCCTTGATAGTATGATAGTATTCTCAAAACAACTTTAAATAGAATATATTGAAATATAAATATAAAATAATAGTAAAGTGTATTGCTGTATCACCAAAGTGACCAATACACTGATACAGGCGATACAAAACCCTACAACTTAAATCAACATAAGCTATAAATACAACTGACGTATCACTGTATCGCCAAAGTGACCAATACACCGATACAAGCGATACAAAACCTTACAACTTAAATCAGCATAAGCCATAAATATAACAGGGAAGTCGCTTTTAAAACAGGGGGCTCCGATGGAGCCTTTTTATACGATATATTTTGGCTATAAACAGGTAGCTCCGCTGGAGCTGTGAACAATTGCGGCCCGACTCCAGAGGAGTCTCCTGTTTATAGAATTAACGTTATGGATATTTAGGCTCCAGCGGAGCCTCCTAATAGCCTTTATATTTTAAAAGCGGCTCCCCTATAAATACAACTGATGTATCGTTGTATCACCAAAGTGACCAATACACCGATACAGGCGATACAAACTTCACCCGCCAACCAACCGTTGCATAAATATTGCCAAAAAGCGATACCTTTAGGGCGTTTTAATGCATGTTTTAATCATTAATTCTACAATCCGCTAATTTGAACACTTCCATCTACATAGCCAAAAGGTATTTATTCTCGCGCAAAAAAATGCACGCAATCAATATCATTTCGGGCATATCAATGGTGGGGGTATTTATTGGCAGCGCTGCCCTCATTATTATCCTTTCTGTATTTAATGGTTTCGAAACAGTTATCCTGTCGCTTTACAGCAATTTTACGCCCGAATTAAAGATCGAGCCCAAGCTGGGTAAATCATTCAACCCTAATACCGCCTATTTTAACTCGCTAAAAAACGACAAAAAGGTTTTCTCCTATATCGAGGTATTGCAGGAGAAAGTATTGGTAAAGTACGATGGCCGTCCCTTCATTGGCACAATTAAAGGCGTGAGCGCACAGTTTATGAAAAAAGGCGATCTGGACAGCATTGTGCAAACAGGCTCGTTTACGCTTAAGAAAGATGGGACTAACTTTGCGGTAATTGGTTCAATGGTGCAAAACAGCCTTGGCATTAGCGTACGTGACCAGTTTACCCCGATGGAAATATACTCGCCAAATCGCAGCGCAGGTATTGGTGCCAACCCGTTAGATGCGTTTGTCGTGCAGCCTATCAATGCTTCAGGCGTTTTTACACTGGGCCAGCAGTTTGACGACCTGGTGATAACTCCTATTGATTTTGCCCGCAATTTGCTGAATCAACCGGTAAACATTACTTCGCTTGAGCTGAATTTTAACAAAGGGACAAAGATTGCCGACGTGCAGGAAGCCATACAGGAGAAGATCGGCAAGGACTTTACCGTCAAAAACCGCGCCCAGCAGGATACCGAATTGTACAAAACGCTAAACTACGAACGCTGGTTTATATTTATGATATTGGTATTTGTATTAATTATTGCAATATTTAATATCATAGGTTCGTTAACCATGCTGGTTATGGATAAACGTAAAGACATAGCCATTTTAACCAGCCTTGGCGCAAATAAGCAGCTTATACAGGGCATCTTCTTTTTCGAGGGGATGATGATATCAATAATTGGCTGTTTGGCAGGTATTTTTTTCGGCTTTGTATTTTGTATATTGCAGCAGCGTTTTGGTTTGGTAAAAATGGGCTCCACAAAATCAATGATAGATGCTTACCCGGTTACCCTAATGGCCGGCGATTTTATCCTTGTTTTTTTAACGGTGGGCGTCATTGCGGTTATTGCGGCAGGCATAAGTGCGCGCTTAAGCATTAAAGGACTTAATGATATTAAACAGGACTTGTAAATTTAGGGAATGCATTTAAAGCGGATTAAAATTTTGGCGGGGCTGGTGATAATGGTGGCATGCGCTTGCAACGGCGGTGCCGATAAAACTCCACATGTGGTTTTTAAAGGCTTATACAGCTTTGGGCCGGGCGTTAATTCGTTTAAAGACTGCGACAGTGGCCGCGAGTTTTGGGTTACCGACAGCACCAAGCAAATGGAGCTAAAGTACTCGCAGCTAAAATTCGAAAAACCTTATGAGCCGGTTTATGTTGAAGTAGAGGGTGCCAAGATACACTCGAACAAAGAGGGCCTGAGCCTTGAATACGACAGCACCGTAGTGGTAAGAAAACTAATAAAGATAACGAAGGAAATCCCGGATGATATGTGTAAGTGAGGTGAATGGAGAGTGGTGAATGGAGAATAGTTAGTTGCGGGATAAAATAAAATAACGATTGCTTAGGGCTTTCTGCTCAATAAAATAACATGGAATCAAAACGTCAGCAAAAATTTGCAGGAGTAATACAGGAGGACCTTGCCGCCATATTTCAGCGCGAGGGTATGAGTTATTTGCCAAACACGCTTATCACCATAACCAAGGTTAGGGTAACGCCTGATTTGGCTATTGCAAGGGTGTTTTTAAGCTTTTTCAAAAATGACAACGCACAACTGGCGCTGCATACTATTAAATCGCATGCATCCGAAATACGGTACAAGCTGGGTGCACGTATAAAAGACCAGGTGCGCATAATACCCCAACTGGAGTTTTTTGTGGATGATACCGGCGAATACGTGGAGCGCATGGATAAGATTTTTGATAAGATAAGCAAGGAAGACCGGCAACCCGAAACCGAATAATTGCGATGGACGCTGCCCAACGGTTAGCTGCTTATATTGAGACTCATCCTGATGCCATTGGCAAAGTGGTGGATTTTGATGCTACAACAGAAAGGCTCTATCATTTTAATTTTACAGCCTCGAATACCGAACTGGACGAAGATACATTTTCGGATACCGTTAAATTCAGCGCGTGGGTAAACCAAAAGCTTAGCGATAACAATTGCCGGTATGGCGTAGGTGGCTACATGGAACACCGCACCATTTATGCCCGCAGCGCACACTTTGATACTGACGATGAACCCCGTCGCCTGCATTTGGGCGTTGATATTTGGGCACAGGCAGGCACAGTTGTTTATTCACCCTTGGATGGGATTGTCCACAGCTTTCAAAACAACAATAACTTCGGCGATTACGGGCCGACTATCATCCTCGAACATCTGCTTGATGGATTAAAGCTTTACAGTTTATACGGCCATTTAAACATCGAAAGTCTGGATGGATTGTATACTGGCAAACCCATCACCAAAAATGAAAGGATAGGCAGCTTTGGCGCGATGGATGAAAATGGCCATTGGCCGCCGCACCTGCATTTTCAGCTGATGTTTGATATGGAAGGCAAAAAGGGCGACTATCCCGGGGTTTGCCGCTTTTCGGAAAAGGCTATCTACCAAAATAACATTCCGGACCCGCAACTGATTTTGAGGTTTCCGCAGGCGGTTAATGCTTGAAAGGGAAATCGCTTTTAAAACCTACTGGTGATCAGGAGGCTCCGCTGTAGCCTAAATATCCAGGAAAATTAATTCTATAAACAGGGGAGTCCGCTGGAGTCGTGGCCGCAATCATTCACAGCTCCGGCGGAGCTACCTGTTTATAGCCCCAAAAAATAAAGCACAAAAGGCTCCAGCGGAGCCTCCTATTTTAAAAGAGATTTCCCAGTAACGCCTGGTAACAACCCAATGAATTACCCGGAAGTATTTATATTTGTGTAAAGCATCTAACCAACCATGGCTGAACCAAATTTTTATGATAGCGTTTACGAAGTAGCAAGACTGATACCCAAAGGCCGCGTAACGTCATATGGGGCAATCGCTGCTTATTTGGGCACCAAGGGCTCATCGCGCATGGTTGGATATGCTATGCAGGCCGCAGGCAGGGTACAGCCACCTGTGCCGGCACACAGGGTGGTAAACAGGCAGGGCTTGCTGACGGCAAAATTTCACTTCGGCGGCAATTTAATGGAAACCTTACTTGAAAACGAGGGCGTAAAAGTTGTTGACGACCAGGTGCAGGATTTTAAGAATGTGTTTTGGGACCCGTCGATAGAATTAGCATTATAGGCACGAATTTCACTAATTGAGACGAATTCCACGAATTACCTTTCAATGGAAAAAATGCACAAAGCCGTCCGCATATCAAATTCGTGAAATTCGATTCAATTCGTGAGAATTAGTGCCTTCTCAATTCGTGAAATTCGATTCAATTAGTGAGAATTAGTGCCTTATAGCTTTGCCATGCTGTGCACACTATCGCCACGGTAATCGGTAACCAGCCAGGTTAACAGCAGGCAATTGCCAAATATTACGTAAAACAGCTTGCCGTTGGCATTAGCATCGAACAATGTGTAGGCCAAAATAATTACGGCTACTGCAACAACAAATTCAACCAGTTCATGAATACTTACAGGGATAATTTTAACCAGGCCCATGCTTGAGTCGGTTAACAAAGTAAGCGCCAGGTGCGCAACACCCAAAGCATAAGTAAATGTTGCCAGGGTGCCTGTAAAGCCAAAAATTATTGGCGATGCCAGTAAAAATACACACACCAGTATATCTATTATTCCGTGAACTTTGGGCGACATGAATTTCATAACAGTACGTTTTATTTTGTTTGCAGATAACTAACTTACAATTTTATGTTCAATATACAACACTATTAATCAAGGTATTGGAGCAGTTCCATCCTGTTGCCAAAAGGATCGTGAAACGAAAACCTGTTGCGGCCCGGAATTACTGCCTCCTGCAATACTTCTACGTTGTGTTTTCCCAAATGTTTCGCCGCCGCATCAAGATTTTTTACCTCGAATGCAATATGCCGTATCGATTGCGGTTTTGGCGGTTCGATACCGATATGCAACTCGATATCAGCCAGCTGGAACCAGTAGCCGGGTGCTCCAAAAACGTCAGGCCGATATTTTTCGGGCAGGCCAATTACATCCCGGTAAAAGAGCCGTGCTTCTTCCAATTTTTCGGGTGGAACGCAGATATTAACGTGGTCGGTGCGGGTAAATTCAATCATTATTCGTCAAAAATTAATATGTGCAGCCCACTGCTGCGCCAAGGTTTCTACATAATCCTGAAATGTGTTCACGCCATTAATCAAGTGGTAGGTGTACTTTGGCTGTCCTTCCAGAAAGGTTACATAATCAAAGCAATGGTCGTGGGAAAACAAGTACACTTTTTTGGTTGATAAATCATACAAAGTTCGTCCTCCATTGGCTTCCTCAACAAACATCACTAAATTATTTTCAAGTAGCGGAACGACGGCTGTATTCCGGCACATATTATTATAGTAAGTGCTACTGTAACCCAAGCCCTGTTCGCACTCTGATTTAATGAACAAAAAATTTTGATTGTTTGTAAAAGCGTCATCCGGTTCGTTGTAGCTTTCTTTAATACCTCCAATAGTATCAAGCAGCATTTGATGCTCGGGCGAAATCAACAGGTTTGACACATCCGCTGGTTCAAGTTTGCAAAGCCACCCGCAAGGTTCACCGGTTTTACTATCCCATGAGTAAAGCTTATAACGAATGTTGTTAATAATCACTTCTAACACACGCGACCGTTTTATAAGATAATATAGATTAGGGAAGGTTGTTTTAAAATCCTCATTTAAATTAACCGACGACTTTACAACGGAAATCTGGGCGTCTGGTTTAACAAACCATGTAACGTCACGCTTAAATTCTTCAAAATCTTCGAACCTATTTCGTCCCAAGTTTAAAAACCATTCTGGCTTTTTCATTATTCGTCTTCGGCAAAGGTGAGCACATAGTTGTTATTATCCAGCATCGAAAACTCGGTGGCGCCGTAAAATGTTTTGTCCAATCCCTTTAATACGGTCACTTTATCCTTTATCAGTTCAAAATACTCCCGGATCTTTTTTATGTTGATATAAAGCAGCATCGAGGCGCCATTTTGCCGGCTTATTTGAGGCAGTTCTTCGCCAAGGCTCACAAACGACTGAAACATAAAGGTAACATTACCATTTGTCATCATCGCCCATATCAAATCGCCGCCCTCTTCGGGAACGGTCATCGTTAAGGTAAAACCTATCGACTGATAAAAAGCAATGGTCTCATCCATGCTTTCAACAAAAATATTTGGGGTTAAGTTTTCCATGGTTTATAATGAGTGAATTAGTGAGTGGGTGAATTAGCGAATTTTGAAAAGTTAGATTTAAGATTCTTTACAATTGAAAGAGGAAAATTACAAAAATGAATTTAATCTATATTGTAACTTGCGCTTAATATTCCGGATTAATTGGGCGCTGAAATTGAACGCTGAGATCCGAATCCAAATAAATCACTAATTCACCAACTCGCTAATTAACTAAATAAACACCTATGGGAAAGCTGATTGACGACTTTGAAAGCTACCGCACCAAAATGAACGACCGGATAATGGAGTCGTCGAACACCAATATCAAACGTTTTTTCGCGCTGGATACCACAACTTATGCCGACGGTGCACTCGATGTAAAAACAAAAGAAATGCTGGGCCTGGTAGCGTCGATGGTGCTGCGTTGTGACGATTGTATAAAATATCACCTGGGCAAATGCCACGAAGCAGGCGTAAATCATGATGAAATGAACGAGGTATTTATGATAGCCAATTTGGTGGGTGGGTCGATAGTGATTCCGCACTATAGAAGGGCTGTTGAGTATTGGGATGAATTGAACGAAAGTTAAATTGCCGCTTGCAATATTATTTATTGCAATATTGTTGCAAATTAAAAATAAACAGCTTAGATTTAGGTTTCCATTTAAGCAATGTATAAAGCGAAACGTAATTGGTTGCGGCCACGTGCAGATATTACCCCACTATTTGATATTGCCATGGTGACATTTTTGTTCCTGGCCTTTAGATGGGGTATTACCTTTTGGAAACCGATGAAGATAGAAGAACCTACTATATCGGTCACCCCTCAATACAATAGTCCGCGAGGTGAGTTTAAAAGCACTGTATTTATAGGCCGCACACCTGCTGTGATGTACCAGCTTTTTGATAAGGATATTCGCGTGGAAACCTTACGGCAAATGGGAGAGATATACAACATCAACTTTGATTTTGCTGAAATTGAAAAGTTTTCAAAAATTGACGTTGTTTGCGTGCCTATTGCCAACCTAAAAAAATATCTTGCTGAATATAACGATAAACAGCCCTTTTTTAATCAGCCTGGTATCCCGGTTGGTGCGGAAAGTAACGAGTTATCAGATTGGATTCTACAGTCGAGAAAGGTCAGCAAGGCTTTACACGGCTATGATTTAAGCCTGGCGATAGACGCAGATAAAACGCTTCTATATCCTGAAATTGAAAACATATTTAACACTTTAGGCAAACAAAAGCTTTTTCGCTTCCAGTTGATTGCATCGATAAATCCTTCGAACGACAACTCAAAAGATTCGGAATCCGACTCAATGGAACGAGGCCAAGATAGCCGGGTTATTTATTAATACAAAAAGAAACTAAGACCATGTACAAAGGGAAACTAAAGCGCCAAAACCTGTCGGTAGACATGACGGCCATGTGTGACATTGCATTCCTTATATTGATCTTTTTTATTTTATGTGCTAACCCCAAGCCACAACGACCGGTTGATGTGGAGCGTCCATTGGCATCCGGCGGTATTTATGACCCAGGGGAGGGCAATTTTAAAATAATACTTGCGCAGGGAAAGACTATGGTTGAACTTGAAAACAGGGACCGGGCAAAAGTATTGACAAAAATGGGTGAAAAATATCATATTAGCTTTACGGCAGTTGAGCTGGCAAAGTTTGATAAATTGGAAACCGTAGGCGTGCCTATGGCCGCGATGAAACAATTTATTGATGGCTATTACAACGTAAAAGCATTTATGGAACAGCCCGGTATCCGCATGGATTCAAAAAACAACGAACTGTTTGATTGGCTGATTGCAGCAAGACAAGTATCAAAAGAAAACCATGGCTACGATTTGAGCATGATGATAGATGCTGATAAAAGC
>Ga0105239_10001854_pt1 | contig 27665 bp, 30 predicted proteins | sample KBSC44metaG_FD_92761 | JGI IMG/M metagenome (GOLD analysis project Ga0105239, IMG submission 92761) | Corn rhizosphere microbial communities from Kellogg Biological Station, Michigan, USA - KBS C4-4 metaG | ecosystem: Host-associated > Plants > Roots > Rhizosphere > Soil | place: Michigan, USA...
CGCTTGCCTTGCGTTGCCGCCAATTCCTGCACGGTTCTCAGGGCAAACGGAAACGTCTGGATCGTGCAGACGACGATCTTCTTGTTGCCAGCAAGCGCTTTGGCCAGTTCGCCGCTCTTGCTCCCGCCTTCGCCGCGGACCACGGCGACCACGCCCGTGGTGCGCTCGAAGTCGAAGATCGCCTCCTGCAATTGCGCATCGAGCACGTTGCGGTCGCTGACCACGAGCACGGTGTCAAACACCTTGCGCTGCTCGGCGTCGTGCAGGTCGGCGAGGAAATGCGCCGTCCACGCAATCGAATTCGTCTTGCCGGAACCGGCCGAGTGCTGGATCAGGAACTTCTGTTCGGCACCCTCGCGAATCGCCGCGACGATTTTGCGCGTCACGTCGAGCTGGTGATAGCGCGGGAAGATCAGCGCCTTGATCTGCTTCTTCTCGTTGCGCGGCGTGACCAAGTAACGGCCAATGATTTCGAGCCAACTGTCGCGTTGCCAGACCTGCTCCCACAGGTAAGCCGTGCGGAAACCTTCGCGTACCGGATTGCCTGCGCCACCATGGTCGCCAAGGTTGAACGGCAAGAAATTCGTTTGCGCACCGGCGAGACGTGTCGTCATGCGCACTTCGCTCTGGCTCACGGCGAAATGGACCAGCGCACCGCGCGGGAAGTCGAGCAGCGGTTCGGCGTCGCCCTGGCCCTTCGGCTTCGGGTTTCGATCGAAGCGGTATTGATCAACAGCGTCGTCCACGCTTTGGGTGAAATCGCTTTTAAGCTCCACCGTCGCGACGGGAATGCCGTTGAGGAACAGCACCAGATCGATGGCATTCTCGTTGTGCAGCGAATAGCGCACCTGCCGCACGACGCGTAGGCGATTCGCGGCGTAGCGCGCTTGCAGATCGGAATTCATCGCCAGCGCGGGCTTGAACTGTGCCATCGCGAGCGGGCGCCGCAATCCCAGCAACTCGATGCCATGGCGCAACACGTCCAGGGTGCCACGTTCGTCGATCTGCTTGCGCAGACGATCAAGCAGAGTCGTTTCGGCGGCCGCACCGTGGCTCTTCGTCAGCGCTTCCCAGCCCTGCGGCTGCGTTTCCCGCACCCAGGCGAGCACGTCGGTGGGAAACAGGGCGCGGGGACGATCGTAATGTTCGGCGTCGCCTTCGGCGTACCGCCACCCCTGCGCACCGAGGTACTCGCAGATCGGTTCCTCGAAATGGAATTCCCTGTGCAGATTCATCGTTCCCCCGGCTTCACGGTAGTCGTTGCCACCGCGATCTATTCGAAACCATGCCTTTTTCGGTGGGCGGCCAAGTTGGATGCATGACCTGGCCGCACTCGACGCAATCTCAGACCGGCATGAATCCCCAGCGCCCTGGCATCGTCTTCCGATAAACGATCAGAATGAATCAGCAGGCATCCATCATCGGCAAAGCTGATCAGCCCCCGATCGAACGCCGCGTCCAGATGCGCAGATAGCAATAGGCCATTGTCAGGTGACAGGCGCTCCCGATTGTTCGAATCACGCCAAGGCTTGATATGCGATGCTCGCAACAAAGCCCCATTACTACATTCCGTCACTGCGCAACCACCCCATTCACGCAACAGCTCATCCCGGAATCGGCCTTGTCCGCGCCGCGCGGCAATGACAGCTTTTCGCTCGGTCTCATCGTCTGGTAGGTCAGTTGCGCGAGTAATGTCGTCATCGGCGGTCCATGCGTCAACGGCTCCGCCGTCGATGCCTCGCAGAAATTCTGTCGCGTACGCGATTAATCCAGCGGAATGGCTATGCGCATGCGGGGTTCCGGCTCGAGGCTCTCGAGACTTGGTGGTCGCTGCCAGCCGAATGAACTCCATGTGATTCGGCTGAATCTGATCCTTGCTGCTTTCGAATTCCTCGATGCTTCCGAAAAATTCGCATTGCGGTTCAGGCACCGATTTGTAATGACACGCGACAAATCGCTCGCCCACGAGGGGCGGTGTACCCGCGGCCCCGGCCAGTAGCACTCTGAAAAACCTACAGTTGTGAAAGATCAGAGTTTCGACTTGCCCTACGTTCAGCCGGAAGTCGCCGTCTGGAAACAGGGTTACCGCCCAGGCGTTCGGCGCCACCGTATTTGCGAAGTCCACGGATTTCATGAGCTGACCTAGGACGACCGCACGTTGCCGCAAATCCGGCAGTAGATCCGACATGATGCGACGAGCCACGTCGAATTTATCTGCGTCGCTGGCCAGTGAGGATTCCGTTGCCGGCATGACTGAGCGCGAACGACGATCGCCGCTGGGTAACTCTGAACTCTCGCTCATGCCAATCCTTGCACGTCGATTTTACCGATCACCGCTACAGCGGTCAGAGCACTGCGGTGTTCTTTACGCGGGGCAACTGCGCCCTCGGATTTGGCGACAAGTGGGGTTCCCCACATGTCCGCTTTGCCTGAGTCGAACCCGCACAGCGCAGGAGCACGATCGTAGCGCCCGGCGCCGCCCACCGCGTAGAGCCAGCCGTGCGCGACGAGATAACCGCAGATCGTTCCCTCAAATTGGAATTCCCTGTGGAGATTCATGCCCGACCCCTTAAGTCTTGGCTCGCTGAGAGTACAATTGCCCAACAGCCTGTCGCCAGAGCATACATTCAGCATGGCAAAGACCGATATCCGCACCCAGCCGGCCTACACCCTGGCCGAAGCCTCCCGCTACCTCAAGGTGGCGCCGGCGACGCTGCGCTCGTGGGTTGTCGGCCGCCCGTATCCGAAGAGCACGGGGACTGCCCATTCCAGCCCTCTGATCCGACCGGCCAGCAACCCACCGCCGGTGCTGTCGTTCTGGAATCTGATCGAAGGCCATGTGCTGCGCTCTTTGCGCACCGAGCACGGTGTGTCGATGGACGCTCTGCGCCGCGCCATCCGCTATGCCCAGCATGAACTGAACATCGATCGCCTGCTATTGAGCCCGGAGTTGCGCACCGACGCGGGCAAGTTGCTGCTGGAACGCTATGGCGAACTGATCGAACTGTCCGCATCCGGCCAGATCGCCATGCGCCGCATGTTCAATGAGCATTTGGCACGCGTCCAATGGGATGAATGGAAATTCCCTGTACGGCTGTATCCATTCACGTCCAGCGAGGTAACTACCGTAGCCCGGCCCATCTCCATCGACGCGCACGTAGCGTTCGGTCGGCCGGTACTGGTTGCCAAAGGCGTGACGACTGGCGCCATTGCCGAGCGCATTGACGCCGGGGAATCGCCCGAAGAACTTTCCGCAGACTACGACCTCACCGTCGGTGAGATCGAGGAGGCCGTGCTCTACGAGCGCGCTGCGTGACGCCGGTCTTCTTCACGGACCGCGATCTTGGCAAGCGGTTTCCCGAAATCCTGCGCGCTGGCGGCTTGACCGTCGAGCGACACGTCGATCATTTTCCGCATGATTGTTCCGACGAAGTCTGGCTTCAGGCTATAGGCCAAAAGGGCTGGATCGCAGTCACACACGATGGCCGCATCCGCTACAAGCCGAACGAGCTGGCGGCCGTAATGCAGCATCGTGTGGCGCTGCTGGTCATAATCGGCCATGCGCCCTATCCGCAATTGGCACAAGCGTTTGTAGCAACCCGCTCACGCATCCTGCATTTCGTCGAGCGCCACGAGCCGCCCTACATCGCCAAGATCTACAGACCTTGGCCCAGCGACGTCGCTGGCGATGCCTCCGCCCCCGGGCGGATCGAGCTTTGGCATCCAGCGACCAAGTGAGTCCCCGCCCGCAAATTCGCAGCACTAGGTTCGGAAATCACGGCGTACGATGACCCGTACGTTTCTGAGCGCTCGATAAAGTCGGTTCATTTCGTCGTGCAACTCCAATACCCGAACATACGTCTCGGCGGGGATGCCCGTCGGCGTCTTTGAATCATGGTACTTGTCCTCACCATATCGGAAGGCCTGCGAAGTCGGGTCGATCCGCGCAAGTTCTTTCAGGCGGCGGGTTATCCACTGAGGCACGTCCTCTGCGTATTTTTCCTTCGCGAACCTGGTGAAGTCATCAGCGAGCGCGTCAAGTCTATGGTGGTTCGCTTGATTCGCAAGGATGGTTTTCAGAATCAGTTCCATCGCGTGTCTATACAGAAACAACACCGGGAATGCGATATCGAGGTCGGCGACTTGGCGTTTTTGAATCTGATCGACAATCAGATTTGCGGCGCGAAGGTATTGGTCCGCCATGTCGCCGCGACCGATATCCCCCATCGGCCCCAACAAAAATCCGAACGGCTCGGAATATTCGTCATCGCGCTCGTCCGTTCCGTCGGGATCTCGAAAAAGGGGTTTCATTGATCCGTCGTTGGGAAGAGTCCGCGCACGTCGACCTTGCCCGTGACTGCGGCGGAGATCAGGGCGCGGCGGCGTTCTGCCAATAGATCTGTCGCACGCTCCGCCTCATGCATCAGCCGGTCGATCTTGGAAGTCTCGTTATCAAGAAAACGTCCGATTTGACGCTGCTCCCCCACTGGTGGCGTTGGCAAGTCCGCGCGTTTGAGGTCAAAAATATTTACTCCGCGCACAGCTGCGCCAAGACTTCCGCTGGCCAATTCTTCGCGCACGGGCGCTGAAAGGAGTGCCCAACGGACCCACATAGCAATTACGCCTTCGGCAACAGCAACTCGTGCGACATCTTGGGTAATGTTTGAACCTTCAAGCTCTTTCGGCACTATTTCGCAATCCCCAATGGACCCGCGAATCGAATAGACCAAGTCGCCTGCTTTCAAACGAGCTCGCGCATAAGGTGCCTCAATCTCTGGCGTCGTTCGAGCCATTTCGTCGAGCCTCATCCTTGCAGGCTTCACGTTTCCGCCCTTGAGCACCGGAATTCCTTCTCCAACGTCAGGTCCGGGCAAGACAATCCCATACATGATCGGTCGGCTTGGATCAACAAGCCATTTCAATGGAGTTACTGTCCAATGCGCCGGCACCTGTCCAAGCCACTCGATACCCGAATCCTTCATCGGCACATTCGGATCGAGTCCCTTGGTGACGGCGTGCGAGATCAGGGCCTGCCGCTTTTCCTTGAGCAACGAGATCAGCTTTTCCTGCTCCGCCACCAGCGCGTCGATCTTGGCGGTTTCGCGATTGAGAAATGCGACGATAATGGTTTGTTCGTCGAGCGGTGGGAACGAAATCGCGAAGTCGCGGAAGAAATCATCCGGTACTCGCTTCTGCCCGCCGGCACCGTACATCGACGCTTCACCGAGAGAACGGAATAGTGCGGAGTTGAATAACCAGTGCAGGTAGGTAGCTGAAGTCTGACCCTGACGCGGTCGGGCCACGGTTAGTTCGGTCGTGCCGAAGCCGATGCCGCCGACGAGTTCACGCATCACCGCGCCCTTGCCGTTCTCGAAACAAGGGGTGATTTTGGCAACCGTTACGTCGCCTTCGCGAAAGTAGGTGTAGCCGGTTTCAACCTCGCCTATCCGCCGCGTGCGCTCAAGGTCCAGCGCCCCGTCGTCACTGATCGCTTCCATTGGGAGAAACGAAACTACAGTATCGCGCGGCACCCGTGCGATTTCGCTCTTGGACGGATTAATCTGCGCAGCGAAGCGCAAACGCTTTATGCTCCACGTCTCCGGCACCAAGCCCAGCCATTCGATCCCTGACGGCTTGCATTCCGAATAGCGCGGAAAACTCACGTCGACAACTCCGCGATCATCTTCAGGATGCGATCGGTCGTCCGCTTCAACTCGGCGTCGATCACATCCAGTGGCCGCGGTGGCTGGAACACATAGAAGTGTCGGTTGAACGGAATCTCGTAGCCGACCTTGGTCTTTTCGTGGTCGATCCACGCATCGGTCGCGTGCGGTAGCACTTCGCGCTTGAAATACGTCTCCACATCTTCATGGAGCGGCACGTTTTCGGTGTCGCGCAAATTCGCATCCGGCTGCGGTTTGCCCTTCTGCTTGCCCTTCGGCGCGAGCACGATCTTGCCGGCGTCGTCGCGCAGCGGGCGCTCGACCGTGATCGTGCGATAACCGAAGTCTTCATTGCGGAAGATGCGACTAACCGGCTTGCCATCTCGCTGTGCTTCCTTGAACTTGCCGAACAGCCGCGTGATCTCCTCGATGTGCGCGTCGGAGAGTTCCTTGCGCTTGCTGCCTAGGCTCTTGCGCATCTTTTGCCACAGCGTGCTCGCGTCGATCAGTTGCACTTTGCCACGGCGCGGCTTCGGCTTGCGGTTGCTCAGGATCCACACATAGGTGGCGATGCCGGTGTTATAGAACATGTCGGTCGGCAAGCCGACGATCGCTTCGAGTAAGTCGTTTTCCAGCACGTAGCGGCGGATTTCCGATTCGCCGCTGCCGGCGCCGCCGGTAAACAGCGGCGAACCGTTCAGCACGATGCCGAAGCGGCAGCCGCCGTCGGCGACCGGTCGCATTTTCGAGATCAGGTGCAGCAGAAACAGCAGCGAGCCGTCGGAGATGCGCGGCAGGCCCGGACCGAAGCGACCGTTGAAACCCTGCGTTTCGTATTCTTTGCGGACTTCCTTCTCGACCTTCTTCCATTCCACGCCAAACGGCGGATTCGACAGCATGTAGTCGAACTTCTGGTGCGCGTGGCCGTCGTCGCTCAACGTGTTGCCGAAGACGATGTTCTCGACCGCCTGGCCCTTGATCAGCATGTCGGCCTTGCAGATCGCGTAGGACTCGGCGTTGAGTTCCTGGCCGTACACGGTGAGCGATGCGCGCGGGTTGTGCTCGCGCAGGTATTCGTCTGCGATCGACAGCATGCCGCCGGTGCCGGCAGTCGGATCGTACATCGTGCGCACGGCGTGTTTGCCGGCACTGAGCACGTCGTCGTCCTCGGCGAAGATCAGGTTCACCATCAAACGGATCACCTCGCGCGGCGTGAAGTGCTCGCCGGCAGTCTCGTTCGACAGCTCCGCGAACTTGCGGATCAGTTCCTCGAACGCCAGGCCCATCTGGTGGTTGTCTACTGCGTTCGGGTGCAGATCGACCTGGGCGAATTTCTCGGTGACGAGGTACAGCAGGTTCGCCTTGGCCAAGCGCTCGACGTAGGCATGGAAATCGAAGCGCTCAAAGATGTCGCGCACTGCTGGCGAGAACGCATCGAGGTATTTGTATAGGTTCTCGCGGATGTGATCCTGGTCGCCGGCCAGCGTGCGCATGTCCATGGCGGATGTGTTGTAGAAGCCGCAGCCCGTCTTCTTCAACAAGAACGGATCGGGATTGAGCTTCGACTTCTTCAGCTTTTCCAGCTCGGCCAGCACCGCCTTCTTGGTCGGCTCCAAGACGCAATCCAGGCGCCGCAGCACCGTGAACGGCAGAATCACGCGGCCGTATTCGGACTGTTTGAAGTCGCCCCGCAGCAGGTCGGCCACCGACCAGATGAAGGCGGAAAGAGCTTGTTGGTTCATCGTTCCCGGGATGCGGCGATCAACAGGTCCGGATTGTCGCAGGTGGGCGACGACAAGCGCCAGCCGTACGGCTCAGGAGCCAGAAACAACCGTCCAACACGCGGTCCGTGAATAGCACACGTGCAGCCTCCTGCTACATCTTGTCGTTACATCTTACAGCCGCAGCAAACCACTATTATCGGTATTTCGGTGGCGGGCCACGCTTATCCGGCGGCAGATCGCGCCAGTCGACCTGCATTGCGAGGCGTAGCCGAATTTCCCAATCGCTGATCTTGTACTGGGATGCGGAACACCCACAAGCCCGCATCTGGCTCGATATGATTTTGCAGGCCCACCAGAGCGCCTTCGCGATGCGTTTGATGCGCTCAATTTCCCTTTCGGTCTTCCTAAGCTGCGTGCCTGTCGCGAAATATCCGCGACAAATCTCCATGATGGCGTTCCATTCTTTCTTCTGGAGCGTCACGGATTCGGCACCGGCGGCGAAGTGATTCTCAACCTCCTTGATCGTGTGCATGGACGCGATCTTAGTTTTCTTCGTCGCACGAGCTGAGACATCCACCCGCTATTGAGACGCTTTGCAGTGCTGGCGAACGACGTCGCCGCAAAATTTTGTGAGATTGTTGGAAAGGAGTAGAAAAAAGGGGAACGGCAAATTTGCTTTCACCGTGACCTCGACAGCCTACTCAGGAGTCCTCATGAAGAAAACAGGAACACCCGTTGTGATCGCCACATCCTGGAATCGCCGTCACTACCTTGCGCTCGTTTCGGTACCGGGCGGCGAGCAGATCCGACCCCTCCCGGGCCGTGGCCCGAATCGCGAAAGCGCGATCGCCGACGCGCTGCATCTCAGTCAGATCTTCTACGCGGACGAGAGTGTCGAGCGCAACGTACTGCGCGCTGAAGGTCTCTGTCAGAAGGTGGCCCTCGAGCTCGTTCGCGACACGCTGCACCTCCCGCAGGCGGCCTGAATACCTTTCCATTTACCGAGGAGAGCACGTGACCCAAGATTTCGACGGCCACTATTCAGATGACATCGCAACTCACCCGGAACGCGGCGATCGCCAGGACGGTCGCACCGCGCAGGTCCCCCTATGCTTTCCGGCGCCCAGTCCGGCCAAAGGTCGCACGGGGGTGGTCCATCATTTTGACCGAATCGCCGGTCCGGCAGCACGGGCCCAGGTTTTAGCGACCGCGCCAAATGACGGCAAACAGCGAGTGCACATCTACGGCAAGACCTGCGCGTTCACCATCGAGGCAGGACAAAGCGCCAAGGGTGCTCCAGTTGTTTATATCTTTGCAGCCGCCAAACGCGACAGTCGCGGTTTCGACTGGGAAAACAAGATTACCGTGATGCTGACACCTTCCGAACAGCTGCACATGCTCGCTGTCGCACTCGACTACGTTCCGCGCACGGCAGGGAAACATCATGGTCCGGAGCGCGACAAGTGGTTTGCGATCGAGAATCAGAAGACCCATCTGTACCTCAGGGTCGGTCAGGGCAAAACTGTTAGAGCAGCCCCCATCGACGCGGCAGACACCTTTTGGCTCGGGGCTGTGATGTACCTGCAGGTGCACAAAGCTATGCAGGCCGACGCAGATTCAGGCCTGCATGTGCTCCTACGACAAGCCTTTGCGCCGATCGCGAATGCCGCGGCGGCCGCAGCCAAGGAAATTGAACGGCCGAAGGCCGCAAGCTACGCCTCAACCTGGAGACCAAAATGAATTCAACCCACAGGAATGCAATGGGGCCGATCAATCCGGCGAGCGGCTTCACCATGATGGACGATGATTGCAGCGGAGTTGACGTGGCGGGCAATCCCTATGGCATGAGCACGATCGATCCGTTCGAAACTCCTTCCCTGTTCGACGATCCATTCGGCGACACGATATTCTCGCACGACTCTCTGTTTGGGGATTGAGTAACTCGGGATCGAAGACGTTATGGCCGACTATCCGACACGACCCGAGCTGAAGCTCATTCCCACCGACAGATCGACACTCGAGGACGAGATCCGCCGGTTGTTGTGGACAGGAACGAACGAAGAACTCCATGCGGCGGTGGAGAGGTTTGCTCGCCGAGGGACATTGCGGGTCGTAGAGCCCGACGAGGAAATCAGAGTCCAGACCAACACACTGAGAGCTAACGCAGGATGCCGAGACGCCTGATTGGTCGGTTTGCCTATTTACCGCGTCGCGCAGCACGCCGACGTACCTTCGGCAGTTAGCTGCGTGGCAGTTTCGCGGACACACGCCTCATCAACCCACCGCCGGGCTCGAGTCCAATCACGTGCTTATTGCTACGGCACCTATCGCCAATTGCTCTTGCGACCAGGCGGTCGGCCGCGGCGGAGCGGTTTGCTCGCCTGTCTGGAAGCAACTTCAAGGTCGATCGCCTCGGCTTCGCGCAGGAGCCTGGACAGTGACAGATCAAGTGCTCGGGCAATTCGCGCCACGTTGAGAATCGAAAGGTTCTGAGTGCCCCGCTCGATGGCGCTGTAGTACGTCCGGTTGAGGCCGTGCTCGTCTGCAAACGCCTCCTGAGTCAGTTTCATGCGCTCGCGATGGCGCCGGAGGACGAATCCCAGGCGGCGGAGGATTTGATTGGCTTCCATCCGCGCATGGTGGGAATACTACGTCGATTAAACCACCTTCAATTAAATGTACATATATCGCAGACATCGCTAATATTTGGCGCGTTTACACCGAAGTCGATACAACGCTTCAAAGAAGTCACTGGCTCCTTGGCCTACTGGTGACGTTGTGCCGGCATTCGCAGACACCTTCGACAACACGGAGAATGAAAAATGAGATTTCCCCAGTGGTTTTTCATCGCTCTAACTCTGTTTCCTGGTTTCGTGTCGGCCGTCTCGGGCCACTGGAAGGACAACGGCAATCAGACGTTGACCGATACAGTTACGGGCTTGATCTGGACCCAGAACGATAACCGTAGGGACATAAACTGGGACGATGCAAAACGGTACTGCGATACGTTGAGATTGGCCGGTTACCACTGGCGACTTCCGGAGATAGACGAGTTACAGGCAATGCACATTCTCAGTCGCACCGATAGCACGACCCCATGCAGTCGAGAAAATCCCTGTAAAGTCTCCGCGCTGTTTCATCTAACTTCAGATGAGTTTTGGAGCGCAACGCCCAGCACTAACGATCCGGTTGATGGTCGCGCGCGGGCGTGGTTCTTCGAGTTCGAGTATGGCTACCGAAGTCAGAACGAAGCATCTAACTCCCCCGACGAACGGGCATTGTGTGTAACCGGCAAATACAAGGCTGTGCCTGGCCTAGGAATCTGATCTGGCAATCTGGAGAATCGGGTTACATATCGGGTGACACCAAGTTCTCTAGTGCGCCCGTTGAGATTGAGGGTTCGTAGCCGTGTCTATCCCGCTAGTGGATCTTGCGGCTATGTAACCAACAATACGCCAGTCATAGAAGGCACCAATGACGACTGCCTTGGCGGCCACCCAAACTGTTCCGCTCGTAGCCTCCCCAAAATGCCCCACCGCCGGCCACTGGCTGGCACACTTTTGCCCACAGTCACCTCCCGGCCAAATCCCGCCGCTCGCCTGGCCCAGTGATCTGCTCCGGAGCGGTCATCCAACGCTTGAGCAAACGCCAAGGAGGCGCGACACTGCGCCGATTTCACGCATTCACCGGCTGATCTATCGCCTCGCCCATCAGTTTCCCGATCATTCGCGCCACGTTGTGCACGTCAACATCCTGCATTCCTGTGTCGTCAGCGCTGGTAGCTGCGGCAAGGGTGTGGGACAGCGCCCGGGCGTCGGCGAGATTGGCTTCGACATTGCTGTGCATTGTTCGCTAGGTTGTGCCGGAATCGGCGCGACAACACTGCGGCAAGTTCTGCACAGAATGCAACACAATGTACACGTGTACACTTTGCTGTAGCGACTCGCACTTCGCAGTGTCAGCAACGCGCGGCGTGTTCCATTTACGCGGTGTTTGGGTAGTTCCGGCTGCCACTGCGCAAAAATCAGAACGGCACGTCAAGCTCCCGCACGCTTATCGTCTCGTCGTTGTCGCATAGCGGACAACACAGATGTATCCCGCCGATTGTGCGGGAGAGCGAAGGATCGCCAACATACGCGCGCCATGTGTTGCCACACACCGCGCACTGCGCTTTCAGTGAAACTACTTCTTCGATCGGCGGAGTGTCGCTACCGAATGTCGGATCGCGTCGCTGCCGAAAGCAAATGTCGCTGAGTTCAAACCGCACTGTGTGCGTCGTTTGCATGCTGCCTCCGTGGCGGTGTGTTGCGCTGTAGCTTATTCATTGCGGTCTCACTGCCCGAGACGGCAACGGCCGCGGCGGTAGAGGGGTATACCGGGCCCTCTAAAACGAGCTAGACCGGCCGGCCAAGAATGCTTACACACTACCTCACGCGCGAGACGCATTGGCGCCCGGTGAAATCGCGGCTATTGGATTGACCCTTGCAGAAAAAATTTTCGCTCGCCAAACTTCCTTACTGGCGCTCATACCTCAGGAGGGGTGATGACGCGGACGCAACAGTTGCTTCGATTCGGTGCCGGCGCGCTACTTGTTGCTGCGTTTCATCCAACACGCGCGAACACACTTGCGGTCACGAGCACTGCAGATTCTGGCGCCGGCTCTCTTCGCGATGCGGTAACCGCATCCAACAGCGGAGACACGATAGTCTTCGACTGCTCAGCCGCGGCGCTGAACTGTCCAACGACAATCACACTGTCGAGCCAAGGCAACAATCAAGGATTCCCCGGCCCGACGGCTCTCGTAATCTCTGGTAAATCAATCTCCATACAGGGGCCGCTAACTGGCGGCGTGACCTTGCATGCCGTTCCTGGTGTCACTAGCGCGACAAGTCTTCGCATTTTTTTTGTCGACACGGATGCGTCGCTGGCATTGCGCAACCTGACACTGAACGGGGGACATGCTCTTGGCGGTAGCGGGGCAGTCGGCGGCGGCGCGGGCGGAGCAGCAGGATTAGGCGGCGCAATATTCACACAGGGTGCACTAACGCTCGACGGGGTGTCGTTTGCCCAAAACAATGCCGTCGGAGGCAGGGGTGCAAACGGCTCCTATGGTGGCGGCGGCGGTCTCGGAGGGGACGGCGGAGCGCCATCTGGCCCTGCGGGTTCGGGCGGAGGCGGAACCGGCGGTGATGGGCTATCGAGCAGTCTTGGTATAGGAGGCGCTGGCGGCGCCGGATTGAACGGGCAAGGCGGCGGATCCGGAGGCGGCGGCGGTATCAGCGCCGGGGCAGGAACCAATGGCGGCGGAGGTGGAGGCAGCGACAGCGGAGGTACTGCTGGAGCGGGAAGCGATGGTGCTGGCGGCGGCGGGGCTGGAAGTGGCGGGAATGGTGGCTTCGGTGGGGGCGGCGGTGGTGGATACTATGCCGGCGGTCTCGGCGGATTTGGCGGCGGCGGAGGCACGCCGGCCGGCAATGGTGGTCCGGGCGGTGGGGACGCTTACTTTGCATACGGTGGAGGGGGCGCTGGTTTGGGCGGCGCTATATTCGCGCGTAGCGGCTCTCTCACGGTTCAGAACCCGATTGGCGTTTTCAGTCACACAATTGGGAATGCTGCCGCCGCAGGTTGCAGCAACAACGGCAATTGCGGTGCGGGTATAGGTTCCGGGTTTTTTCTAATGTCCGGGGTCGGCCTTTTGTTTGATATCGCCGGCAGCTACATCATGGGCGACACGATTAGTGATGACAGCGCCCTCTCACTGCCGGCCGGCTCAAGCTGGACTCCGGGTAACGGCGCGGGAGCGGGACTTACGAAGCAGGGCACGGGCACCCTTGAGCTTACCGGAACAAGTACCTATGCCGGTACAACTATAGTAGATGCTGGTGTCCTGCGAGTGACGGGGAGCATCGGCACATCACTCGTCAATGTAAAAAGCGCTGGAACCCTCACCGGCACCGGCTATACGGGCGCCATCGACAGCGCAGGCACGATTGCACCCGGAAGCGCTGGCGATCCGCAGGGAATGCTGACAACGTCAGGGCTAACGCTCGAGCCTGGAGCTTTGAGTTGTTTCCATGCATCTGGTTCGACGAGTAGCAATATATACGTCTCTGTCCCTGTTTCTGGCGCCGCTACAGTGAACGGCATCGCACACATCGATTTCGCCAGCGGCCCAATAGTTGGAACGACATACACCCTAATTCAGGCAGTGCTGGTCAGCGGCACTTTTGCCGGCTTTGAGACGAACATGCCGAACCTCGATGGCATTATCAATTACACCGGAACGACAGTCACCTTTACTGTTACAGCAAATGACGTCATCTTTACTGATGACTTCGAACAATCGGCTAGCAGCAGTCCATGCGCAGCGGCATTTGCGAATTGAGATCGGAGCCTTCATGACCACGAATCGAATCTCGTTGTTGGTTTCTCTCGTTGCCGTATTCGCATTCACATCTGTATCTGCCCAACAGCATGTATACAAATGTACGGTCAACGGCATTGTGACTTTCAGCCAGCAGGAATGCGGCAAAGATGCAAAGGCGATCATGGATGTTCCGAAACAATCGCCGACGGCATTGGCGCAACAGAATGAACAATTGAAGGCGGTCTCTGATAGCGTTGCGGATTCGCAATGCCGCCGCGACGTGCAAAAACTTGCCTACGTTCCTGACTTGTCTAAAATCAATAGCCTCACGGCACAGGTTAGCAATCTTGAAAGCTCAAGCTATGTGAGCGTTCGCACGGGTGCGTCCAATGCCAATTCCCAGCAATTGGAAGCATCTGACCGCGCCCGCGCGGCGGGCTTACGTGCCCATTGCCACAAAGGAACAGCAGAATGCCAATCTGAGCGCAGAATCCGATCGCGCAATACGTGAGGCATTGAAAGAATGCGATCGCAAGAAGTCAGAGCTCGAAGCGAAGAGCAGCTCGACCAAGTGACGTCTTCAACGATCAGAGCGATTAGGCGTTATCCAACCCGCTAATCCATAGCTCGATCGCTAGCCGCTGCTGTTCCGCACCCAAGAAACGAACTGACACAGCGCCGGTCGCGAATGTCAGCACGGGGTCGACTCCGGTCTGATCATCGTCGGAACGTGATCGCTTCGCGCCCGCAAAATAACCAAGGCGCGGGTCTAGGCGCGCAACTGCTCTCGGAGTCTCCTTCGCATGCACTCCGCAATATCAGTGGCGGAACTTCCTTGGGGGCAAGTGCATGCGGCCAAAATATGGTCGACAACATCCGCTCGCTCAAGCTTTCTATCGATCAATTCCAGAGCAAGCTGTTGTGCGACCGGCAGTGCGTGCGTTGCGTCTCCGGTTGTGGGATCGCATAGGTCAATGTCCTCATGTACGTCGTACGGACGATTGAGGAGTGGCAAGTGGCACTGGAGTCGTTGCCAGTTCAGGAAAGTAGCAAACTGAACATCATGTAGTGAGAAGGAGTCATGCGCCAGTTCATGAATGACGATGTCAGTCATTGTCAGGACGTCCTGCTTTCCTATCGCGGTAAGACATAACGCAATGAATGGGGGTATTCCCCAAATGTCTCCTTCCGAATCGTCTGTATTGAGGCGTTGCGCGACTACGGAACCTTCGAGCGCCTTGCATACTAGTATTGTGGGAGGATCGCAGCCAAGCATCTGAGCGATATCACATACTTCGGAAATTTCAGAACCTGGTGTCAAATACTCAAGGAGCTCGCGAACGCGCTCACCGACTGATGGCAAGCCGGGGTCTGGAATGATAAAGCGTTCATGTCCTGGCTCCATGAAAAGGTCGCCAATGACTCGACGCTGCGGATCATGAGGATAAACGCGCAAATCGCTAAGGAGTCTCATCTTGAAATTCACCGGCACCGAGGTGTCTTGATATCAATTGGTGGGGTTACGCCGGAGGTGGGTCGCCAAGAACGTCGAGGACTTTCGGATGCGCACTTGCAGGAGGCATCCGCCTTAACCTACATCTTTTCAATCTAGCCGGGAAAGACTCCGACGCAAAGCGGTCGGCCGCAAAGGGTCGAGAACGGAAGCTCAGACCAAATCTAATACTCGAGAAATCTAACCTTCACTTGCACCAGCATGGAGCGTTTTAACCCGGCCATAGGTGGCACGCTTCGAGGTGGCCGCCGGGGACGACTGTCTAGTGCACCAATTGTCGCCATTTGGTGGCAGCAATATTGGGTACCTACTCTTGCCGCTGACAAAATGGCGCCATTTGTTACCATTTGTCGCCATTGGTCCGCAAAGCGCCAAAGCCCACGAATCCAGAAGTTGGCGAGCGCAACAATGCCTACGCTGCAGACTCAGCTAGTTATAGCGCGCGTATTCCTGCAGCGCCCTCTGAAGGAGCGTTGAAGTGGGTAAAAAGCAGAATTCAATGGCCGGACCTGATCTTCAAAGTCGGTTCGAGGAAATTGTTTTCTCATCGAAGTGAAGCGCGGCTGTCATCTCCGGGGAGAAAAAGAGAGTGACGCACAGTTGAAAAGGCCAAAAATTCCATCGTCAACAACTTGTTGCAAAGAGCGTGAGAAAATGGTGTCGTATCGCAGCTGTGCGAACTCCGCTGTGCGCAAACCGCTCGCTTGACAAGAATCCCTCTTCACGGTAAATGTATACGCAAGCGTAGAAATGGCGGCCTAACGCGACCGACACCTTTCCGGCAGGCACGCCGGGCCGTTGGACCAGATTTACGGCGAATACGCGTTCGCTGCGATGTTTTGCAAGAAGCTTCTCGTTGAGAGAAGTGACGGGTCTGGAGCAATTGCTGTTCCAGCACTGATTCCAGCCGATAGCCGCCCCCTTGGGCCGCTTTGCCGTGTTATTCGAATGCTCGCGGGACGTGTTCACGCCCTGTGAGTAACCGCGTTTTCCCGCAAGCAGCCAACGTTGTGCTGCACCGGGGGACGTGACTGAGCTCGAAAACACGCGCGCGATGTAGCTCAATTTCCACTGACCGCTGCTTACCCACGGTCGCGTAGGCGCCATAGCATTTGTATACTTCTATACTCGTACCATTTGCACGATACATGCAAAGCCCTACTCCATCCCGGAGAGGCAACTATCGCCGCGCGGGCCTCACAGAGGCCGCCCTCCACGCAGTACTGCGACGTTGTGCCCAAGCGATTGGGCGTCAACGGGGGCTCCGAGCTTAACGGTGCGCTATCCCTGACCGTCGGCGATCAACTCGAGTTGGGGATACCCCTACACACTTTTTTTGGACAAATCACATGTCAAACAAATCAAAAATTCAGCACCAAATGAGAGAGGCCAGCGCGCGCGCTGGCGGATCTCACGCCACGCGGCGCGCCCGCGTGGCGTCCATCCGCATCTTTGTGGCAGCACTTTTCAGCCTGGGTTTCCCGATCACGTGCATTGAACAGATCGGAGTTCGGGCCATCGCTGCATTTGTCGCACTTCGCCAGCAGGCGAGGAAGAGCCTCCGGACAATTCAAAATGATTTGTCGTTTATCCGCACAATCTTACGCGTTGCCGGACGTGAGCAGTTCGCACGAGATCCGCTGATATCTAACAAATCGCTTGGCATCTCAGGCGCATCAAGGCGTGGTACAAAAAAGGCGCCGACCGACAATGAGTATATAAATATACTTCATCATGCCGAAGACCCTGGACTGAAAGCACTATTGATGCTCGCCAGGTGGCTAGGGCTCCGGGCCCAAGAGGCAATTCTTAGCGTGGCATCGTTGAAACAATGGAGGAAAGCGCTCGAAAGCGGCAGGACCGACATCCTTGTGGTCCGGGGCACCAAGGGCGGACGGCCGCGATCAGTCCGGGTATTCAATATCGTGGAAGGACTCAACGCGATTGACTCGGCCCTCTTCGTTATCGCGACAGGCCGTAAATTGGCGCCGAAGGCTGATCTGAAAGGCGCGGTGAAATGGCTATCGAACGCCGCGAGTAGGCTGGAAGTTCAATTCCACAGCCTGAGATACCGCTATGCACAAGACGCTGTGCACACGCTGCTGGGTGAGGGTCATTCCGTTCCGGCGGCCTGTGCCATGGTTGGGATGTATTTGGGACATGGCGATGGCCGCGGGCGCATGGTCAAGGCCGTGTACTGCAGGCATCTGATTCGCGAGAAGACCTCCTTACCGTCTAACCCCCCCATGTTTTCGGGGGGTTAGGCAGTCTTTTACGCCTCGCAAGGGCATATTTTGAGGATGGCTTTTCGCCACAAACTTGGAGTGCTGAAAAAATGAAACGGGTACAACTGAAGCTGGACAAGCTCTCGTGTTCCATCTCTTCATATAAGGAATGGTTGTGGACTGAACAGGAAAAGGTCTGCGCTCAAGTCCAGCGCAAACTTTCGACGTGTCCATCCGCAGAGGACGGGCCCCGAGTGAGTCTCGTCATGTTCCCGTCCCAAAACCACGAATCTGATTTCCAGCAGATCCGGCTCGTAGTTACTGGGGACAATCGGGATCCCATAACGGAAGTTGATACTTGGGCTTTGGATTTCTGCGAGATCCGCTCCGCGGAGGCCGGCAGTTACCTGCAGCAGTACATGGATACTTCGACTGTGGAGTTTGTACTCCGGCAGCATGCGCGACTGGAGCTTCTGCGTGCGTGCTGGCGCTGGGCCTGTCGGGTCGATCGCTATGTGGAGGCCATGATGAGTGCGGACTACGACTTCGAGACTTCAGCAGCTGAAGTCCGCGGAGCTTTGGACGAGAAACTCGAGAAGCGTGATCCCGACGGCCACTGGCCGGAGCCGAGGGATTACACCACTGCGCAATGACGTCCTGAATTAGAAATTTTCATCCGGGTAGTTGGGCTGTGTAAAATGTATATGTGTATACACCAGCCCAACTCTCGTGCAACGCGGTTTCAAGGTACCACAGGACAATGCCGTCACTGAATCGCCAACAGCTGTGCGCCGAACTGTCGATATCCGAATCCACGGTTCGGCGCCTTGAGCACGCCGGTCTGCCTTTCACGCCCGTTGGCCTAAGAGGAAAGCGTTATGACGTCGATGAATGCAAGAATTGGTTGCGAAAATGTCCCAGTGGATTGACAAAGCCGGCCGCCGCCACGTCGGCATCATGGTCGGCGGCAAACGAGTTCATCGAATCCTCCCGGCAAGTGCGTCTGCGCGTGACGCCAAACGCCTAGAAGCAGAGATTCGCGCGGCTGTAGGTCGGAAGAATCCCAATATTCCCAGCGACCCGCTTCTGACCGACGTGATGACGCTCTATCTCGACTATGCGAAAAATCTGCGAAGCCCAGAAACAGCGAGATTCCACGCTCTGCGAATTGGCAGATGGCTACACGGCAAGCGCGCAAGTGAATCGCGCGCGGTCGGCCATGCGATCGTCGATGACATGGCGGGACACTACGCTGCGGCAACCATCAATCGCAGCTTGGGCACTCTCAAGAAAGCACTTTCAAAGGCGTGGATCAAGGGCATCACGCCGGTCGACTACAGCACGCATGTGAAGCGCATCCCCGAAAACAACCTCCGCACAAGCTACCCGAGTGTAGAACAGGTGAAAGCGATAGCAGATCACGCGAGTGGTCCGGTGCGCGCAGCCATCTGGATCGCCCTGCTGACTGGCGCACGCCGTGGAGAGATTTGTAAGCTGACGACTGCCGACATCGCCGAGCACGAGCTTACAATTCAAGCGGCGTACACTAAGACATTAAAAACCCGGACTGTCCCGATCGTGCCGGCCCTGCGTCCCTGGTTGAAATACATCCCGCTTGCCGTGAACTTCGAGGGGTTGAAGACCGGTTTCCGTCGTGCGCGTGAGGCGGCCGGACTGCCCCGCATCCGTTACCACGACCTGCGCCACGCCTGCGCCAGCATACTAATCAACGAAGGGGTGCCACTCGAAGTCGTGCGAGATGTTCTCGGCCACGCCAGCATCAAGACCACAGAGCGCTATGCGCATCTCCAGGTCGGTAAACAGCGCCAGGCTTTAGAGTTGCTCGGGAAGATTACACAGGAAATTACACACGACTCGTCAAATGAATGACGGAATCGTGCGTAAGCTATTGATTTAATTGGTGGACGATAGTGGGATCGAACCACTGACCCCTGCCGTGTGAAAGCAGTGCTCTACCGCTGAGCTAATCGTCCGGCTTCAAAGCTGGCTGTACAGGCGGAGCTTCGTTCTGCCTGCAAATCTCGCTTGTAAACATTGGTGCCGGAGAAGGGAATCGAACCCCCGACCCACGCATTACGAATGCGTTGCTCTACCAGCTGAGCTACCCCGGCGCCGGTCGCGCAGTTTAACGGCAGTGGCAGGATTACTCAAGGTTCCGGGTTTCGGAAAATTCCTACGCCGCATCGCGGCGTCAAGCCACTGCCCGCAGGCAGGGCGCTGTCTAGATTGTGCGGGTCTTCCACGAGGGTACCCGCCATGCAACGCTCATCGAAAGCCCAGTCCGGAATCACCGTAATCGAATTGATGTTTGCGCTCGCGATCGCCGCGACCCTGTTCGGATTCGCAACCAGCAGCGTATCGGCGATGGTCAACGCGGCACACACCAGTTCCGGTTTCTCCAGTTTGCTCGCCTCGTTGACGCGAGCGCGCAGCATCGCCGCCAATGCGGGTGTTGAAGTCGTCCTGTGCCCCAGCAACGATGGAAGCAGCTGTGCTGAGGGTTTTCATTGGGAAAACGGCTGGATCGCGTTCCAGTCAATGCATGGGCGCAGTGAGCGTGAGTCGGACGACCCGATCCTGCTTCAGCAAGGAGCGCTTCCGCCCAAGGTTCACCTTGCCACTACCGCGGGCCGCACCCGCATCCGCTTTCAATCGAGCGGCGGCAACGTCGGCAGCAATGTGACGTTTACGTTCTGCGATGGGCGCGGAGCCAAGGCAGCGCAGGCCTATGCGATGTCGAATGCAGGGAATTTACACGGCGTGACAGCGGACGAGAACAACGTCGTAAATGCCTGCATGTGATACGTCAAAAAAAAGCCCGCCTTTCGGGCGGGCTTTTGAGTCGCTCTTTAGTTAGAACAGGTGCCGACCAGGTAGTTAGTCTTGCTGCAGCTGCTGTTTTTGCACGAACAAGTACCTGCAGCGATAGTCGTCGACGTCAGCGTAAACGGAATGCTAACCGCAGTCGCGCCGGCAATCGTATTGGTCGTACTCGTAATTCCCGGCGTTGAGGGCAATACGACGACAGCAGCTTCTTTCATGCCACCGTCGGTCGTGCCACTCAGCAATGAAGCTGTCGCGCCGCTTACCGTTGTTCCGTTTATCGTGATATGGGCTGCGTCGACTGCATAGTTGTAGCACTGGGTTGCTTGATTGCTAAACGTAACCGAAGTCGTTCCCGATCCGCTGGAGTTCGTGCAGTTCAAGGTTTCGGTTCCAGCATTGTCGAAATGGTTGAAATATTGAACGACGACATCCGCGCCCACCGGGCCTCCGGTCGTAGTCGGGGCCGTATAAGAAATGGCCTCTGGTGTCGTGGCGCTACCGCCGGCGTATTGCACGGTGTACGTGGTGGTCTGACCGCTGCCATGGCCGGTGGTTACGGCTGTCAAGTAGGCACCGAGTTGGTTGGGGCTGGCATCGGATCCGCTGGCCGTGCCAAGTTGTGCGGCACTACCGGCCCAGCCCACGGTAGGATCCAAGCTCGAATTGGAAATGCTCGACATCCACGACAACCCGGTCAGGCTGACGTCGAAGTAAACGGAGTTTCCGCTGCCACTACCGCTGCCGCTACTGCCACTGATCGTGAATTGCCGGTGATCGTTTATCTGGTTGGTGACGTCATATTGCGAATTGGCCGACTGGTTCGTCGTGTTGTTGCCCGTCAACGACGTATTGGTGAGGTAGGAAGTGGCGATCGCATACGCGGTAGGGTTGGTACTGCCGGTTTGGCCACTCGGTATCGTCACGCTGCCGCGCTTCGGGCTGGTTTCGTCGCCGCCGATGACAGCAGTGTCTGTAACCTTGATGACCGTTGAATCACTCGAGGACCAACTCGCCAATTCCGACATGTTGATCGTGGTGAACGGCAATACCGGAAATGCACAGTTTTCGACCGATGTGACATCCGTTGCCCCGCAATTGCTGATTGCATTGCTAAGCGCGGATACGGCTTCGCTTTCCAGATGATCGACATAAATGCCGCGTGCGTACACCCAGCGCGACACGGTATTCGGCAAGGTGATCGTGATATTGGTCGGCAGATTCAGATAGTAAGGGGCGCTGTCATATATCGGTGCCGGTGTCGACAACGGAGTTACGCTGGCGATAGACGACTGATTGCCTGCGGCCAGAGTGGTGAAATTGTTGTAGAGATATTGCTTTACGAAATCAGCATAGGTCGATTCATTGCTCGACGAAGGTACCGTATCGCTGGCGTCCAATGTCGAGGTGCAACCGGCTGGTGCCGCAGATGACCCTTGGGCAGCACAGTTGTCCGTTTGCAGTAGGCCGAAGAAATAACTGTGTGCGTCTGTTGCTGTCGCGTATAGGCCGTCCACACGAATCAGGCGACAGGCTTGCCGATAGGTACCGCTCGAGACGGCCTCCGGTTGCGGGTTTGAAGAGCCCGTGATGTATTGATAGTGCTGCCCATCTCCAAACGAATCGAACTTGACCGTACCGGCCGGATCGCTCGTGCTGTCATTGCGGTCACGGCAGCAGACATCGCAAGCGGTGTCCTGAGTCGCCGCCGAGTCGATGCCAGTCGCCGATTGTGTGGTGACCGTATCGACCAGCTTGGGCGAGGTATAGTGTGTACCATCCCAATACGTGGGACGGTACGGCGCTTGCAAAATCGTGCCCGCCGACGAATTGCTCTCGGCGGAAACCGGGCCGCCGTACTTGCAACTGCACTGAATCACCTTGGTGTCCACGCGCGCTGAAATCACGTTGCCGCCATACGTACTTGCCACTCGGTTATATGTGTATTGACTGAACGTCGTGCCCGTATTCGTCACAACAGGTTTCGGGTTCGTCGCTGCCGCATTTGAGGTTCCGCTGATCGCGATCGGTATTACGCCCAGCGTATTGCCAGGATTTGCTTCGCGGATGACTGGCGTGCTGCTGGTGGACAAGGCAAACGAGGTGTTGGTCAGCGAGTTGTCCGTGGTGCTGATTACTGTCGGACTTACCGTCGTATTGAAACTCATCTGACGCGACGCCCCGGATGCATCCGTCCACGTGGTGGTGACCGTCACGTCCTTGTACTGCGGCGTTGATCCCGAAAGGCCGGTCGGCACCGAGGAACTCCAGGAATTTGTGCCGCTACCGTAGTTCTGAGTGCTGGTTATAGCGGTAGACAACGAGCTGGCACCCGTATTCTTCTGCACGTTGTACGCATCGCACTGCATTTTGTTCAAGGCGGTCATCGGCGACGCCGTGCAGGCCGTACTGCTCGCAGCAATAGTGGTGTTAGCTATGCTGCTGTAACCCCTCACCCGCAACTCATCCATCAAGCCCTGGGTGTACGCGCCGATCTGCGTGCGCGTCCGCGTATCCACGCTATTGCGGGTAAGCGCGGTCTGCAATACAGCCAGCGCCAGCAATCCCGTGGCGAGCACAACGATCGCCACGAGCACGTCGATCATCGAGAACCCGTGATCGCGGCGGATCATAATTATGCGATTGCTCTGACTAATGGTCATATCATATGTCTCCATCAGTACGCGTAGCGGTCGGTCCAGGAACCCGGAACCGGAGAGTCGCTCGTTCCGCCGCTCTCCGTCGCAAAGGCACCGAGCACGGTACCGTTATAGATGATTGCTGAGGAACCATTGAGCTTGGCGGCCGTGCCCTGGACGACGACTGACCCGTAAACCGTGCCATTCGAGTGAGCGGTAAAGGTGCCGACACCGCCGGTCGACACATTCATCGAACTGTTCGGGTCGCGGATGAACACCAACCCGTAAAATGTTCCGCCAAGCAAATCCCCTGAGGTATCCTGCACCAGAGCTACTGGTTTGTCTGGCCAGCCCATTTTGTTACCGCTGCCGATGGCCGCAAGACAATCGCCAGTCTGTACCCAAACGATACCGCCCGTTGCCGTGGCAGAGCTGGTCTTTGAAATAAGCGTGGCGCAATCGGCAACCAACTGCGACGAAGTAACCCAAGCCGTATGGGCCGAGCTTGGCAGGATCAGCGCCGCTTTTGCGTACAGATAGGCCTCGTCCACGCCCATCGTGCGCGTGACGCCGTCCGCCGTCTTGTAGGACGTTGTTTTCTTTGTCTCGCAAAAACAGTCATGCGTGCAGTTCTCTGTCCCGACCCCGGAGGTCCCGGAGTCGTCTTCCCATGCCTGTACGCCAAAGACGAACTGGAACAGATCACACGGAAACTCATTGGGTTCGACGTCGTAATTGGACTTGCACGTGCCAGCGGCGCCAGAGTTGCATGCTGTCGTACCAATGATGGGGTTCGCGCTGTTGTCGTTGGAAAGAATATCGATGCCTGCCTGCTGGGTGTTGCCAGAGGATTGATACGACAGATTGGTGCTGCAGTTGCAGCTGGAGCCGCTGCCAGAGCAGTTGACGACCGTCGACGTCGTGCCGTCGGAATTCAGCGCATAGCTGTAGGAAGAGTTCTTGTTCACCGAACCCACCCCACGGATATAGTCTTCCATGTAGCATGTATTAACGGTGCCGGTTTTGGTCGTGGGGCCACGTGTCCAGACGGAAACGGGCAAGCCTTCTCCTCCGCCATTCGGATCGGTGACGATCGTGCCGTTACCCGTGAGATCCGCGGAACCCGACGCGACCAGAGTTGGGGCATTGGCGGCGCCGGGAACAAGCGGCATATCGCCGAAAGTCGTGGTCAACGTCGTCGTGGCCGCTTCGCCGGCGATACTGCCGACCGCCGTGAGTGTGAACAGATAGGTACCCTGTTTCTTCGTGGTGTCGGTCGTGCATTCCGTTGGATCGCTGGCGGTCTGCGGCTTCTTGATCATGCACATGACCACACCGACGCCGTAATTGACGGAAAAGCCATTCGTTGTTGCGATGCGCTGCCCGACGGCGACGGGCAACGAGCGCAGATCAAAACTGGAATCCTTCACCGTCCCATCGCCATCAACATCGTATCCCGCTCCGGCGGCTGTGACGTAGTAATACATGTTGCCACGACGTCCGAGAGCCGGATCCGTGCAGCCACTCGAGCTTACAGAATTGGATGCGCATTGCGGTACTGTGCCGCACGGAAACGTGGTATCCGTAGCCCCGCACCGTTGCCAAAGCGCTGTATTGGTCGAATCAATGACTGTTTTCTTGTTGTTCTTGATGTATTCGACGCCTTGCGAGAGCGCGGCTTCCAGCGTTTCGTGGATCACACGCGCCCGCATGTCGGCAGCCGAGCTGCGTTGTGCGAACATGCCGACGTTCATCGCAAACAAACCCAAAAGCGACGCGAGCAGAATGAGTACCAAAGAAACAACCAATGTCGTTCCTGTCTGAGTCGACGGCATCTTGCGATCGATTCGTTTCATATACATTCCTCGAAGGTGAATTCCGCGCTCAACTCGTCTTGACGGCGCCGGAACGAATGAAAATTGGCAGGGTGTAGGTGTGCGAAATAGATGTCGTCACCGAATTCGTCGGGTTGTCGCCGGTCTTGAGACTACCGGTCAGGGTAAGATCGATTTCGCTACAACTTGCACTGGTGCCGTTCGTCCGCGACACACTGGTGCCGATCGAAACGCAAGAAAACCGCATATCGATGATGGTTACCTGAGGCGAACTGAGTGTGGTTCCGCTGCTACTGCACGTCACGGCGCTCGTGCTTTTGGCCAGCACAATCGATTTTGCGGTGGAGTCCCGATGGATTGCCAAGTAGTTATTTGTGAAATCCGGATTGGACACGCTCGGATCATTCAGGTTTGCGTCCTGATAGCCATACAGGATGCAATCACCATCGGTCGTTGAAGTGCCCGCAAGGTCGGTAATCGTGAACGAGTCGAAAGGACCTGGACATGGCGCCGTCGTGCAGGTAGTTCCGCACACTGAGGTGCTGGACGCCTGGCCCACATAACAGACCGCATCATGTACGCGGCGTGTACGCTTGAGCTCGTCGGCTATCACGGACGCTAACGCCCGCAGCTCCTGATCAATACGCGTGCCTTGGATCGTCTCGGAATTCGCGCGATTGATGGCTACGATCAAGCTGATCGCGCCGGCGATGACCAACATCCCAATGAAGAGGGACACCATCAATTCAATCAATGAAAAACCGTGCGATCCACAACCGCTCGGAGACTTTGACCTGGTCAACATGAGGCATACCCCGCTACGAATCCAGCACTCGGCGTGCACACGTTGGTCTGACCAAGCGCCGATACCGTAATCTGAGTGGAGAACTTGCCGGACTGGGAGACAAGCGTTATGGTCGGTTTATTAGTGTCGGCAGGCATTGGATCGAGCGCGCCGAATTTAGGACTGAAAGTAACGCCTTCGCCTGCGGCACCTGAGGAATAAGTGATGTTGCTGCTACTCGACGAAATCGTCACTCCAGAATAGTTGCTGTATGACACCAAAGCGTTGACTTGATCAGCAGTCGTTTGGCCCACCTTGCAGGTAACCGTGCTTGCAGTGCAATCGCACGGAGTATTGGCTGGCACCAGGGCGTTGCCTATCGTCGAAGGACCCGCTTGGCTGACAGCGCCTGCGCACCAAGCGGTAGTCCCCTGAACCGAAAAATTGACCTGACGTTCGATTTTCGTTGCATTGATGCGCGATGTATTGAGCAGATTGACGATGTCGTCCGTTGCCCCTCGCAGGCGGGACTTTTCGACCATGTCGGAAAAGGTGGGAGCAGCGAGTACTGCCAGCACTATGGCGACAGCCAAAGTCACCATCAATTCGATCAATGTGAACCCAGATTGTCGACCAGTTCGCATTCGCGTCCCCAGACACTGTTGGCGGCCGATTCTATTGCACGTCTCCAGCAAAATCCGGAGCAACCCGACTGGCGGCACAAAATTGCAGTTGTCCGGCTGGACGTGGTCTGCAACGGGCATTAGTATCTGCGTACGATGAGGGACGGGGAATAATCGTGAGCAAGCACCGCGGGTTTACCCTTATTGAGCTGATGATAGTCGTTGCCGTATTGGCCATCATTGCGGCAATTGCTCTGCCAAGTTACTTGGCTCAAGTGCGCAAATCCCGGCGTAGTAGCATGGAAGGGATGCTCCAGCAGGTGGCGCTGCTGCAAGAGCAATTCCGTGCTGACTGTACGACTTACGCGACCGGCTTCGGTTATGCATGCCCGACACTTTCGACGTTGACCTTTCCTGCAAGCTCAGCCTTTGCATCCAATTACTACGGTGCGATAACGTTTCCCACTGCTACGGCAACTGCGTACAGCTTGAGTGTGACCGCAACGAGCACCGGTAGCCAAAACAACGACAGAGCTAACGGTGTCGATTGCTCGACATTGACCTATGCCTATAGCGCAGGTGCGGTGACCAAAGGTCCGAGCGATTGCTGGGCAAAACAATAGTCATCTTAGTCAGACCATCACCACCCGCAACTCCTTTGGCAGCGCAAACGTCACATTTTCCGGCTCGCCGTTGAGTTCCTGCGCCTCGCTCGCGCCCCATTCGCGCAGGCGTGTCACGACACCTTGAACAAGGCCTTCCGGGGCTGACGCTCCAGCGGTTACGCCTACACGCGTTTTGCCGGCGATCCAATCACGCCGGATGTCATCGGCGCCGTCGATGAGGTGCGCCTCCACTCCTTGTTTTTCGGCAAGCTCGCGCAGGCGGTTCGAATTAGAGCTGTTCGGCGAACCCACGACGAGGACGACATCGCATTGCTGGCCGAGTTTGCGCACGGCGTCCTGACGGTTCTGCGTGGCGTAGCAGATGTCGTCGTGGCGCGGGCCGAGGATCGCCGGAAACTTCGCGCGCAGTGCCTCGATCACGGCCTTGGTGTCATCGATCGACAGCGTGGTCTGCGTGGAATAGGCAATGTTGTTCGGATGCTTTGGCGCGAGCCTGGAGACGTCTTCCGGCGTTTCGACCAGATAGATTTCGCCGGTCGCGCCTTCCCGGTCCCACTGTCCGAGCGTGCCTTCGACTTCAGGATGGCCCTGGTGGCCGATCAATACGACGTCCCTGCCCGCCTTGGCGTGCCGCGCGACTTCGATGTGCACTTTCGTTACCAGCGGGCACGTTGCATCGAACACTCGCAGGTGACGTGCGCGCGCCTGTGCACGCACTGCCTGCGAAACGCCGTGGGCGCTGAAGATCACCGTGGCGCCATCGGGGACGTCGTCGAGTTCGTCGACGAAAATCGCGCCGCGGGCGCGCAAGCCGTCGACGAC
>Ga0105239_10001855_pt1 | contig 27638 bp, 29 predicted proteins | sample KBSC44metaG_FD_92761 | JGI IMG/M metagenome (GOLD analysis project Ga0105239, IMG submission 92761) | Corn rhizosphere microbial communities from Kellogg Biological Station, Michigan, USA - KBS C4-4 metaG | ecosystem: Host-associated > Plants > Roots > Rhizosphere > Soil | place: Michigan, USA...
CCGCGGCATCGTCATATCGCGATTGGTTTTTCGATGAGCGGCAATGCTTTGCTGTTGTTGCAATCGGGTCGACGTGGCGAAGAGAAGCCGGATCTTGGGATAGCCGTGAATGCACCCATTCATCTCGAGAAATGTGCCCATTTGTTAAAGAGCGGAATGAATCGGGTTTACGACATTCGGTTTTACTTGCAATGCAAACGTGATGCATTGATCGCGCAACACGAGATTTTGAAAACAACTAAGATTCCGTTGCTGATGACGTTGCATGATTTCGACAACCTCTACACCGCGCCGACCGGCGGATTTGTGAATCGCGAAGATTACTACGCGAGTTGCTCGACTTATGACCGGCTTAAAGACATTCAATCACCGACGGTGATTTTAACCGCGAAAGACGATCCGTTTGTTCCGTTCGAAAGTTATGCGAATGCGGAACTCTCCAAACATATTTTATTTCACGCTGAAGAAATCGGCGGCCATATGGGTTATCTGAGCAAGGAGAAGACTCCGCTCGGCACGATGCGCTGGCAGGACTACGCCCTGCATGAAATTTTAAAATCTACGTGAACCTTTTCGCTCCGTCTGGGTTGATGGAGTGATGTCGACTGCGACGGATGCACATTTATTAGCTCTGCTTAAAAGCGAGCCCGAAAAGGGTCTGCGCCTTATCTATGAGCGCTATGCGAGCCCGTTGCTTCGTTTCGCGATTCGCTTTACTGAAGATCAAGCGGCTGCCGAAGATATTTTGCACGATATCTTTTCTGAACTACTAGATGGCAAGTTCCGCGAAATGACAGACGCCAATCTCAAAGGCTGGTTATTCACCGTCGCGAAAAACAAAAGCTTAAACAGTTTAAGAAAAAAATCACGCGAAATACCTCTCAATCCCGAACGTTTACAGGGCTCCATCGATGTCGAGGCCAGCGCTCATCAGGAATGGAGTGCACGCAAACTAGAAGAAGTGGGCCACTCTTTACCCGCTGATTTGCGTGAAACCTGGCAACTGCGCCAACAGGGCTTGGACTATCAGCAGATCGCGGATCGTCTAACGATTCCGCTTGGAACAGTGAAATCGCGCTTTTCTCGTCTCGTTACCTTCATGAAAAAGGAGTTTGAAAAATGAATTCATCTCTCTTGTCGTTTTACTTTGGTTCGCTGAGCGATGCTGAACGTTTGAAAGTTGAACAAACGATGCTCACAGACACTGAGATGTTACTCGACTACCTTGATTTGAAAAGACAAATGGAACTGGCAACGCCGGTTGTCCAACAGCCCTCTCCGGCTTTATGGCGGCGATTGCAAGCCAAGGTCAAAACATCGAAGAAAACTCAATTCGCATTGGTGCTTGGGATTTCGTTGGCCGCAGCCGCTTCTCTGTTTTTGTTTTTGACGGCGACCGAACCCGTTTCGGATGGAAACACGCCTTCTGTCCAAATTCACACTTTAATTGATTCTGGTCATGAACAATTGGGTGTCTCAAATGTTCTTTGATCATGGAGGTTAGTATGAAAATTATTTTGTACGCACTCACACTTAGTTTTATGTTTTCTGTTCAAGCAGCCAATTTTGATGGCCAGATTCCGGATTGGAAAAAATCAAAAGAAGATGTTTTTTCTTCGGGCGAAACCAATTTCAAGTTAGTTCTAAAGAAATTGATGACGAGCTATCTCGATAAATCGGTGACTGAAGATGAGCTTTATCGAGCCGCGACGGCCTGCATGCTTGCTGCTCTCAACTCTGGTAAAGAGCATGAAGACTTCAACGTTCTTTTGTCGCCTCGTATGTTGCAAGATTTTATGATTGAAAAATCCGGTAAGCTCACTGGAATTGGTGCGACACTTGCATTTGATGACAAACTTGGTCTGGTTCACGTGATAGATGTTTTACCAAACTCACCAGCCCTCAAAGCAGGATTAACGAAGGATGACATTTTTCTCAGCGTGAACGGCGAAAAAATGAAAGGAAAAAATCTAGCTGAAGTCGTCGCACTCGTGCGTGGCCCTGCTGGACAGACTGTGCATCTCAAAGTTTTGCGTGATGACCAAATTATCAAATTTGCTGTCGCTCGCGATCAAGTGAGTTTGCGTGCCTTCGAAGCAAAGCAACTCAATCCATCAACCGCTTATTTGATGGTGGGATTTTTCACGAGTGAGACCAGTGAACGAGTCGAGGCCGCACTGAAAGAATTTAGCCAGAAAGGACTTAGCAAATTGATTCTCGATTTACGCGGAAATGGTGGCGGAACTTTTGACGACGCCGTAAAAACGGCGGAATTATTTTTGCCGAAAGGAACAACGGTTGTGCAAACCGTTTCTCGCGACGGAAAAGTCGAACGCTATGAAGCCAAACACGAAGCCTGGAGACCAGAAGTTCAACTGGTAGTCTTAACCGATCACGAAACCGCCTCGAGCGCCGAACTTCTCACGGGTGCGTTAAAGGAAGGTCGTAAAGCAACTGTCGTTGGATTGACGACCCAGGGAAAATGGAATGCACAAAGCCTTGAGACTCTGTCGAACAAATTTGCTGTGAAGTACACGGTCTACAAATTTGAAACAGCAAGTGGGAAGAGCTTTCAAGGAACTGGTTTCAAACCCGATATCACCATCGACGGTCCAAAAGGTGCCGCTCTGGGCGCACTTCACAATGAATCTGATCTCAGTAAACGAATCGATCTGGACGCTCCGCTAAAAGCCGCGCTATCCTTGGAATGAATCCAAGGATGGTGAAATGGATCTGAACCGATTCTTGGAGAAGCGCCAGCTTGCGCTTCTCCAACAACCACGCTACCGCAATATTTGTCTCACATGTGTGCAGCCCGATTTTAGCTGCTATTGTTCGTGGTTAAAACCATTTGATCCCAAGATTGAGTTTGTAATTCTGATTCATCCGATTGAGGTGCGCCGCCGTATTGCAACGGGCCGCATGACTCACCTGGCGCTTAAGAATTCGCATTTGATTGATGGCATGGACTACAGTGAATGCGCGCGCGTGAATCAGTTGCTTCGCGATTCGAGCAAACAATGCTTTATGCTCTACCCTGGTCGCACTTCGAAAAATCTCACCATGATGTCGCCGACGGAGCGTTTCGATTTAATCGCGCCGGATAAAACTCCTGTCGTGTTTGTGATTGATGGAACTTGGGCGACGGCGCGCAAAATGGTGCGGCTGAGTTACAATCTGCAAGTGCTTCCACGCATTTGTTTTACGCCGACGACACCGTCGAACTTTCATTTACGTAAGCAACCAAAGCCCGAATGTTATTCGACGATCGAAGCGGTTCATCACACGATTGAATTGCTTGGACCGGCTGCAGGTTTTCAGACGGCTGATCGCGCTCACGATGCTTTGTTAGAGACATTTGATAAAATGGTGCGACGGCAGTTTGATCTCACTCATTCATCGACATACGCCTCGCGAAAACCGGGGCGCAAGTAGTTCTACGGCAGAGGACATGCAGCTGATAACTGCGCGATCACTTCGAGCTGCGCTTCAATCGTCTCTCGATTGTAGAGAAGATCCCAGAGCGTCATTTCTTTGGCGAGGCTGGACTGAATTTCGACGGGTGTTTCGCCACCCGGATTTTCTTTTCGCCATTTGCCATATGCGATCAAGGCCGCTTCATATTGCTGACGTTCATTCATGTAAGATTGAAAGGTCTGTTTGAACGCGATGCCGTCTTCAGAGCAAAGCAGTGAGATTTGAAAGCCAGCGGCATTTTTTACGCAACCGAAATCGGCCGACAACCCGGGAGTAATCCCAAGCATCGATTCCCAACAAGTTTTAGGGGTCTGGGCTTGGGAGGTAATACTCAAACCCAGCGTAAGAACTACGCCTATCCACATGCGCACGCCATCTTCTGATTAGATTATTTCCAGAATTGAAACCAGTAACTTGCCGATCCAACTTTGTACGTCGTGTAATTTTGCTTAATCGTCCAATGCGATGTTTCGTATTGAATAAGTGCATCGACGTTAGATTCTGGACACGTCATCGTGACTTTACTGTAATAGTAGTCAAAATTAATCGTACAAACCTCTTTAGACACATCCGCGTTTCGATAGATCAAAAGCTGATTGTCGTTGTTCGCATCATCTGTTGGAGCTCTCATCGAACCTTTTTTCGGAATAGCAAGAAACTCATGTAACCCGATCGATTCAAAATAATCGTGAAAAACATCGAAATTAGATTTGCTATCCGCGTAAGCGACTTTCGTGAGAGGAACCAATCGATTGTTGTCTTCGTTCAACTTCTCGGTCGCCTTCCCAATCTCTTGAGTCAGATCGATCTGTTCTTTAGTTAGTCCCAAGAACTCACGAAGTTTCGCCGCGTTTTCAAGGTTCTGTTTAATCTCATCACGTTTTTTCTTGAGCGCTTCGATCTGAGCATCAGTTGTCTGCGCATATGCGGAAGTGATCGTAAAAAGAAGAGTGAGAATTGAAACCAAACGCATCTATGGGCTCCTTGAATTTTTTTCCTGGATTCAAAGTACTTAGCCACTCATTACTCACTCAATGAGAATGCAGCGACGTTAACGCTAGATGCAGTTGCCGTGCCAGCCTACCGGATCGGTGACGCAGCTCTTCAGCGAAATGAAGAAGAACTGCGTTACGAACTTTTCTAGCTGTTAATTAATGCCGTTATTGTTTATACGGCATTGGGCCTAAGTAGTCTTTTTTGCCGAGTTCGACGCCGTTGTGGCGTAGGATTTCGTAAGCCACTGTGACGTGGAAATACACGTTCGGAATTGAATGTTGAGTCACATACTCGTGGCCGAGCAAGTGCTTACCTTCCCAGCGCGGAGTTGTGATTTTTCTTTCCATTGCTCCTGCAAAATCTTTTTCAGTGACGGAACTAAGAAATGTGATCGTCTCAGCAATACGTTTTTGTAGCTGCGGCAAAGTTGTTTCTTTGTCGTCGTGTACCGGCGCATCTTTGCCCGTGAGCTTTGCGACACAGAGTTTGGCTGAATCGGTTGCGATTTGAACTTGTTTGATCAAGTTGAATTGATCGGCCGCCAAACGTGAGTTGAGCAGAACTTCTGGCTCGATTTTCTTAGCTTCACAAAATGGCGTGATCTTCGCCAGAATTGCGTCCAAATTTTTTAGCATCTTGGCAAATTGCGGAACTGTGATTTCGTAAATCATTTTATTTCTCCTCTACTGACATTTTTTGTTAACACGAATACTACCCAAAACTGCAACGCCGCCGCCGGCGTCATCATCTTTACCGCCTAAAACTGTCGCGCCGTCTTTGCTCGACGCTAAGTTCGCTTTGCAATTCAAATTGATTTCGCTTTTTCCAAGTACCGAAACATTGGCCTTAATGCAGTACCAACCGTTTGGATTCATTAGATTCAAAGCGGTCTTTGCCATCACTGTGACACTTGGCTTGATCAACACGAGTTCGGGCTCAGAAGTTTTTTTGTTGTCATTGACGTCGCCGCCAATGCCCATGACTTTTACTTTCGCGCTAATCGTGCGGAATTTAGGATGCGCTTTGAATGGCGTCTTTCCCCAATGCGAAATGCAATTTTCAATCGCGATGTCATCGCCGTCATCAGAGGCGTAACAACCGACGGATCCCAATACCAATAAAGCTAAAACAGCAGCTTTCATTTCGATCTCCTATCCGAGAGATCATAGAGCTGAAGTTAGAGTTGGCCAACCGTCTGTTGAATTAAATTACGCGCTTGGTGACGATCCGGCTTTAAGCTCGCATTCATTGGGAGTTGCGCGGCTTTAACGAAGTGCGAAGGGGTAAACCGCACACCCCACTCCGCCTGCAATGCGTCCACAATCACTCCCGAATCAAAATCTTTCGGAATGAGCAACGCGAGCTCCTGCCCCAACCGAGCGTCGGGAACGGCGCAGGCGATGACTGAGATTCCAAGGCGTTGTTGCAGCCCTCGTTCGATTTGTTCGAGCGAAAACTTTTGCCCACCGCGATTCAAAACCAAATCGCTTCGACCCTGAAAAACTAAAATGCCATCGTCGCGCTGTTTGAGTTCATCTGAGATGAAGACCTTCTTCGGAAATTCAATTCGATCTTGATGGATAATGCTCAAGCAAACTGAATCACCTGAAAGCTCGTAGCCTTCTGATGCGAGCTTCACGTCAATGCCATCAATTAAGAAGCCAATTTCGCCGTCTTCTGCGGGCGGCCGACCTGCCGGCATATGTGTCACACCCGGAGAAGCCTCGGTCGCGCCATAACCAGTTGTTGGCTGTTCGATTTTGAGTTCATCGCGCAGTCGATGCCAGAGAGGTACTGACACCGGCGCACCACCGACAATGCAGGAGTAACTTGGCGCAACTGACTTTTCTTTTGCGTAAGCCATCAAGTCGAGAAAGTGCGTCGGCGTTCCAAGGGTCAATGTTCCTTTGGTGTGCTCACTCAACCAATGATCATGAAACGTGCTGTTGTACTTGCCTTCACTTGTGAGCAACGGCCAGCCACGTTCGAGTGCCAGAATATATCCGAGCAAAAGGCCAAAAGTGTGAAACGGCTGAGGGTAACAAAAAACCGAATCAACGCGACTGGAATCGAAAAATTTAAGAATGCCATTGAGCGAGGCACGAATATTTGCCTTCGAATAAAGCACGAGCTTACTTTGGCCCGAGCTCGTTCCACTTGTGAATAGGCCCAGCACGGGTACATCGGGATAATCGGTCGCAACTCGCGGTAGATCTTTTGGCGTCGCTAACCAATCGCCGTGCCATTCGATCTCGCCCGGAGGAAGAAATTCACCACCCATAAAAGTTTCCATCAGTGGCGGGCATAGAATCAGCAGCTCATCGTCACGCGACCAAACGCGAGCGATGAGATCCTGAACCTCCTTCGAATGAAATCCCTTCCATAGGTGAATCTGCATATGGATTAGAGGACGCCTTTTTCAAATAGGAAATTTGTATCATCCCACATGTCACCAGCTACGGCTGATGTGAAACCTGCACGCATGTTTTCACGCTGCAAGGTTTTCTTCATGTGCTCGACAAATGTTCCCTGGTAAAACAACGAGATCAAGTTGTGAAAACGCTCAACGCCTTTGCGTACGGTTTTCTCGTAGCGCTCGTTGATACCGTTTTGTCGCAATGTCTGATTGCTCTTCATTGCTTCGATGATTGAAAAGGCCGCCAGTTTTCCAGAAGTCGATGCGACGTGCACACCGCTTGAGAAAATGGGATCTAAGAACGCCGCCGCATCACCAGCGCAAATCCAGCGATCGCCGACATAAGTTTCGCTGCCATGCGAATAGTTCGCGATCGTCATGAATTCGCTAACGCGCTCTGAGTTTTTCATAATCTGCTCAACACGTGGGCTCGCGAGCAGCGCCTGTTGCATGTATTCGCCAAGATCCAAACCGTTTGGCAGATTTTTTGTCGAAGCGACGACGCCAATCGAAGTCTTCTCACCTTTAAAAGGAATGATCCAAGACCAAGAACGATCGGGCAAAAGACCAATCGTAATATCGCCTTCGTCCTTACCTTGATAACGTTCGACACCAATGTAGTGAGCAAACACGGCAAAGTTGTTGAGGTCTTTATGTGCATGACGCATTTTCATGCGTTTCGCTAAGTAGGAATCGCGGCCAGTGGCATCGAGTAGGAATTGGGCTTCGTAAGTGCCCTTATTCGTGATGACCTTCACGTGGTCGTCAAAGAACTCGACATCTTTCACGCGCTCCGGTTGACGAACATCGACGCCGAGTTTTTTTGCATGCGCTAAAATATCGCGATCGAAGTTGCTGCGTTCAACTTCGAATGCCATTGGAATGTCTGGATTCCAGCCATCATTGAAGCCGAAATAAACTTCGTCATCGTTACGATAGTCGATAAAGCGCGCACCATATTTCTCGATGTATTCACCCGATGCGAGAGTGTCGTAAAAGCCAATCTCTTTATAAATCGGCATCGAAGCTGGAAGTAGAGATTCGCCAATGTGAAAACGCGGATACTCTTCACGCTCGAACAAAAGACAGTCGACATTGTTTTTGGCTAAATAAGATCCGGCAACAGATCCACCGGGTCCACCACCAATGATGATAACCTCATGTCGTTTCATTTAGACTTCTCCAATTCTGCTGAGCACGTTCACGTAAAATGACCCGAAGTTTTTGAATGTTTAAATCCAAAGGCTGATCGTGAGTGACGAAAGGCACCGCTTGGCGAATCGATTGATAGAGCTGCTTTGAGCGTTCGCCTTGCAGTTGGATGCCGCGCAGATCCAGAGCCTGCGCCAAACAAATCAAATAAAGGCTCACGACCGTCAGAACTTGTTCGCTCATCTGCATGCACTGAACCGCCGCACTCATTCCAAGACTCACTTTGTCTTGGTTATGGCTTTCGCTCGAGCGAGAGAAAATACTATTCGGCATCGCTTTCGCCATCACTTCAGATGTCACGGCGCCTACCGACTGGTGCAAACCTTTTAAGCCGTGATGCAAATGGCGTTGATCGGCAGCAAGACCTGGCCAGTTCGCCAAGTTTGGTGGCAGGCCACGATTCGCTTTGTCGTCGATTAAGTTAATGAGCTGTCGATCTAGCATGTCCGTCACTTGCGCAAGACTAATTTTTAGATAATCCATGCCTTGCGATAAGTAACCGCCATAGAAATTTCCGCCCATGCCGAGAGAGCCATCGTCATCGATCAATGGATTGTCAGATGTCGAATTGATTTCGGCTTCGAGCCACTCCTCGAGCTGTGAGAGAGTTTCAACGACTGGGCCCAAGATTTGTGGCGCACAACGAAGCGAATAGCGATCTTGCACTTGCTCAGCTGTAATTGAGTTTTCAATTCGCACTTGTGAGAGCGGCACACTCTTATATTTTTCGTCATTGAGCAAAGACATGACTTGTTCAGCCGCCCAAATCTGACCTTTATGATTGCCGGCTTTTTTATTCACCAGCGCACCAAATGGCTCAGTACGACCACGCAGTGCCATGCAAAGCCATGCTGTTGCGAACGTCGAAAGACGAGTGAGTTCGCGCGCGAGCATTAAATTGGTTGTGTAAACTCCCGCCATTGCCGAAGTGCCATTGACCAACGCCAAACCTTCTTTGGGTTTTAAGCGGTACGGCTCAATGCCTGCATCTTTTAAAACATCAGACGTCGGCTGCGGTTTTCCATTCACATAGACTTGGCCCTGACCTTGTAGCACCTGCGCGAGGTAAGCGAGCGGAATCAAATCACCACTTGCGCCGAGCGAGCCTTCACAAGGAACAGCCGGAATCCAATCATTTTCCAAATACATCCGCATACGATCGATGAGTTCGGTGCTCACACCAGAATATCCACGACTCAAAGATTTCAAACGAATCAAGAACATTGCACGACAAGCATCGACCGGCAAAAGTGCGCCACTGCCAGCGAGCAAATACGAGATCAGATTGGCCTGTAATACTTCACCATTTTGTGGATCGACAAAGCGCGAGCAGCTGTCACCAAATCCGGTTGTGACACCATAAATCGGCAAACGTTTTTCGATTAGCTCATATAGATAACGATTCGAAGTGCGAACGCGCTCAAGGCATTTCTCAGAGATTTTGAGCGTCGTGTCCTTCGAATCGCGATAGACGAAACGGCAGAGCTCATCGAGATTAAGATCGTCGGTTCCAATTTCGAACGTCTTCATGCCAACCCTCCACTCGTTTGTAGGATCCAACCCGTGTTCAAATTCAAAGATGAAGATGGCTTCTTAAGCCAATTCAGAAGTTGTACGTCTGTCACCACGTCAGTCGTTTCGGCTTTTGATGGTTGAAGCGCGAGAGAGCCCGCGTTTCCCAAACAGATGCGAAACGCTAAATTCTGATCCGTGTGTTGCGAGCCTACGATCCAGATCGTTTGTTGTCCTTCGACCAACGCTGCTGCTTCACCGAGGGCTGACACAATCGTCGAAGGATCATTTTGCACACAAAAAAGTGGCCCTTGCCAGTTCATGAGCTGCAGCAACGCCGATGAGCGTGTGCTTGGAAGCGTATAAACAAATTTCGATGGACTGGCAGCGCCGGATTTTATAAATTGCTGATCCATTTCATTGCAGCCACTGGGGCTCGCAAGAAAAATTAAACTGGGCGCAACTTGATCGGGCATTTTCGTCCAAAGCTCACAAAGACCGTAAGAGGCCGAATCCATCTGATACCAACGCTCGACTTGTGCATGCCACGAAGGCGGCTCGGGATTGGGAAAAGCAAATTCTAAAAAATCAAACGAGCAAGTCACCGCCATTAGCTTGCTCCTTTCTCGACCATCGTGACCGCGTGAATGCCACCGAATCCGAGGGATGAAATCAAAACGCGCGACGGTTCGACAGCGACATCTGAGTTTCGAGTCAGGTAGCGACTGCGAAATTTTGGATCGACGGCTTCTGTGTTGCCGAGTCGAAATGCCGTCTGACGTCGTATTGTTTCACACGCCAAGATCACGTCGACCGCTCCTGAAGCACCCAGCGTATGACCAATGGACCATTTACTGCCGGTGATCGCAGGACGTGTACCATACTCCGCAAAGAAAATCTGATCTTCGATTTCATCGTTGAGTTGCGTGCCGGTGCCGTGGGCGAGAATCAAATCTGGTTCGTCTAAGTTGAGCGCATCAATCGCGCGCTTAAGGCTATTGCCTGATGGTGCTGAGCGAGTGACGGCGTGTCCTTCGACGTCGACCGCCACTCCCGACACAACGACATCTGATTCGCGTTTAGAAAAAATCATGACCGCCGCAGCTTCACCAAGTTGTAAGCCATCGCGCTCTTTTGAAAATGGCTTTGCAACAGAGGCTGTGAGTGCATGCAAGCAATGGAACCCTTGCAACACGAACGGGCCGACTTCTTCTGCTGCCGCGACAACAACAGAATCCACAGCGCCTGCTTCTAACCATTTCTCCGCAAGCCAGATAGCCGAGAGCGAAGACGTGCAAGCATTGCTGACAACCATCATCTTAACGGCATCAATTTCCGCGTGCTGACAAAAAGCCTTCAACAACGGTGTCATCAAGTCCGTCGCCAACGATTGCGACGTCCAAATATAATCCTCAATTAAACCTTTAGTGCTTGCGAGAATAACGCCGACACGATCGGCGGATAAATCAACACGCGCTTTCGCTTCTCGCCACGAAACCATTAAGTGAAAAAGTAAACGATCTTGAGCGGAAGATGGACGCTCACCCGGCCAGCTACAAACCTTCGGCGCAAAATTAAGAGCGACCGGCCATGATTCAGTGGGAAATGATTTTAGAAAGTTCTGACCTGTTGAGACACCCTTCCATAGGGCTTCGACGCCTTGACCTGCGGACGTGGAGCTTCCATAGGAAGTGATGCCGATCATACTGTTGGTGGCGTGAGCGTTTCCTGCACAAGAACGTAAACGTCACCCAAAGTTTTAACGTGCATCAAGCGTTCGCCTTCGATTCGGCTGCCCAATTTTTCTTCTAAGTGCACGAGCATATCGACCGCATCCAAACTGTCCAAACCAAGATCTTCTTTAAGACGAGCCGTCGCGATCAGATTTTCTGTTGGGATCTCAAATCCCTGATGCATCAATTCATTCACACGGCTGACGATTGCTTGATCCATAATCCCACTCTTCAAGTTAATGCTGAAATCACTAAGCTGGTGTTCATGCCACCAAAGGCGAAATTGTTACTGAGCACGTGACTCAGCTTCTTTGCCCGTTTTTCCCGAACCAAATCCAGACCTAAGCACACGGCGTCAGGATTATCAAGGTTTCGTGTGGGGACGATGACTTCATTTTTTATCATTTGCACTGAGGCAATCGCCTCCACTGCGCCACATGCTGCTAAGGAATGGCCAAGATTGCCTTTTAAGCTGCTCACCGGCGTTTCACGGCCGAACAATCTTTCGATTGTCATCGCTTCTTCAGCATCGCCCTGCAAAGTTCCAGTGGCGTGTGCATTGATGTAATCGATGTCCGAAGTTTTCAAACCCGCACGTGCAAGTGCAAGCTCCATTGTTTTTTGCATTGCTTCGCCGCTCGATTGACTCATGTGCGAGCCATCGCAGAAGTACGCGCCGCCTTTGACTTCAGCGAGAGGTAAACCCCCGCGCTTTGCAATGCAGGCTTCTGTTTCCATCACGAGAACGCCGGCACCTTCTGAAACAACCAATCCGTCGCGATCTTTGTCGAACGGACGCGACGCTTGCTGCGGACGATTGTTGAAGTTGCGAGAAGCCGCCAAAACGATATCGAAAATTGAAGCGCTCATGTAATGAAGCTCGTCGGCACCACCCGCAATCACGCGATCATAGAGACCGGTTTGCAAAAGCTCCCAACCTAAAATCATCGCTTGTGACGACGTCGAACACGCCGATGATGGTGAGAGAAGCGCGCCTCGATAACCAATGGCAGAGGCGACATTGGCAGGGACCGAGTGATTCATCACTTTGAAAAATGAAGTGGAGAGCTGGCCTTGCGGACCGCCGCGCTCAAAGAGTTGTTTGAAATACGCCTCAAGCGTGTGCGGACTTCCACTCGTTGAACCCATGATGATGAGCGTTCGTTCGCTATGACAAGATTCATCGGTGAGGTCGGCTTGCCCCAGTGCTTGCATCGTTGCAAGTGTCGCCATCTCTGACATTCGCGACATCGAACGACGAGCCGAGCGCGGAACTTTCATGATGTCGTACGGAGCCACCGGTGCGCCGAGGTGACTGTGCAAGCCGTTGTACTTTTCCCACTCAGGAAAATGCTGAATGCCCGAACGATTCTCTAGCAAGCCTTCGAATGTCGAATGGGTATCTAAGCCGAGCGACGTGAGCGCTCCCATGCCGGTAATATAGACTTTCATGCTTGCGCTCCCAGTTTCTTCAATTCGCCTAGCATCGGCTTGATTCCCACGATGTGACCGCTCGTGCGAAGACCTGCGATGGCAGCACCCAACAATCCCGGAAACAAACAGTTTTGCCCAGTCATAAGCAAATTGAGAACTTTTGTACGTGGACCAATCGCTCGCGGGCCTGTGTTTTGAATCGAATGATAAAGACCATATGCCGAACCATCGGCCGAACCGTTGAAGTGTAAGTTGGTCAGAGGAGTTGAAACAGAGAAGTTTTGAATCGAAGCGCGAAATCCTGGGCGATATTTTTCGATCTGGGCAAAAACATTTTCAGCCAATTGATCTTTGAATTGTTTGTAAGCTGGCGGTCGCTTGGCGTAACGCGAATCCCGCCAATCCGAAAACCATTCGATGGGCGCCGCCGAATGAATATTGATGGGTTGTGCATCGCCCTTGCTCGGCGCGTGTTCGCGATGAGCTGCCGAAATAAACACAGCGGATGGAGCTTCGACATTCGATGAGTGACGTAAAAATTGCTCCGGATTGGACGTGTCGAAGTAGTAGTAATTTTTGAGCGGCGATAACTCTTCGGTGGTCAATGCTGAGATGCCAAGAAGACCGACGCTTTCTTTGAGCGACTGAACACGATTTACAAATGCGGGCGGAAAATTACCGGCGCCTTCACAAAGCGCCATCGTTGCTTTCGGATGAATCGACGAAATAATCCATTCGGCCTCAAACGCTTCGCCATCATGAGTGAGAACGCGCTTGATTTGTCGATCGTGGATTTCAAAATTCACGACCTTCTTTTTCGTTAGAACTTTGCCACCCAAACGCTCTAGTTCATCGGTGAAGTCTTTGGTGACCTGATCGCCACCATGACGAAGTCCATAGGCACCGCGAACAAGCGAATCAACAACTAGCGAGTGAAAGCCAAACGCGACCTCGCCAGGCTGCACGCCATGAAGTGGACAATAAACATAGAGCGCTGCTTGCAACCTTGTATTCGAGGTGAGTTTTTGCACGACATCGGCCAGCGAAGTTTCAAAAATCTCTTTTGCCGGCGCCTCTAAAAAAGCATCGTCAAATTCATAAGTCGGAAAATATTTAACGGCCCGACGCGTGAGCTCGAAGAATTGAGTGATCGCCTCGCGTTCACTCGGAAAAACTTCCGTCATCGCTTGAATGGCTTGTTCGTAACCTTTTGGCAGAGAAAAAGAAAACTCGGGAAAATGAAACTCGTCGAAGCCGTCTGGATCGAGAGGAATAAAGCTCTCTTCGTTGTAAACGCCGAGATAATTCAAAAGTGTATGAAACGGATGCCCCGGATCCATCGCACCGATGTAGTGAGCACCTGTATCGTATCGTTCTCCGAACCGATTGAAGCAATGGAGGTAACCGCCCGGCTTACCGTATTGCTCCAGCAAAGTGACACTCTTGCCGCGTTTTGCGAGAAGCAAACCACAAGTGAGTGCCGAAATTCCTGAGCCTACAATAAGAACGTCGCTTTTATTCATGTCGGAAAAAGCCCGCCGTTCACACTGAGAACATTGCCGGTGATGTAGGTCGCATCTTTGGAACACAAGAATGAAACGGCACCCGCAACTTCATCGCTTGAGCCAAACCGACCAAGCGGAATTCGCTTTTTAAAATCTTCGAGATGCGGAACATCGGTGATCATTTCAGTTTCGATCAAACCGGGAGCGACGGCATTCACGCGAATGTTGCGTGAGCCGACTTCCATGCAAAGCGTTTTTGTCATTGCGATGATCGCAGCTTTACTTGCAGCATAGTTAATCTGACCCGCATTGCCGGTTTGTCCTGCAAGTGAAGCGATATTCACGATCGAACCTGCACGTTCACGAATCATTTTTTTCACACACCAGCGCATCAGATAAAACGAGCCAAACGCATTTGTGCGCATGACTTTCTCATACGACTCATCTGACATCATGCCGGTAAGACCATCGATATGAATACCGGCGTTGTTCACCAGCGCGCTGATTTTCGTTTCAGGGTGAGCTTGGATGTATTGATCCAGTGCCGATTCAATTTGCTCGTTGTCGGCCACGTCGAATTGGAGCATGTCGCCGGTGAAACCTTGCTCGCGCAAAGCGGCCAATGTTTTTTCAGCTCCCGCTTGATCGCGGTTGTAGTGGACCAAAACATGATAGCCATCGCGACCGAGACGCAACGCAATGGCCCGTCCAATTCCCTTGGAGGCGCCGGTGACAATTGCTGTGGCTCTTCGGTCCATTTAAACCCCTCGAGTCGTTGACTAATTTTGAAGAAAAAGTGGAATGTATTCTTTCATGAATCACGATGTCAAAGTCGAGTCCGAACCAGGTTTGCCGCCTTGCTCCACACTGTGGATGGGCTATTTTTTATTTACGATTTTCGCGATCGGCTTCCCGATTTGCGCGACTATTTACATTCCTTTGTATTTTCTCTCATTCGTCTATCCGGACACGCAAAAGCCGGCGGATTGGATACTTCGTTGGGGCATTGGTTGGCTCATGCGGGTTCAGCCGTGGCTGGAGGGTGATTTTGACCTCGAAATTCCCGACGGTGGTGTTCTTTTGGTTTCGAATCATCGCTCGCATTTGGATGCGTTTTTGTTACTGTCGCGGGTCAAAGGGATTCGCATTTTGGCCAAGCAAGCGCTGTTCTATGTCCCGTTTCTTGGCTTGATGATGAAAGTCACCGGACAAATCCCCACCCACCGAGGAAGTGTGAATTCGTTTTGGCAGGCGATGAAGATGATCGCTGAAAAATTAAAACGCGGTCAAACCGTGCACGTGTTTCCGGAGATGACCCGCTGCGAGCCGGGCTTTCGCGGCACGCAGAATTTTATGGTGGCGCCGTTTTTGATGGCGAAGGATGTCGGCAGTCCGGTTCTACCAATTGTGTTTGAAAATACAGATCTCGTTTGGCCAAAAGGAACATTTGGAATTCGCCCGCGCCAAAAAGTTCGTGCACGTACGCTGGCGCCATTGAACCCGGCGGAGTTTGCTTCGGCCGAAGCTTTGTGCGCCGAAGCTCGCAGGCGAATCGATGAGGCTCTGACATGATCCTTCGCGCGCTGGTTTGTATTCCGACTTACAACAATGAAGGCACGATTGAACAAGTCGTTACCGATTCGCTTGAGCACACGACGCAATCGATTTTGGTTGTTGATGATGGTTCGAAGATTCCGGTTGTATCGTTGTTGCGAAATGAAACTTGTAAGCTAGCACTCGCATCGGGTCGACTGCATGTTTTGCGATTGGAAACCAATCAAGGTAAAGGCTTTGCACTTCAAACAGCTTTTCTATGGGCCGTTAAGAACGGTTTCACGCATTTGCTGTCGATCGATGGTGATGGCCAACATTTGCTCTCGGAAGCGAAAAAGCTTCTCGACAAATCGGTGGAGCAGCCTTGGAGCTTGATCATTGGTAAACGAAAATTTGAAACGGCTTCGGATGTTCCTGGCATTTCGAAATTCGGTCGTAAGTTTTCAAACTTTTGGGTGCAGTATCAAACCGGCCAAGGCATTCAGGATTCGCAAAGTGGCTATCGCCTTTATCCTTTGTTTCACGTACAGAATTTAAAATTTTGGACGAAGCGATACGATTTTGAAATCGAAGTTCTGATTCGATTGCTTTGGAAGGGCGTCTCTATTCACGAAGTCGAAATCGATGTGTACTACCCGCCTGAAGATGAACGCGTTAGTCACTTCGATAAATTCTGGGACAACGTTCGCATCTCTTTGCTGAACACGCTGCTGGTTGTGGTGTCTCTATTGAAGTTCAATCACAGTCCGAGAAAAAGCGGCGTCGCATTTGGCTTGGGAATTTTTATTGGCGCCTCCCCCCTCTACGGTTTTCACACTTTGATTGGGGCTGCCGCCGCATTCTTCTTTCGTTTGAATGCGTTGATGGTTTTTTTAGGAACGAATATTTCGTTTCCACCCATTGCGGTTTTCTTAATTCCACTTGAGATTGCAACCGGAAGACGATTGTTGGCCACGTGGAAATATCCTTTGCGGGATTGGCAGCCACCAAAAGATTTTGAAAGTCTTCTGCCATTTGCTCGCGATCATATTCTCGAATGGTGTTTGGGCGCGGTCATTGTCGGCTTTGCGTTTGCGGTGATCGGCGGATTCGCGATGGCGTTTCTCAATCGCCGATTGCAAAAGAATACAAAAAGCAATTGGACTGGCAAAACTCGTGGCGGAAAATTTGGCAACGGCTTTTTGATTTATGTTTTGCGCTTTTGCGGTCGACACGTTGGCTATGCATTTTTATTTTTCGTGGCACCGTATTTTTACTTGTTCGCGCCGCGTGCGCGTCGAGGCCTCAATGAATACTGGCGCGTGCTGGAACCGAGGAAGCATTGGTTTTCGCGGCAGCTGGCGATCATTCACCAAATGTATCGTTTTGGCCAAGTGTTGATGGATCGCGGTTTTCAATCGTTTCATCCAGTTTCGCAATTTCAAACACGACCACACGGGATGGAGCAAATCTTAGAGCCACTGCAAAAGAAGCAGCCGTTGATCTTGGCGAGTGCACATGTGGGCGGCTGGGATCTCGCCTCGGCATTTTTGAATCAAGATGGCCTGCGGTCGCAATTTCACATGGTTCACTATCAGTCAAAAGATCTGACGTTTGAAAAGGTCGCGGGCAAAGGCGAAGCACTGTCGCATGTGCAATCACTGCTCACAACTGAAGAACCGGTTTTAAAAATTCGCGAGATGCTCGATCGTGGGGAACCGGTTGGCTTTATGGCGGATCGAGCGACCAATACCCATGTGGAGTTAGTTCCCTTCATGGAAAAAATCGCGCCAATGGATGTTCGGCCGTACCGAATCGCAGCCGCGTGTGGGGCGCGCGTGTTGTTTACGTTTGGTTTTAAAGGCCATGGCAATGAATACGACTTGTATGCTTTCCCTAGTTTTCTGATTGAGCCACGCGCGGATCGATCACGTGCTTTGCAACTTCGCGACTGTGCGGCTAGCTATGCAGAAAAGTTAGAAGAGCTGGTGAGAAAATATCCTGAGCAATGGTTTAATTTTTATCCACTGTTTTCGAGCGTCCCTCAAGCCCCACCGGGAGTACCGACAGGAGCAGAACGCTGCAGTTTATGGCAGGAGTGGAATAAATCGACGCCGGAAAAGCATGAGCAGGAGCTCAATCAATAACTTTTAGAATTGCCTGAAATATAAAAATGACCTGCGAGCGGAACTCCATCTGGAAGTTCAGAAAAAGTTATTGGCAAAGAGTCGGTTTCATTTTTATTGAAGACAACGAAATGAAGATGCGGGTTTATGGTCTGCCCGACCATTCCGCTATAAGCAATCGTCTGACCTTGTTCAACTCGATCGCCAACTTTTACTAGTGAACCAGCCTTTTTGATGTGGGCGTACATAGCACGTGATCCGTCGTCATGTTCGATCATGACATAGTTCGACTTGAAGCCGATTCCATCAAAATTTTGTTCGAGCTTAACGACCGTTCCCGCTCTCGCACTCAGAATTTCCGTACCAATATCCATCCAAAAATCCCAGGCATACAAATGCAGGCCTCGGTGACTCGTGAAACTCCGATTTCCTTGAGATACAAATCTGGACACTCCTGACTTCCAGGGCAGTTTATATGGTGAAGATTTCGCTGGTACGTAAAGTCTTTCGCCAACCGGCCCAGTGCCAAATGTAATAAACAAAATATAGAGGATGAGCCAAGCTACATATAATTTAGCGAAGGGAAGCCAAAATTCACGTTTAACTATAAGGCCGACGGCAACGACCAACGCTCCGATCAACGTAATGAAGAAAACCAATGCAAGTGCCAAGTACATGACTGCCATCCTACTTCTTTGCCCATAGCGCGGTCACATAGAGTCGCGACGGCGATTTCAGATATTTCTCCATTTTCGGCAGGCCGTAATATTCGATGGCGCGACGTTGGTTGCAGGACCTGCAGAGCAAGCAAAGATTTTCCAACGTATCTTTGCCACCCACCGCTTTCGGAATTCGATGCTCTTTTTGTACGGCATGAGTTGAGCCGCAGTTCGTGCAGCGACCTTGGTCGCGTCGCCAAACTTGACGATGCAATTCGGCTTTTGAATTTACTTTGGGCGCCCCAACTGACGTTTTCTTTTCCATCGCTTGATCGCAGAGTTTGTGAAGCAGTTCGGTGAGTGAAAGATTCGGATCTGTATGGGCGAACAGACCTTTTGTTTTTAGAAGCTTTTCACGAAGCTCATCGTCTTCGATGGTGTCGAAATTCAATTCTTTCTTTTTGGGCTTCAATTCGGGATCGATCGTGAAAACAATCTTCTCGGCTACGCGAGTCGTTTGATTTTCGAGTTGAGACAAGACTTCCACTTTTTGTTCAGCTGGCATTGCTTGCCCGGTTTTCCTTTGTTTCACAAATAGCTTTTGCGCAAGCGCGAGGTTCGTCAGATTTAGTGCACCAGAGCTAATCTTCTCTTCCACTTCAGGCAGATCTTTTAAAAGTCGCATCGCTTGAATTCGTCTTTGCGCCTGATCGCCTGAATACTTCAGATGCTGAACGGCATAGTCAAAAAGCGATTTACATTTGTATTTGGAGAAGAGTCTCCTTCGTTCTGTTTCTCTCAACTGATGTAACATGCGTGTCAACACTTCGCGTTCTTCACGCGCACCTTGGATATTGCGGTCATGAAGAGCCTCGTCATTCAGGATTTTGAGATTCATGAAAGTTCTCCTTCAATTGGAATGAACACTATCACGGGCTTTAGAAGGTAGCTTCTCTGAGCTAATGGCGCTCGCGCTATACAAACAACTTTAGAATGAGGTCGGAAACGCATGTCTAAAGCATACGTTGTAGCGAGGCTATAAGGCGCCCTTGATGCCAAGAGAATGCCCATTGAGGAAAAAGTTTTAGGTTCACGCGAAATGGAGAAAAACACTGTCAAACAAAATTGCGATGCGTAAATAAAAACAGTAGAATCACTTTGGGCGCCCAAAGTGCTTCGCAAGCACAGGTCGAGACAATAGCACCACCAAAACAATGCCATTCACCGCAAGCACAGAATAAATCAGCGTTGCCGACACCTGCGTCGGAATCTGCTGCCACATCAAACGTCGCCACAGAATCTCCGCGCTAAAGTAAGCGAGCAGTACAACGTAAATCCATTTTGCAAACTTCATAACGGCTCCACTTCAATATCGAGCGTAAAGAATTTGTTTTTTACTTCCACATGGCGAGGAACATTTTCTTTGAATTCGCTATACGTCAGATCTGCTAACAACTCGCCCTTCTCATTGAACAAAGGCTTGGTGACGGGATCTTTCTTTTCAGCAAGCGGTCCTGATAAAAAAATCTTCCTCAGCATCGCATAGTAATCGACAAACTTGCTTTCAAACTGGCGGAGTTTCGAATCGTACGTCTCGAGCCGCACTTCACCCGATTGACGATCTTCATGTACTTTCATCAAAGTCGTGTTGAAGGGCGAGAGCATCACCAGCTGAATTTTGTCGGCCGTTGTTTCCGCAACACCATCGAATGAATAGCGATGCGATTTGCCGTCTTCGCCATGCGCGATTTCTAATATTAGATGATGGCGGTAATGGCCGTACGGGAACAACAGCTCTTTTGTCGACGCAATCGGTGGCAATTGCAAAACAGTCGGCTTCTCGGGCTTTGAAACGCAACCGAGCAAAACAAAGATCGTCAGCAATACGATTTTCATTTCGCCGCCTCCGAAATTTTCTTTTGAATGCGCGCAACTTCCCGTGGATAAGCGGGCTGCAAGTCCATCGCCTGCTGCCAATATTTTCCCGCATTGGCGGTGCGCTTCTGGCAGAGCGATTCGTAATCGCCCATCGCTTCGAAATAACTAAAGCTGTTCGCCATCGGAATGGTCTTTAATCCCACCAAGGCCTCATCACAATGGCCACGTACAATCGAGGCGTTCACCGCTTTGAGCATTTTGTTGGAGACGTGCACTTGGTCAAACTGTTCTTCGGTCACATTGTCATGCGGAAGATTTCGTGCGACCACCGGTCTTTTTTCTGCAAAGGACCTTCTTAAATCAAATCCAATGAAAGCGCCGCTAAGGGCAGGCCCTTGGCTCACGAACAAAATCTGTTCGTCTGAGTTGTAGACAACAGAATGAGTCGCGATCAACGCATCGATGGCGCGTCGATTGCCGAGCTGAAGAGGTTTACCGTTTTTATCCACGCCCTTATCCCGAATGATTTTAAGAATCGGAAGCTCGAGATCGCGAGAGTGTTTGGCTGTCTTGAAAACGGGATCTCTCAGTAACTGTTCCGCTCTTTCGCCGCGAAACACAGAAGTTAATTGTTCGCGACGAAACACATTCACGCGATCATCGGCGAAGTGTGGGCTAATCAAGTGATTCACCACGACACTTGGTCCCTTCAATGGAATCACTTCCGTGGTCTGTGGTGATTTTTCAATTCGATAGAGCTCGCCAGTTTTTGTATCGAGCAAAACGAAAATGTCCGTGATAAATGTTGGCTGCGATTTCAAAATTTGAATCGCTTCGCCAGCCGTCTTCGCTGCCATGAGCGTTTTCACTAACAACAATGTCGTTGGCATTCCGTAGCGACGACCTTCGGCACTTCCTGCGGCATTGATCGAAAGATAAAGTCCGTGTTCGTTCACCGCAGTGACGCCACCAACCATCCCTGCCCAAATCACTGAAACAAACGCGTAACCGTTATCGGGAAAAACCCATTTCACGATCTTTTCGCGATCGAGAATTCGCCCACCTTCAAAATCAAAATTTCGACCGAGCACCCATGATTTTCCAATTGGAGCTGCGACGACCGTGCATCCCATATCGTCGCCGCCCTGATCGACCATCATTTGCCCGACTTCGTGTAAGCCGTGATACGCCAGCTGCCTGGTGTAACCGTCGATCAACTCATCAAATTCTTTTGGAGCTGACTGCGACACGCCATACATCTCTTCGAGCATCCACGGATCGACAAAGTTTTCAATTCCCCAGAAATAACGAATAAGTGGAATTTCTAAGATTTTCACCATGGGTTTTGGAATCATGCTGAAGAGTTGTGTCGTCAGATCCTGCTCTTGCAAGCGAAGTAACTTCTCAGTCAGTGCGCCAGCCTTCAGCCCGCGCCCGAAAGCATCGCCTTGCAAAACCAACTGATGAATGCCGTATTTCGATTTGTCGATCCAAGTCGCTTGCGCGTGTGGCTCACCGACTGCCGGCGGAGTTAGAACCGCCAAATGATAAACACGTAAACTCCATGTGATCACAAGCAAGGTAAACAACGAGATGATTTTCAAAGCGGTTTTCAAATCAAGAACCCTTCTTAAACAATTGTGCGATACACGGAATGCCCCACATCGACCCCAAAATCGTTCCGGCCGTTCCAAACACCAAGGCTTGCCCGAGGTGCACAAGAACCGGATGCTGACAGAAAATCAGCGGCAAAAATCCAAGAAAGGTCACAATAGCAGCCAAAACGACCGACGTCCAAACACCTTCAGTCGATGGGCCGGCCTGCCCAGTGTAGAGATTGGTCGCAAAAATTCCGTAATCAAGACTCAAACCAAAAATCATCACGAGCGCAATGAGACTGATGAAACTGATGTGAAAATGAAATAAAACGGCGACGCCAAAAAACAAACCGATGCCAACAAAAAATGGCACGAGCGATAACAATACCAACTGCCATTTGCGATAGTAAAACCAGAGCAACAGTGTCGCGAGAAGAATGGCCAGCGGCGCCATCCACGTGGTCTCTCTTTCCAACAACGTTTGAAATAGATCGACAATTTCTGGCAGCGATTTCGCCTCTGGGTGAATCGCTTTCACTTTTGCGATATCGCCTTCATCTTGAATCATCCAAAGTGAAATCCATTTGTCGCCGACATGGAAATCCCGAAGGTACGACGGTGGCGTGGGTAACAGAGTTTTTGCTTCAACATCGTCACAAACATTCTTCCAGAAGGGCTGAAAGAATGTTTTCTCAGTCGGGGGAATCGATTGAGAACAAAACTTCTGCCACTCTTTTATATGCAACGCCTGCTCTTCAACACGGGGAATGTAAGCGGCAACATTCTCAACCTCCAGGCCATTCGCGTGCGCGAACTTCCGTTGCTCTAAAGATTCTGGCAGCGGCGGTTGATCTTTTTGCCCATAAACTTGCAGCAATGGGGACTTGGATTTGAGATGAACGAAGAACCACTTAGTGAGTTCAAAATCTTGCTCGGTTTGATAATTCATCTGCTGCATACCGAATGTGGGACGTAAACAAATGAGACCGGCAACCAATCCGACAAACGTCAACGCAACGAACACCGAATGAAATTTGCGCGGGCGTGGTTCAATTGCCAGCGGCTCGACTTCAAACATCCACGTGAATCGGCGATGCAGCCACCAATAAGTCGCAAAGCCTAAAAATAATCCAATGATCGAAAACGCCATCAGCTGACGCAAGAACGGAATCGAACTAAAGAGCATCGCAAACAACGCCACAACCGTCGTGAGCAATCCATACCAGTTCGCCCGCCAAGCGCCCTTCCAACGAGTGTTGAGGCAACTATGCAGACCGTGATCCATCGCCAATCCAACAATGCCGGGCCCGAACGCGAGCGTCAGTCCATGCACCGAACCAAAAATCAGATACGTCAAAAACGCGGCGAGAATCGTCGATAAGATCACGGGCGGCGCTAGCAAGAGCAAGCGCCAACGTCCAATCAAAATCGCCACGCCGATTTGCAAAAGAAGTAGCACCGTTCCCGCAATGCTGATGATGTGAACGTCTTTGTGAATCTGTTGTTCATTTGTCATCGTGGAAGCGTGTGGACCAATGGCACCGAGCCATTTTACTCCGGGAACTTGTGGTAAAATCTCATCAACAACCGCAAAGAATTGTTTGGTTGGTTCAGTGGAAGCTGGCGGGAAACTCAATTGAATTGGCAATACAATGCGATGAGTTTCCGGATCAAAAAAGAAGCCGTGCTTTTTTTCAAACTTCAACTGCACGCGCGAATCGAGCATCGCTTGTAATTTTCGATAACTCGAGAGCGGATCTTGCCTTAACACCGAAAGAAAAAACGCATCGGTCGGCAATGAAGCTTTTGAAAGTGATTCCTGCAGCGCCGTCTTTAGTTGCAATTCACTCGGCGCGACCTCGCGCCGACTTTGATCGGCCGCCCAGTCCGAAACGATATCACGATACTGAGTCAAATCTTCGCCACACGCCGATTTGTTGATCAGAGTTTTTGCTTTTGCATTCAGTGTTTTGCAAAACGTATCGACCTGGTCCCACGATGCATCGTCAATCTGTACGACCAAAAAATTCCACCAAAATAACGGAAAACTCGTTGTTGCCATGAGCGGCTCACTCACCTCTTTGGGGAGGAGCAAGGCATGCGTACTATCGATCCACTTAGGAAGGGCTTGAGCGAAAAATGAAAACGACAAAAGAAAGATCGCGAAACAACTCCGCATCACATCTTCTTTCGAACGATCTTAGGATTGCCGAATTGAATCTCCATCCAATCACCAGAATTTTCGAAAAGCTTCAATCGATCCAGATGACCTTCTTTAGTGAGCGACGCTTGGATTTTGGTCACAGGCAGGCCAGCACTTTTTGGCTCAAACTGAAAACTTCGATCCGAAAGTTTGCTCATTTTATACTGCTCACTCAAAGCGTGCACATCAAACGTGAGCCAAGGCCAAAGCAAACCCAATCCCTTCGCCACGTGATCCTGCGAGATCTCTTGCACTTTGTAAGTGTGAGTTTCGCTCGCCGTCGTGATTTGAATATCTTCCTTCGAAAGCTTCACGGTAACGGGACTCGGACGAACAACTTCCCAAATCACTTTGTCGGGTTTTTTAAAACTTAAATGGCCCTCGGATTTCAAATCCAAATTCATTTCTGACAGGTGCTTGGTCTGCGTGAAGCCGGCCGTTAATTCTTCGACGGATTGATAGAATTTCAGCTGTTCGGAGAGCTCTTTTTCGCTGATCGGCGCGGCATCCGCCAGAGCTACACCTGAAGAAAACAGGAGAATCGCTACCAGTCCGGCTCTAAACCCTAAGAAAAACGTCCAAAACCAAGATTTCATAGGCCCATTCGGTAAAAATTAGATTGATCTACTGCGCCAATATTCAGCATATTGGAACCCTCAAAGCTTTAACAAATGGGATCCACATGAACAAACCCGAAATGACGGCCGCTCCTCAAGACCGCGAAAGTTTGATCTCGGACCTTCGGTCTCTGATTGTGAATTCCGTCAATTTGCATCACTTGAAAATGGATGAAATTAAAGCTGACACTCCACTTGGCTCTTCGGGCCTTAATCTTGATTCGGTCGACATTCTTGAAGTCGTCGTTGCCGTTGAGCAGAGATACAAAATCAAAGTCCAAGATGCGGAACTCGGCCGCAAATATTTTGGAACGATCGGCGGCATCGCCGATTTCATCACTGAACAGCGGAGCTAGATTTGGCCGCTTGGGTCACTGGCACATCAGCTCTCACCTGTGTTGGCGGCAATGCTGACGCCTTGTGGCGCGCGGCCGAACAAGGCGTATCGGGTTTGAAAAATGGCCTCGGCATGATTCCCGATTCCGTAATCGAACAAAGTCGTGCGGAGTTTCGCGAAAATCCCGCGTTTGCCAAAACTAAACTTCCTGAAAGTCGCTCAAAGGAATTAGCACTCATTGCATTTGAACAAGCGCTTCGTTCTGCGGGCTGGAGTGGCCTCAACGAGAACGACGGCTTGATTCTCGCGACGACGACAGGACAAATTCCAGTTTGGGATAAGGCGCTCACCTCTTACTTACGAAAAACTCTATCGAAAGAAGAGTTCATCGCAGCGTTTGAACATCAACCGCTCGGAAATCTTTTGTCTTCGTTGAGTGAAGCGACAGGTTTTTCTGGCCGCCAACTTTTGATTTCATCCGCGTGCAGTGCTTCAACGCAAGCTCTCGCCATTGCATCGATGTGGCTCGAGCAAGGTTTGGTGGAACGTTGTATCGTTGGTGGCATTGAGGTTTTGTGTGATCTCACCGTGCAGGGCTTCTCTTGCTTGCAGTTATTGTCACAACAAGCGAGCAAACCCTTCGATGCTTATCGTTCTGGAATCAATCTCGCCGAAGGTGCGGCGTTTCTCTGTTTAGAAAAACAATCGTCGGAGCGTTCACAAGCTCGACTTACTGGCTACGGCATGACATCTGACGGTTATCACATGACGGCGCCACATCCTGAAGGCAAAGGCTGCTTTCTTGCGATGAAGTCGGCACTGAACGTTGCCGATATCGAACTCGATCAAATCGATTGGATTCATGCGCATGGCACCGGCTCCACTCACAACGATCAAGCTGAAGCCGCAGCGATTCGAACTTTGTACGCCGATCAAGGCGTTGTGTTGCCGTGGGTGAGTTCAAGCAAATGGGTGCATGGTCATGCACTTGGAGCTTCTGGCATTGTCGAATCGGTTTTGTGCATCGAAGCTCTAAAGCGTCAGACGATTTTGAAGACGCATGGACTGGAAACTCCGGATCCATCTTTGGCGTTAAAGCATCCGAATTCAAACATGAAAGCACCATTACGCCATATTCTAAAAAACACTTTGGGTTTTGGCGGCACCAACGCAGCTCTTGTTTGGAGTCAAACATGAGCAAGATTTATATCGTCAGCGCTCAAGTGACCGAAGATCCGCAAAACTTTTTGCAAGAGCCACGCTATCGCAAAGCGACTCGCGCAATGGTCATGGCCAATCGATCAGTTGAAAAAACACTTGAGGGCTTGCCACGCGAAGTGGTTTTGCAAAACTGCGGATTTATCTTGGGCTCATGTCACGGCGAACTTGAAGTGACGATGAATTTTCTCAAAACCATGTCTGAGACGGGCGTGGCCCGCCCCATCTTGTTTCAAAACAGTTTGCATAACTCAACAACGGGATTCGTTTCGATGTCACTTAAATCGAATGGTCCCCTTCTAACAGTGAGCAATCTCCACTTCACCGGCGAAGACGCGCTGGAATCCGCCGTCTGTTTATTAAAAAGTAACAGCTGCGATTTCTGTATTGTCACAACGGTTGAAGCACGTGTCCCTGAATTAGTTGAAGGACTTCAGGAAACCAAACTTCGCAGTCAGTATGTCGGCGAAGGCTCTGGAACAGTTCTCCTTTGCAATGAAAAAGGTCTCGCCACATTGGATCGGAAACCGTTAGCCGAGTTGATGAGTGTCCGATGTATTCGCGGCGCCAAAGAAAACTTTGTCGAATCTACCAACTACTATGAATCCAACGCGGTGGAGCGCTTAGCGCTCAGTCTTCAGGCGAATGATCGCGACTTAAAATTGATCAAGCCCGATGGAAGTTATTCGCAAATCCAATGGCGGTAGTCGATGTGGTCTCTGACCTCTTACTTGGGCCTTGTGTGCGCCGAATCCCGGACTCTAGTAATTCCATTTATCTGACATTTGATGACGGACCGGATGAAAAAGGCACGCCATTTGTGCTTGATACGCTTTCACAGCATCAGGCGCGCGCCACTTTTTTTGTGATCGGCGATAAGGCAAGGACACAAAAATGCTGGGTTCGAAGAATCGTGCAAAATGGTCACGCCATTGGCAATCATTCGCTCGATCACAACTATCTTCGCTATTTCTCGAATGCCCAGCGACTGCGAAGTTGGATTTGCGACTCCGAAAAACTTCTGCAAGATATGACGGGGCAGCCGACCGTTGGCTTTCGACCACCGGCAGGAATTCGCACGCCGCTACTTGCACGAGTTTGTCGAGACCTCGATGAACCCATCATTCTTTGGTCCACTCGTTATTACGATGCCGTTCGACCATGGACTCAGGCGGCCGCGCTTA
>Ga0105239_10001856_pt1 | contig 27635 bp, 16 predicted proteins | sample KBSC44metaG_FD_92761 | JGI IMG/M metagenome (GOLD analysis project Ga0105239, IMG submission 92761) | Corn rhizosphere microbial communities from Kellogg Biological Station, Michigan, USA - KBS C4-4 metaG | ecosystem: Host-associated > Plants > Roots > Rhizosphere > Soil | place: Michigan, USA...
GCTACCGCTTGGAACCCGGCCGGTTTAGCCCTTGTGGATGTTCCGGAAATTTCCGGAATGCATCTCTCTTATTTGGCATCAATTAATTATGAACACTTGAGCGCGGTGATTCCCTGGCATGAAGGCGATGGGGGCCGCGGGTTTGGCGCTTCGATCCAGTCTTTAGGGTCTGGCAGCATGGATCAACGTGATGATACGGGAACCAAAATCGGCTCTTTTTCCTCCAGTTTTGCGTCTTATTCATTAGGCTATGGTCAAACGATCAGCGAAGAATCGTCTGTCGGAATAATGGTAAAAGAGATCCGTGAAAAAATTTCCGATGTCAGTGCCTCCGCCTATGCCGCGGATTTTGGTTGGCTTTATTTGCCGCGGGCCGATCTGACATTGGGAGTGGCGGCTTCAAATATAGGAACGGCGCTCAAATTGGTGGATCAATCCGATCCATTACCTGTCCAAGCCCGTGTGGGCGCAGCTTGGCGACCAAGCACCGATTTTCAACTTTCCGATGACGTGATTTATCGCCGCCATGGGCCCTTGGCCAATGCGTTTGGCGTGGAATGGAGCAACTCCACGTACTTCGCCCTGCGCGCGGGGTATAACACCAGCCACACGAAAGAGTTAAGCGTTGCATCCGGATTTTCCGCCGGTGCGGCCATCCGTTATTGGGGACAGGAATTTGCTTATGCCTGGGTGCCCTTTGGCGATTTGGGCAACACACATTATTTTTCTTTATTGATCCGGTTCTCGACTCAGCCGCGGCCAGACCGCGCCTATCCCGATTTACCCAAAGTACGCCTGCGCCGGGCCAATGATGAGGAGGGCGATACGGGCAGTTTTGACAGCGCGGATAAAGTTCATGCACATGCCGCGGAACCGCCAGCGTCTGGCTATCATGATTATGGAAATGTCTATGACATTTTAAGCGACGAGGAAAAGAAATCGCTCAAAAAGCAAAACTACAAAGCGCCAAAATCTGAAGAATTTAAAGAGGATGACGATCAATGAAAAATAAAATTTTCATCGGCTTCCTAATCACGGGATTCCTCCTTGGAACGGTGCGGGAAACAGCGCAGGCAGCCACCGTCCGCTCGATGACGCTGAGCGGTCATGTGCCGGCTCAAGTCAAGAGTGCTACGGCCATGGGAGCGCTTTCCCCGGAGACGGTCATTCCCTTAAGTTTGGTAGTTCAGGTGGATCAACCTTTATTGACTCAAGTTTTAGACCGTCTGTATGGACCGGGGGCTCCGGCGAACAAACATTTTTTAAGTTCGGCCGAATTTGCCCAGGCTTTTAATTTGGCCGACAAGCGCCAAAAAATTAAACAATTTGCACTCGCCAATGGCCTTACGATTGACGCCACGGACAACCAGGATGAAAGCATGGTGGTTAAAGTGACCGGTCGGGCGGATGTTATCGAACAGGCGTTTAACGTTAAATTTCAACGTTATCGTATGGCTGGCGGCCAAGTCTTTCGCGCCAATAATACCGATCCTCTAATTCCTGCTTCGTTAGCGCCGCATTTAAGCGCCGTGTTAGGCCTTTCGGATATTAAAGGATTATGGCAGCCGCACCTACGTACGCCTCATGCCTCCAGCGCCGCGCGCGCACACAGTTTAAGTGGAACAACCGGGATCTCCGGCAGTGGAATGTCGCCGACGGATATTAAAAAAGTTTACAACTTGAACGGAGTTTCGCTGACGGGCGCAGGGCAAAGCGTGGCACTTGTAGAATTCGACGGCTATCTCCCCTCCGATATTACGTTCTTCGAAACCTCTTATGGACTTCCGCATACGACCATCACGCCAGTGAGTATTGATGGTCAAGCCAATACAACGGGGATCGGAGTGGATGAAGTGACATTGGACATTGACATGGTGCTCGCTCTTGCCTCTGGCCTCGACCGGATATGGGTCTATGAAGCCCCCAACAGTTTGGCCGCTGGCTTGGATCTTTATAATAAAATCGCCACTGACAATACCGCCAAAGCCATCAGTTCTTCATGGGGATTGGACGAACAAGACGCTACATCGGCGATTTATCTTCCGGAATCCCAGATTTTCCAACGCATGGCGACGCAGGGACAAACCATCTATGCTGCTGCTGGCGATTGCGGCGCCTATGATCAAGTAAATGGGTTAGGTTGCGTGACTACGAATGGCTTTCGGGTAGATGACCCCGCGTCTCAACCCTATGTGACGGGGGTAGGCGGAACAAGTTTATCGGGCACTGTAAATTCACCGACAGAAACGACTTGGAATGAATTTGCAATTTCGAACGGAGGAGGCGGCGGCGGAATCAGCGCCGTGTGGGCGCTCCCGACATGGCAATCCACTAGCAATCCGGCGGCTAATGGCGGATCCACGACGCGGCGCAATGTCCCCGATGTCTCGTTGAATTCCGATCCCGATACGTCTCCCTATAGCACCTATATTTTAGGAGCCTGGGTCCCACTCGCCGGAACAAGTGCGGCGGCGCCGTTATGGGCCGCTTTTACAGCGCTCCTTAACCAAAGCCGCGCCGCTCTTGGCAATTCTTCGATTGGCTTCATAAATCCAGTTTTATATGAACTCGGCGTCAGCACCTCAGCAGCCACTGTCTTTACGGATATTACTTCCGGAGACAACGCGCACTACAGCGCCGGAAATGGGTATGACAATGCCACAGGATGGGGAAGTTTTAAAGGCAGCGCGCTCATTAACTCTACAAGTTCCGGCAGCGCCGCGACGGTCAGCCTAACGCCGGAAATCTATGTCTTTCCCAATCCTTGGGATACGCGCCGATACTCTCAGAAAAAAGTAACGATTACAAACCTTCCCAGTAATGCCAGCGTAAAAATATTCACGTTGTCCGGATTCTGGGTCAAAACACTTACCCCTCAAAGCGGTCTTGCGATCTGGGATCTGACGAATGAGGCGGGGCAAGAGGTGGCTTCGGGGCTTTACCTTTATCTTGTGACGGGAGACGGGGGCACAAAATTCACAGGAAAAATTGCGCTCATACGCTAAAATAGTCTGATGAATCGGAACGAACGTTATACGATTTTCATCCTCCTCGCCCTTTTCTTGATCGGCGCTATCCTTTGGACATTGCGTTCTTGTTCACGGCCAGTTCCCATTTCAAAACCCATTACAACACCCCTTTCTATTTCGACCGCACCCGTCACTCTGTCCCCTTCTTCAGCAACAGTCACCGCAACAAAAGGTCAGGTCGTTCCTGTTTCTACCCCTCCAAAAAAATCGCCGGAGTCGATAAAATTACCTGCCACACCACAAACATCCGCAACGGGAGCGCCCCTTCCGCCGAAACTGGAACTTCATAAAGAACTCATTCCCAAAGATATCAACATTATTCGCTGCTACTATCAGCAAGAAATTGTTCCCCCAGGCACAACGCTTGGGTTTGATATTGATGGGTCCGGCTTCACGCAAGAGTTTGAACAGATGATTAAGGTCGATGCCGGCGAAGCAGGAATTAAGGTTAAAAATCTGCGCTTGGTCACAGCCAATCAAATTCATGGAGAGATGGAGATTTCACCAGAAGCGGCGACCGCCTTTGTATTTCCTCGGGTGTTAATCAAAAATTTACCGGTTTTTAGTGCTCCTGATCCCTACGCTGTCATTCGTAAAAGCGATGTGCTCACGATCTTATTTATCAGCATGGAAGATAATGGGCATGCCGGCCGGTTCCGCATATTGACCAATTTGGATGAGGATCTTTTTAAACAATTCCATATTGTGCCCAGCACGGGTGGACTGGATATTTCGGATATTACACCGCGTCTGCCTTATGCGGTGGAAGGCAAATTACGCATCGGGCAACGTTTACCTCCAGGCGAATATGGGTTGACCATTCAGATCGGGGCTAAAACGGCGTTACGTCGGGAAGGCATGATTCGGATTGTTAAACCGAATGTGGGATCCACAGGTTTTGTCCAATTGGTGATGGCGGCGGATCCTTATCACCGACCTGGGGATGCCATCCAACTTTATATTCAAGGGAGCGGGTTCATTCCGGAAAATATTCAGGATTTAAACGGCCATGTGAATGAATTCGATATGGGCCCTGCCTCGTTCACCTACATTAATGGCGGACAAATGCGCCTTGTTTTTCATGCTCCGGCAAATGTCCCTCCAGGCTCTTATGGACTCACGATTCAAAATACTCAAGGACAAAAACTATATGAGAAGACGGACGTGTTTAAAATTGTCGAGCCGGATTGGATCGCCGGCGTTCAAGTGACACCGCCGGTCAAAGCCGGCGGAAAAAGCACGTTGCGCCTGGTCGGCCGCGACCTTTCCACAGAGCTTGCGCAATCACTTAAAATTGAATTGGACGAACCGGGAATCTCAATTTCGTCGTTAAAACGCCAAGACGGCTCCACGCTAACGGCGGACATTACGGTGTCCAGCCCAGTCGCGTCGGGAGATTATTGGTTGCATTTGAGCGCGCATGGGAAAAAAATTACGCCCCCTTTCGGCAGCATTATCAAAGTTGAAGCTCCCTAGGAGGGGCAACGCCGCCTTTTTTCTATGATCCACGAGTTCACCACGATCGCGCATTATCGTTATGCCTTTCCGGCATGGCCTCCCTTCATTGTTGGATGTTCGATCCTTTTTTTATCCATCGCCGTTATCGTTCGTGAACGTTTTTCCCAAATCAGCACGGCATTCGCGATGCTTTGTTGGAGCGCCGTCGTTTGGCTTTTAGGCTGTGGCCTGATGTATTCGTCGATTTCTCCCGGCCTTGCGCTGCAGTGGGCGCGCATCGAACATATCGGCGTCGCGTTCATCCCCAGTACGCTTTTTTATTTCACGCTCATTTTAGTTAAACGGCATTTGCGTTTTTCCGCACTGATCCGTTTGAACTTTCTCATCTCGACCGTCTTTGCGTATTCCGCCTTTATGGGCGATCTTTGGATTTCTCATCTAAAAGATTTTGATTGGGGCCATTATCCGCAGTTTGCATTTGTTGGAGGGATCTTTCTTTTTTATTTTTTCATCCAGCTGTTCGCTTGTTTATTACTGATTTGGCGTTCTTATCACCGTTTTCAAGCCGGCGTTCAGCAAGTCCAACTCAAAACTTTTTTTGGCTCGTTCGTTATTGCGTTCTGTGGCTCGATCGATTTTTTGGCCTGTTATCACATCAATATTTATCCTGTCGGTTATCTCCCTGTGTATGCGGGCATTCTTTTATTGGCTCAAGCCATATGGCGCTACCGATTTGCCGATATTACAGCAGCGTTTGCCGCCAATGAAATTATCGCCACGATGCCTAGCGGCTTGGTGGTGCTCGATCACCGGGGGATTATTTGTTTAGCGAACAAAACGGTGTGCGAGTTGATTGGCAAAACGGAGTTGGAATTAATCGGAACACCCGTCATGGAAATTATCCAAAGCAAAGATATTTTGACGCACATGCAGCTGCAGTTGAGAAAAGGAACTTTGCGCGATTTTGAAACATTGCTCATCCATCCCACAGAAGGGGAACGCACGATCAGTATTTCCGCTTCTGTCATTAATGATGCCACCAATGAACCTATGGCTTATGTGTGCGTGGCCCAAGACGTGACGGAGAGAAGTCGCGCGCAACGTGCATTAGAAATCAGTGAAGTGCGATTTCGCCGTCTCCTGGATTCCAATATTATCGGGTTTATGCGCGTTGATTTTGACGGGCATATTCTGGAAGCCAATAAGGCATTTTTAGACATGGTGGGGTATACCCAAGATGATCTGGATTCTGGACGTATCAGCGGTGTCGCCATGACACCCGCGGAATACGATTCGGTGGACGAATGGATGCGCGAACGCTTACGCACGCAAGGCATCTGCACGGCCATTGATAAAGAGTATATCCGACGTGATGGATCGCGTATTCCGGTTTTGGTGGGCGCCGTGAAATTGACCGATATCGAAGATGAATGTCTATGCTTCGTCATTGATTCTACAGATCGGCGCGCGGCGCAAGAAGCCATTCGTAAAGCGTACGACGAATTGGAATTACGCGTGCAAGAACGCACGGCGGAATTGCAGCACGAAGTGATGCGCCGTCGTGAAGCCGAACATGCCTTGCGCAGCATGGCGGTCACTGATCCCCTCACAGGCCTTTATAACCGGCGCGGTTTTGTAGCGTTGGCGGAACAACATTTGAAATTAGCGCAACGCGAGAAACGTCGCTTGCGGCTTTACTTTGCAGATTTAGACGGGCTAAAACCGATCAATGATTCGTATGGGCATCAAGAAGGGGATAACGCCATCCTCCAAGGCGGGACCTTGTTGCGTAGTGTGTTCCGTGCCTCAGACGTCGTCGCCCGTATCGGGGGCGACGAATTTGCCGTGATCACGTTGGAAGATGACGATGCAGAGAATACTCGCCACTTAAATGATTTGGAAAACAAACTGCGGGAATATAACCGGCTGTCTGGGCTGCCCTACAAAGTAGGAATGAGTTTAGGGTCCGCTTGCATCGAAGTGGGAGAATTAGTGCCTTTACCTCAATTAATGGACCGAGCAGACAAAGCACTTTACGAACAAAAGAAACTGCGGCATCGCGGCACGGAACCACCGGATTCCTCTCCCTTGCAAACATCCAAACATCCCTAATTTATTTTTTTACGTAGGATTGATAGAGGTTTAAAAACGTGTGCATTTCCAAGGGCTTGCGCAAATACCCATCGACGGGGTAAGGGCCTTTTTCAAGAGCTTCGCGCTGAATGCCGGTGACGGTAAGAGCCACAATCGGAATGTGCTTTGCTTGCGGATTGGATCTTAATTGCTTCACCACTTCAGCGCCGGGAATAATCGGGATTTTTAAATCGAGAAGAATGAGTTTAAGTGATTTTGCAAAGCCACGTTCGGCATACGTTCCTTGACCAAAAACATAATCTAAAGCGGCCTGACCATCTTCCACGACATCGACTTGCTGGGCTAAACCGCATTTTTCAAAAACGCGTTTAGAAAGTTCCACGTCATCCGGGTCATCTTCAACGAGAAGGATTTGATAATCGTTCATACCGCTCCCCTGTCTAATTACTCTATCTTACTGATTTATGATTCTTGCAGTGTAAAATAAAAACAGGCCCCTAAGCCCTCGCCCGCCTGAGGGTGAATCTCCCCTCCATGACGGTGAATGATGCGCTGAACCATCGCTAATCCAATACCCGTTCCTGGAAATTCTTTTTCTGTATGCAGGCGTTGGAAGACACCAAAAAGTTTATCGGCATAGGCCATGTTGAAGCCTGCGCCATTATCTTTCACGTAATACAGGCGTTGATTATTCTTTAAGGTCATGCCAAATTCGATTTCCGGAAAGGCCGTTTTACTCGTAAATTTCCACGCGTTCCCCAATAAATTTTCCAACACGATGCGTAATAAATGCGGGTCTACCAAGGCGACGGCATGCGGCGTTACTTTAAATTCAACGACCCGTTCGGGCGATGATTGGCGAAACTGGTCAATAATTAATTTAGCCATCGTGCTTAAATCTGTTTTTTCGCGCTTGATTTCACTGCGCGCTAAACGTGAAAAATTAAGCAAATCATCGATTAACTGAGCCATGCGCTGCGTGGCTGCGCGCACGCGTTTTAAGTCGCCACGCGCCCGATGATCCAATTGAATATTAGGATTCTCAATTAATTCGCGGCTAAACCCATCAATGGCGCGCAGGGGTGCGCGCAAATCATGAGAAATCGAATAACTAAAGGCCTCGAGTTCCTTATTTAACGATGCCAATTGGGAGGTGCGCTGCTCGACTTTTTTCTCCAATTCTTGTTCGCCCATTTTGAGATCATGGATATCAATACAGGTACCGATATAGCCTTCAAACTTATTGCCGTCTGTAAAACGTGGCATTCCACGATCGATCACCCAGCGGTAATCCCCCTTGGAATGCCGCAACCGGTATTCCATATCAAAGGCTTCGCGCGCATCAAACGCGCGGTTATAAATCGCTTGGCTTTTAGCGAGATCATCCGGATGAATACTTTGTAGCCAACCAAGTCCCAATTCCTGTTCCAGCGTACGGCCCGTGTAAGCCTGCCACTGCTTATTGACATAGAGACATTGCTTATTTTTATCAATCATCCAGAGCAGCACCGGCGCGTTATCGGCGGCCATACGAAAACGCGATTCGCTTTCTTGCATCGCCCGTTCCGCATGCATTCGCTCCGAGGCTGCGGCCGATAACACCAAGGCCGTGACCGCGTTGATGCTTAAAAAAAACTGCAAGTTGACCATGCTTTCCGTCAGTGATTTTCCGATGAAGGGGCCCCATCCCATAACGGCGCCGGCCATAGAGCAAATGGTCGTCAGCAGCATTCCTGTCGATACGCCTCGCGATCCAAAACGCAGCGCCGCCCATACCAACGGAGGAAAAATAAAATAGCCTTTACGACCCGTCGGTAATACCGTGTGAGACAGGGGGCTAAAAATCAATAAATTCATGCAAATCACGAATGCCGTCCAAGCGCCAAACTCGATTATTTGACGCTTCAAAGGCCGTTTCCATGGTTTCGTTCCCCAGGTGAGTAAAAATGGCGCAACGATTAAATTGCTGGTTACATCACCCAACCACCACAAACGCCAGCGTTCAATAATGAGGGAGCCAGGAATTTGATGTCCCAGCCATAAACTTCCTACGCCGATCGTCGCCGATAACGCGGTGCTGAAAAGAGCGCCCCAAAAAAGCAAGCTAGAGACGTCACGCAGACGCATCAAGGACGTGTCAAAGCGCACAAATTCCATTAAGGCATAAGCGCCGACCCAGGCTTCTAACGTATTGCCAAACGCAATGCCTAGACTAGCACCGGCTGTGATCCCAGAAAACCAATTTATTGTAAATGCCGCGGCAAAGACGAAAGGCCACAAGGCGCGTCCAAAAAGCAGCAGTGCCGCCAAGGAAATGCCCGTCGGTGCCCACACTTCGGTAATGACTTGATCTGTCGATTGGACATGAAACCCTAACTTAGCGGTCGCCACATAAGCCATAAATAAAAATACGCCGGAAACAATATGGCGTTTAGAAAGGGAGGGTCTCATTTACTGATTTTACTCAAGGAAACAGAGAGTAGAAATAATTAATCCCAGGAAACGGGAGATTGACGGTTTTGTTTCTTGCTGGCTTGATGTTTTTTGTCGGCCAACATTTTGTTTTTAGCGCGTCGAGACCGACGGCGCTTTTGGCGGCGTATTTTTTCTTGCTGTTGTTGCTGAGTCGTTTTTTGATGCAGCACACGGGCTTGGAATTTCTCCAGTAACAGCCGGCGAGCAAGGTAACGATTCAGCGCTTGCGAGCGGTCCTGCTGGCATTTAACCAGGAGGCCAGACGGTTTATGAACCAACTGAACGCAGCTGGAGGTTTTGTTGACATGCTGTCCGCCGGCACCGCCAGAACGCACAAAAGATTCTTCAATATCAGATTCGAAAATACCCACCGATGTCATTTTCTTTTGCAATGCCGCGGTTTTTTCAGGAGAAATCATTTTCCGATCGGAAACTCCGTCTCCATGCCCTTACGAATTTTACGGATCGCTTCTTCAGCGGTCCGCTTTAGCCGCCCATCCAAATCCCCGGCAGTCAATTTCATTAATGGCTCTACGGCGCGTTCATCGGCGATAGCGCCTAGCGCTCGAACCACAGCCAAGCGAACTAACAAGTACGTATCGTCTAATAAATCCACCAAATGATTCTGAATATCATCGCGTCCACGCCCAAGCATCGCCAACCGACGAATGGCTGTCATGCGCGCGCCGGGAGTATGGCCATAGCGGCTGTATTCTTTAAGAATCGGTGCCGAATCCGCTACTTGCAAAATTCCAATGGCATCGAGCGCGGCATTGCGAATGACATCATTCCAGGATTCACGCTTAAGATGTTCTTTAAGGGTGGCTAAAAGCGCGGGATCCTTTTGACGGCCCAAGGCGCGAATGGCCTCGGCCTCGACCAACCAGCTTTTTTCGGTCTCGTAGGTTTGGCGAATCGCTTCTTGAACGCGATGCGAAGGGTAAGAACCCAATGCTTCATAAATGGCGCGACGAACTTTGGGATGCTCAATTTGTCGCAGCCCTTCAAGCAGTGCATCCATCGCTGTCAAGGATCCGTGACGGCCCAGAGCTGCGGCAATGTCGATTTGCGTTCCCCAGAATTTTTCATTTTTCAACGCAACGCGCAAGGCATGCACAGACGCGGGGCTGCTCATGCCGCCCAATGTTTTAGCCGCATCGATACGGCCCAACACATGTGGATCTTCGTTTAGCTGCAGAATCCACATGGCTTCTGACTTCGTGATATCGACGCGCTTTAAAATAATATGGTCCGGATCAAATAACACCAGTTCGGGCGCGGCAGGCAAGCTGAAGGTGAAAAGCTGATCTTTTTTATGGATGGTTTCGGTGAAACGCAGCCAACGACCGTCGTTCAAGAAAGCCAGGGTCACCGGTAGGGAAAACAATCCGGTCTCTTCGTTGATGGCCTGCGTTTGCAGAACGCGTATGGATACTTTTTTGGTCTTGGCGTCCCACCAAAAACGTACTTTGTATTCGGGATGACCGGCTTTAAAAATCCATTGATCAAAGAACGGCCGCATATTTTTTCCCGTCGCGTCTTGAATGGCCTGAATCAAATCCACCGTCTCCACGCCGCGCGTCTTGTGCCGCGTTAAATAAAGATTAATCGATCGCCACCAGGCGTCATCCCCCAAGAGATTGCGGATCATATGCAGAATGCAAGATCCTTTTTCATACAAATGCCGGTCAAAAAGATCATTGGTATTTTTATAGAGCTTGGTCACCAGGGGGCGGCGATAGCGCTCTTTATCTTCATCAAAATAAGCTTCCGCGTTCCCGCGCATCTCATGAATAAAGTCGTTGTATCCGAGATCATGTTCTTTAAAGAGAGCCTCGAAATACGTCGCAAAACTTTCATTCAGCCAGGCATGCGACCAGTCTTTACAGGTGACCAAATCGCCAAACCATTGATGGGCAAGTTCGTGCGCGACTAAGGGATCGCTGGAAAAATCCAGATGCGCGCGGGCATCATGAAGGGTGAGCGCGGTTTGTGTTGTGGCGGAGGTGTTTTCCATTCCCCCGTAAATAAAATCAATGGCGGCCACTTGAGAATATTTGGCATAGGCATAAGGAACGCCCGTTTTTGTCGAGAAAAAATCGAGCATGGCGGGCGTTTTTCCAAAGGCGCGCAGCGCATCGTCTTCCCGGCCGGGAGTGACGTAATAAAGAACGGGGACATGGCGCCATTTGTCTTTGATTTCAGTGAATTCGCCAACAGCTAATGAAACGAGATACATCGAATGCGGGACGTCATGCTTCCAATGAAATGTGTGCCTAGATCCTTTTTTGGAAGAGCGCACTAACGCTCCGTTAGAAACAGCCGTATACGGAGCCGGCACCGTCACTATCATTTCTGTGGTGGCGCGTTCCTGCGGCGCGTCGTGACAGGGAAACCAATAGCGGTTGTATTCGTCTTCGCCTTGGGTCCAGGCTTGCGTCGGCTTATCCGGATAGGAACGATCCGGACCGACAAAATGCAATCCAAGCTTGGGCTTTACCGTCTTGTAATGGATGGCAACATCCACTTTCGTTCCGCGCTTCATAGGGACGGACAAGGCGATGACCAAGTGGCGCTTATCGTAGGAATATTTAATAGCTTTCCCTTTTAAAGTGACTTTTTGAATTTGGAAATCCACGGCGTCAAAGGTAATTTCCGTAGCCGGCTCTGCAATGGCCTCTAACGTCGTCGTACAAATTCCCGTTAATGATTTCTGATTGAAATCGAGAGAAAGGTCCAGGCGCACATGCCGAGCGTTAAAGGTCCGGTCCGGTGCATAATGCGGCGTGGCACTGGAATAGGCGAAGCGGCCGTCAGCCTTCACCAAGGCTTCGGCCGACAAATCCGCCGATCTGGAGAAAGCACGGCAGTGGCAAAGTTCGGATGTTACATTCATTCGTTTCTTCTCCCTCGAAAGGCTGTCAGACTTAAAGTGGACTTATCCTATCAAGAGAAGCCGCGCAGTGTCTCGGATCTCATGACAAACCTGTTAGAATTCGTCCATCGTGGATTCCCTCTTTATTAAAGCGTGCAAGCGCCAAAAAACATCGCGCACTCCTATATGGCTCATGCGTCAAGCCGGCCGCTATATGAAGGAATATCGCGCGGTGCGGGCCCAGCATGATTTCTTAACGCTTTGCAAAGATGCGGATTTGGCGACCGAAGTGACGGTATACGCGGCGGAAACATTGGGTGTCGATGCCGCTATTATTTTTTCCGACATTTTGTTGATTTTAGAACCGATGGGATTGAAGTTGGCCTACACCCAAGGTGAGGGGCCCGTGATTGGCAATCCTATACGGCATGAGCGCGACGTGAAAAAATTAAAATCGGTAATCGCCAAAGATCCCTTGCCTTTTGTTTCTGCTGCAATACGTCAAACGCGTCGTGCGCTAAAACCTGAAATTCCGCTGATTGGATTTTCGGGTGCGCCTTTTACGCTGGCCTCCTATATGATCGAGGGCGGTGGTTCGCGCCACTTCATAAAAACCAAAATGTTCATGTATACGCGGCCCGATCTTTGGCACGCCTTATTGCAAAAAATTTCTGCCGCTTTGATTCAAACGCTCAATGCACAAATCACATCCGGGGTGCAGGCCGTGCAGCTTTTCGACAGCTGGGTGGGTTGTTTATCCCCCGCCGATTATGCGCAGTATGTCCTACCTCATAGCCAACGCGTCATTCAAAGTTTAAAACCTGGTGTTCCTGTGATTCACTTTGGCACGCAAACCGAAAGCCTTTTAGAGTTGTTGAAAAAAGCTGGTGGCGATGTCATTGGCTTGGATTGGCGCGTCAATATAAAAGCGGCGTGGCAACGTTTAGGAACCATCGCGATTCAAGGCAATATGGATCCCACACTTTTATTTTCCAACTCCACTGAAATACGCCGGCAGGTGCGACGCATTCTGCAAGAAGCCGAAAATCGTCCCGGACATATCTTCAATTTAGGTCATGGCGTATTGCCGCAGACGCCCGTGGACAACGTCAAGGTTCTCATCGAGGCGGTAAAAGAAATGAGCGCACGGTGAGAGCATATGACGCGGTCTTCTTTATTTCTTTTGGCGGGCCGGAAAAACAAGAAGACATCCTTCCCTTTTTAGAGAATGTTACGCGGGGTCGGAATATTCCCAGGAATCGCTTACTGGATGTCGCCGCCCATTATGCGCATCTAGGCGGTCGATCTCCGATTAATGAAATTACCCGTCAACAAGCCGCCGCGTTAGAAAAAGAATTAGCGCATATCCCCTTGCCCGTCTATATCGGTCAACGACACTGGCATCCCTTTATCGAAGATACCCTTCAGCAGATGATGACCAAAGGAGTGAAGCGTGCCATTGGTTTTATAACGGCCGCCCACCGGAGTGAAGCTAGCCTTGAACGTTACATTCGGGCCGTCGAAGAGGCGCGCGAACGTTTGGGGGAAGGAGCGCCGGAGATTGACTACGTCGATCCCTGGTTCGACCATCCTCTTTTTATTGAAGCGCTCGCGGCCCGCGTCCGGGAAACGGCAGAGGGGGGGACACAGCCTGATAGGGGTTTCCCCACTCGTCCCCTCGCCCCCTCACCCCCTCTGTTAGAAGTCCCCTGGTACTTCATCGCGCACAGCATCCCCTGCACGATGGCTAAAAATTCCACGTACGTGACGGAGCTCAGGCGCACGGCGGAACTCGTTGCCGAAAAATTCGCAAAGAAAAAATGGGCGTTAGCGTACTCTAGTCGTAGCGGGCGTCCAACGGACCCATGGCTAGCGCCAGATGTGAATGAGACGATTCGCGCCGCAGCCGCGCAAGGGCATAAGGCTATTTTTTTTATCACGATCGGATTTATTGCCGACCATGTTGAAGTGCTTTTTGATCAAGATGTGGAAGCTCGCGATACAGCCAAAACGGCTGGCCTTTCGTTCTATCGAACGGCAACCGTGGGCACACATCCGTTTTTTATTCGCATGATGGCGGAGGTCATTATTCAACGCATGCAACGAAATGATTCTTGCGTTCAGCGGGAATCTACATTAACCTTATATCGAGAAGGTCGGCAGGAACCGGCGGTGGGCATTAAGTCAGCGGTCTGTTTTTGTCAGCCTGAAACAAAACATCCACCATGCGTACAAACTCACTAGGCACTTATGCCCGATACTCATAAACCCATCCGCGTCGTTGTCGTGGGCGGCGGAATTACTGGCCTAGCTTGCGCTTATCGTCTGCAAAACCGGCTTTCAATTTTAGGGCGGCCATTCGAGATCACACTGATTGAAAGCTCCAACCGGTTAGGCGGGATTATTGAAACCATCCGCCGCGACCAATTTTTGATCGAAAAAGGCCCGGATGCATTTCTGTCAGAGAAACCACGCGGTATGGGGTTGGCCAATGAGCTGGCGATCACCAATTTGCTCTTGCAAACGCAACCGGAAAATAGACGCAGTTTTATTCTGAAGGAAAATAATTTACGTCCGATTCCGCGCGGGTTTCATATTCTCGCACCCACCGATATTTTGGAGATGATGACCACGCGGTTATTAACACTGAAAGGAAAAGCCCGACTGCTCAAAGAATTTTTTGTTCCGATTAAACCGCCGACCGATGAAAGTTTAGGGTCATTTGTCAGCCGGCGTTTCGGCCCTGAGGTGCTTCAACACTTGGCACAGCCGATCGTCAATGCAATTTACGGAGCCGATCCCGGAGCCTTAAGCATGCGCGCGACCTTCCCGCACTTTTTACAACTCGAGGAACAGGGCAGTTTATTGTTAAGCGCTTTAAAAGGCTCGCGTGAATTTTCTGCAGCGCAAGCCAGTGGCGCGCGTTATTCCCTGATGATGAGTTTCAAAGACGGAATGCAAACGTTGGTCGATCATATGGCGAATCATTTGCGGTCGGTCACCATTCAACGCGGGGTATCCGCCGCGCGTCTTTCTGTCGAAGGAGAACGCTGGAAGATAAAGTTATCCAACGCGCAAGAAATTGAAGCTGACGGGATCTGCGTGACGCTATCGGCGGAAAGTACCGCTCTTCTTTTACAAGATTTATTCCCCGCTTTATCCAATACGTTACGCGAAATTCCGCATGCGGATTCCTTATCGGCCTACTATGCCGTAAAAAAATCACTGATCGGCAACGCGATCGCCGGCTCCGGTCTCTTGGTTCCCGAGGTGGAAAGAAAATCCTTTACCGCCTGTACCTTGGTCCACAATAAATTCTCAGACCGCGCGCCCAAGGAATTTGCGCTCTTACGTGCCTTCGCCGGTGGAAAAGCCGCCAATGCTTTATGGAGTATGTCGGATGATGAGATTCAACGGCGCATCTTCGCCGATTTAAAAGCAATTTTGAAAATTAGAGGCACCCCTGAATTTACGGAAATTTTCCGTTACCGCAAAGGGCTGCCGCATTACACCGTCGGACATCTCGACCGGATTGAAACGATTAAGAAAAATTTAGCGGCGCTTCCGACATTAGCATTGGGCGGGAATTGGCGACAAGGAGTAGGAATTCCTGACTGTATCGACTCCGGTGAACGCGCCGCCGACCAAGTGATTATGGATCTGTGTCAGATCTAAGACTTCTTGTTCAACGCCTCCAACACGATGTTCTCCGTTAAAAACTCTGGAAGTAAAATCGGTTCCTGACCGGGGCGGAATAAAGCCGCAAAAGGAATTCCCGCGCGGCCATAACGATTCAAGAATCGTCCAATGCCAGCATTACGATTCGTCCAATCGCCTTGCATTAAAACGATATGTTGAGCGCGGAAGGCATGCGCGACGCGCGTAGATCCCAACACAAATTTTTCGTTGTACTTACAAGTAAAACACCAGTCCGCAGTAATATCGACAAAAACGCTTTGACCGGCGGATAAATCGCGCGCCAGTTCGGATTCATCGAGTGGGATCCAAGGCAGGCGGCTATTTGTAGACGATACAGACGGTTGAGCCGCTTGCGGATGGAGTTGATGGAAGAACACCCACCCTAACCATATCGCGGTCGCCATTAATAAACCGCCTAATATTATTTTCAGACGGCCCATCCAAGCTCCCGGACGAGGGAGCCAATGCAAGGTGCCAGGAAAAACGGCTAAAGACAAATAAGGAACTGACATGCCTAAACCAGCCATAACAAAAATCGCAACAATGGTTCCCGCCGATTGCGCTAAAGCAAATCCCATCGCCGTTCCCAAAAAAGGGGCCGAACAGGGGGTGGCTAAGAGCGTGGCAAATAAACCAGAAAAAAAATGGGAGGTGAGCGTTTCTTCAGAAGCGTACGCGGTCGCAGCGCTTCCAATAAAGCGCGGCATCGGAATTTCAAACAGTCCCCATAAATTCAACGCAAAGAGGAAAACAACAATGAATAAAAATCCCACAAAGAACGGATTTTGAAATTGCGTTCCCCATCCCACGCCATGTCCTGCGCTTTTTAGAATTACGGCCAGGAGTCCCAACCCTAAGAAGGAAGACACAATGCCTGCCGCGCTAGCCAAGGCGTGCCGCGTAATCGTCGATCGGTGTTGGCCGCTATGTTTCAAAAGACCTAATAATTTAATCGAAAGTACCGGCAAGACGCAGGGCATGGCATTTAAAATCAGGCCGCCTAAAAAAGCGAGGCATAACATGAACCAGAATCCAGCTGGCGGGCGGTCATTGGCACGAACACCGATGCGCTCAACGGGAGCGTAATTTTGAATTTGCTCATCGGAAACCGAGGCGGCAGGAATTTGGCGGCGAAAACGTTGAATCAATGCTTGGGCTTCGGAATCTCTTTTTGCTGCAGCGCCGATGGGTAAATCGAGATTAAAGGTATAGCGATAAGGAACGCAGGGTTCAGAACAAGTCAGATAATCTAAATCCAATACGACATGCAGTGATTTGGCTCCTGGTCGAACATGCACTTCGATGGGATAAACGACTTGCCCCTCATACCCATAAGCCACTAAGTCCCCAGGCAGGATAAATTTAGTTGGCGCTGGCCACGATAAAGGAAGCGCTTCAAAGCCTTGCGAACCTGTCCACTTTAAGCGCGGCGAATAGCCGGCGTCGCCCGAGTTTTTCCAATACACATGCCAGCCCGGAACTGTTCGATGTTCCAACCCAAACCAGATCGTGCCGGAAGCGGGCGCCACACTGTATTCAGATAAAAGACGAACTTGTCCATGTTTGTTGATTTTCCAATCCGTTGACGCAGCCTGAGTAAACGCAGCGCAAAAGAGAAAAACAAGGATACTCTTAGCGGATTTTTTCCAGATCGGTGACATAGACATCCTCGTTGACGACTAGGTTCATACTGCGTTCATCCGCTTCGCCCATGACGTCGTTGGATTCTCGAATAATCTGACGCCAACGGTCAAACGCTCCTAAGGCAAACGCATAAATTTCCCAACGGTTCCATTTTTCATCCGGCACATTGGCCGCCATTTGTTTGGCTTCCAGCGGCTGCATCATCAACATGACTAAACGCGCATCCCGATAGCGCTTAGCGACTTTTTCCATTTTGTGCACGGTGGTTTTATCGCACTCGATCCATAAAGTGACTTCATTGCGGTCATTGACATGAAACAGGTCGGGAAGAAAATCCTGTTCGCGCAAAGCCGGATGCTGGCTGCTGGGAGCAACGATGGGCTCTTGGTTATGAAACAAGATGGAAGCGGCCAGTTTAAGTAGTAAATGATCCGCGGTTTCCTGCTGGATGGGCGTCAACAGAACAGCCGACGATTTTTCTGTGAAATGAAGAAGCGCGCGGATTTTCATTTTTATAGCAACATGTGTTGAAAAAATGGCCCGGCCATTACCCAGGCCAGCGAAATGGAAGAAATCGACTATCCCCAAGGTGCGCCGACAAAACGAGAATAAGGCTTAAAGCTCGCACAAAATCGATCCGCAGGATGCTTGAATTCTGTGTTTAGGCGGCGGCATGTTGCAGAATTATAGACTAATAAACTGACGCCAAAAGTTGTAACCGTAGGCCAAAAGGCTCTTTGTGAGTTACCTGCATTTTAAAACCGTGTCTTAACAAAGTTAAGCGATCACCATCTTGCTTTTTTAAAGGAGCACAAGGTGTTATTTAACTCATGAGGAAATTAATTGTTACCGGTTTTGGAATTATTTTTTTATGTTGCTTAACTTCTTGCCGCTACGCTTCAACAGTAAAACCCACCTCAGGGATGGATTTGGATGAAGTCTATGCGACCTGGAATTTTTATCGCCATGCCTATCTCCAAGAGGGTCGCGTTATTGAAAATGCAAATCAAGGCATCACATCGTCACAGGGGCAAGGCTATGCGTTGCTTTATGCCGTGTGGGCGGACGACCCTTCCACATTCCAACAAGTTTGGCAATGGACGCAAAAAAATCTTCAAGGAAGATCCGATCATTTATTTGTCAGTCGTTGGAAAGACGTTGTCGTGGATAGCCGCACGCATACAGGCGCCAATACCGATATTGCGTTAGCCTTAATTTTAGCCGCGCGACGGTTTTCACGACCCGATTATCAAATCGAAGCCATCCCCATTTTAAATTCTCTCTGGAATCATGCCGTTTTTTCTTTCAATAACCGGTACTTTATAACGACGGATGATGAAGGAGAGAGCGCACGAATAGCCAAAGTGAACGTGGGCGATTTATCCCCTTATGCGTACAGCATTTTTTCTACGGTCGATCCTATTCACCCCTGGACCCACCTGGTCGACAGTAGTTATGACCTTTTGAAATGGATTTATTTTGATCAAGGCTATGCCTTGCCTCCTGATACCGTCTATATCGATAAAAACGAGGGTCATTTTCTGATGGAACCTCCTGAGGCCACCCAAAAACCCACCTTCAGCGCGGACACGTTTCCGCTGTTCTGGCGTATCGCCTTGGATGCGCGGTGGTATAGCTATCGCCAGGGCCACCCTTATTTACAAATGAGTCGTTATCTGCAAAAAGGAAAAGAGGTGCTCACGCCGGAATTTGTAGAAACTATTTTCGTCAGTGAACAGCATCGGCTCCGGCAAGCCATGCTGCGCTTTTTCCAAAAAGAATGGTCCATGCAAGGCTCTTACGTGGATCATTATAGTTGCCAAGGAGAACGGTTATCCACGGTAGAAGCTCCTGCTCTTTATGCCACTGTGCACACGCTCGCGCTGGTCAGCCATAAAACATTGGCGCATGCTTTATGGAAGGAAAAATTAGACGTTCTTTGGCGCGATGCGTTGACTACAAAACAATTTATCCACTTAGACTCTCTAAATTGGCTTTGGGCCGATCGCGCCTTCCAACTTAATTTGATTGTCCGCTATGATGAATTTCTTGGATTTCTGCGGCCATTCGATGTGGCCGGTTTTCTTGCAAATTTTCCCATCCTGCCATTTCTTATCATGATTGGTTTTTATCTTCTAGCGCCTTATGCGCGTATATTCAAATTTTTCTTCTTAGCTTGTGCGACCGCTATATGTTTGCGTTATCTCGCCTGGCGCGGTCTTTACACGCTCAACTTCATCGAACCGGCGGGTCCTTTTGTGAGTATTTCTTTGTGGCTTACCGAATGCTATAGCTTTATCACTGTCTTACTGGTCTTTGTTCAATTGGGGTTAAGTAACCGAAAAAAAAGAGTTCCCCCGCGCATGCCGACCTCTTCCACTCCTAGCGTGGATATTTTTATTCCGATTTATTCCGAACCCATCGATATTTTGGAAAAAACATTGATCGGTGCGCGTGCCATTCGCTATCCCAAAAAAGAGATTTATGTATGCGACGACAGCCATCGCGAAGAAGTGGCAAGTTGTGCCGCGCGTTATGGAGCTCATTATTTGCGCGGCCCAAAAAAACATGCCAAAGCGGGAAACTTAAATGCGGCTATGCCGCAATCCTCGGGCGAACTGCTCGTCGTTTTTGACACTGATCATATTCCCGTCTCTTCCTTTTTGGAAGAAACCGTCCCTTATTTTGCCGATCCTGAATTGGGGTTCATTCAAACTCCTCACCACTTTTACAATGAGGATATATTTCAACGCGCGTTTGGTACCGGTCAACAAATCCCCGCCGAACAAGATATGTTTCATCATGGTATTCAAGGCCGCCGCGATAATTGGGGAGGTTCCTTTTTCGTCGGAAGTGGCGCTATTTTTCGACGCTGTGCCATTGAACAAGTGGGCGGTTTTAAACTGATGAGCATTACAGAAGATGTTCATACCAGTATGTATTTGCATGAAGCCGGATGGAAAAGCCTATTTGTGGATAAAGATCTGGCTGTCGGACTCAATGCGGAAAATTTACGCTCGCATGTCATTCAACGACGTCGCTGGATGTTAGGCGCTCTACAAATATTTTTCCGGGACAATCCGCTGTTTCACGGGGGTTTAAGTTGGCGCCATGCAATGGGATACATGGCCTCCTTGTCATATTTTTTCTTTCCCATTTTTCGCTTCATGATTTGGATTACACCGATGTGGTATTTACTCTTTCATTGGCATCCGATTTTGGCCAACGGATCCGTCTTAGCCGGATATTTGGTTCCTTACCTAATCACCGTCCCGCTGATTAGCAACGCGCTTCTGCCCGAATGGCCGCGTCTTTTATGGGGCGAGCTGTATGACGCGACCGTGACTTTACCCTTATTAATGTCTATGGGTGATCTCTTATGGCCTAAACGGCTAGGTTTTAAAGTCACACCAAAAGGAATCATTTCGCAAAAACGTTCCTTTGATTGGGGATCCTCTTGGATGACGCTTGGCATCACCAGCATTACCGCTTTTGCGATCGCGAAAGGACTTGCCGAATTTTTTTATTACGGGATTGAAAAAGAGGCCTACTTTTTCAATTTAGTCTGGGCCAGCTTGATTCTCATCGTGTCCGTAGGCGCCGTGCTCGTGGCATGGGAGCGACCGCAACTACGCAAAGAAGAGCGGCTGCACTTTAAGATTCCTTTTACACTAAAAACTGCGATGGGGACCTTTGAGGGAATAACCCGCGATATCGGTTTAATCGGCTTCTCCTGTGAAACACCTATCCGCGAAACCTTTACACATAGCGCTACGCTCAAACTAGAATTTAAAACACCTGTCGTCCTGGATGTCCGTCTTATCTATAACGAACCCACAACCAATCACCTGTATCGCTGCGGATGGGAATTTACGAATATCCGTCCACAAGCCTTCGAAGCCTTGGTTTTAGAGTTATTTGCTAATGAAAAACGTTGGGCAGACGCCCATGACCGACACGTTCAAAGCAATTGGGCCATAGCATTTCTTTTGCTAAAAGGCATCCTGCATTTCTTTCGGCCTCTCGAACAGCGTCGGCGCCGATCAGCACGACTCCATGTCCGTCAGCGGATGCAGCTTCAATTGCGATCCAAGCAATTGCGGGTCTTTGTGCGCAATCAATCCACTGATGGAATGCACATTCGGTATCTGGGTCGGCGGATTCCGCCGCAAACACGCGGCGTGATCTATGGGCACAAAGAAACCACGACGTATCCCGTCAAGATCGCGTACGTACAAAATGTTTTTCCTGGTGTCTGGAATGCCGGCCTTACGCTATGTCAGGCAGGAGCCGAAATCACAAATCCGGGGAATGAAGTGACACATGACGAATAAAATTCGCATTTTCATCTTTTGTCTAACCCCTGTCTCTTTCCGCATCGCCCATGCGCAAACGACCAATCAAGCGTGGTATTTCGAACGCGGCAATAACGACTTAAAAGTTCACGATTTCAGAGCGGCTGTAGAAGCTTATGAAAAGATTTTGGAAACAGACCCCACTAACAAGCAAGCCCTTTTGCTCTTAGCCGAATCTTATAAAGGGTTGGGACTGATGGAAAAAATGATCGAAATTTATGAGCGCTATTTAAAACTTTATCCAGACGCGTCGCTCGCTTATCGCGAAGCCGAGTTGATGCGCGCAAAACCTGCCATCTACAATCGTGACGATGTGGCACGTTATTATCGCCAAAGTTTGAGTGTGCAAAATAATCCGGAAGTCCGTCTGCACTACGCGGATTTTATCGCCGAGAAGCAAGAAAATCTGCCCGAAGCCATAGAACTCTACGAATTTATTCTAAAAGAGAATCCCAAAAATGCGGAAGCGCGCGACCATTTGCTCCATACTCGTATATGGTATGCGGGCATATTGAGTGGAAGCAGCCAAACCCTCCTTAAAGCCATTGATCAATATGACGTTATTCTTAAAGAAGACCCTGGGAATAAAGTGGCGGCAGAGGCTTTGCCTAAACTGCGCCAGTGGCAAGCGGCTCTCTTAGCGAATGATAAAGAAACGCTTCCTCAAGCGATTACCATCCTCGAAAAATTGCATCAAGAAAAACCCTCTGATCCCCACGTTCAAGCCGCGTGGGTGGATACACGGTTACGGTATGCTGAGAATTTTGGATCTGATCCCCAATCGATGCAAGAGGCGATGCTACTTTATAAACGCTTATTAAAAGAAGATCCGCAAAACGAAAAAATCCATGAGAAGTGGATCGCGCTGCGCATGCGTTACGCGGAAGCATTAGGTGAAAAAATGGATACCCTGCAGGACGCTATCGATCAATACGGCCAATTACTTAAGGATGAACCGAAAAACCAACGTGTGTATGAGGGCTACATTCATATGCGCATGCGTTATGCGAATCTATTCACAACCAAGCGCGAGACGATGCCGCATGCCATTGAACTCTATGAACAGTTAGTGAAAGACGAACCCGATAACCGCGAAGCCTTTCAGACATTAATTCGTACCCATCTATGGTATGCCGGTATGCTCAGTGAAAATAAAGAAACTCTGGCGCAAGCGATTGAAGAATATAGACACATTTTAGAAGAAGACCCCCATAATGCCAAAGCGTTGTCTGAAATGGTCGCGTTGCGCGTATGGTATGCCTCCATTCTGGGAGAAAATCCCGAAACCATGTCGCGTGCCATTGAAGAATTGGAAGAGCTAAAAAAGGAGCATCCCGACAATACCAACATTCGCGCACGCCTTATTCAAATGCGTACATGGTATGGCGGCGCACTCGGCAGCAAACGCGAAACACTCGCCCAGTCCATGGAGCAATACAATAAAGTTTTAAAAGAAGATTTCGAGAACCCGGAAGCCCATTTAGGACTGGCGCGCGGTTATTTCTGGTTGGGGGATGGCGATCGCGCCTTCCGTGAAACTCAAATAGCGGCGGCGTCCCCATGGATCGGCGTCGATGGTCGGCAGTCTCTCGAAGTTTTACAGGATAATTTGTCTGCCTGGCGTAAACCTACCGTGGGAATGGATGCGCAATACTTTGATCAAAAAGGAACGGCTTTTTCTTTGCGCGGCGCCATCGGCGGATGGCATGGAAAATTTGATCCCACCCCGTTCACCACGCTCCAGGCTAGTCTGGCGGAAGGAACGTATTGGAATCCCACGCAATTTGCGCGCGACAGAATGGTCTCGCTTTTAACGCAATTTCGCCTTCATACAGTCCATCGCTTCATTGCACAGCTGGATTATCATGCGATTCAGAACATTCAGAATAATGATCAAGATGTTTTATTTAACACGCATTATGCATATGGCTGGCCGGGGGATCATGTGTGGGTGCGCGTCGGCGCTAAACGCCAGATGAAATATGATTCATTTTTGTCGCTCGTGGGACAACACCTCCATGGGCAAACCCTAGGGGCGGCTCGGGAGAATTTAGGGTATGCGCAAGTGGGGACGAGCGTGGGACCTATTGACGTGCATGTGGCCCCCTATGGCGGATGGGTGAAAGCGCAATCGCTTTCTTCAAATCAAGAGCACGGCGCTGATGCCAGCGCCGATTTAACGCTTGTTCGCAAAGGGAACGGAAGTTTTGCGGTTGGTTATTTAGGTCAGTACATGCATTACGAGAACGATCAATCCGGCTTTTCTCCAAGCTCTGTAGAACCACTACCCGGCGGCTACTTTAGTCCGCAAACTTTTGTTAGCCAGACCCCGCGTGTTCTTTTTAAATATAAGGACCGTAAAACAGAATTATCCTTTGAAGGCGGCCCTTCGTTTCAATATGTGAAAACTAACTCTGCGCCGGCGGTGCGACAAATCGGGGGTGAATGTAATCTGGATTGGCATTACCATTTCACCGATCATTGGTCATTACACGTGTCCCCAGGGTTTGTGCGCATTGCGACGGTGTACAACCGTTTTTATGCGAACGGTGTTTTTGAGTACACTTTTACTTATCCCAAGAGGCATTTTCAATGAGCATCGTAAAACTTTATATCTCTCCGCTTATTCTATGCGTAAGCCTCATCAGTTTGGGGGCTTGCCATTCCGTCATTTCCAATTCTGCCGAAGATCCTCGGGCCCCCTCATCGGAATTAAAGGCGATGTGGGAGGTCTATAAAAAAACCAATATCCAACAGGGTCGTGTCATCAGCTGGGATGAAGACGGGATTACGACCTCCGAAGGTCAATCCTACGCCTTGCTGCGCGCGGTAGCTTCCGACGATGCAGCGACTTTTGATGAGGTATGGCGATGGACGCATGAGCACTTACAAGTACGTTTGGGTGACAATTTATTTAGTTGGAAATGGAAAGATCAAGTCCTTGGAACGGATGCGGCCATGGATGCTGATACCGATATAGCATTGGCGTTGATCCTGGCTTCGCGTCGATTTCATCGGCCGGAATATTTACAGAGTGCCTTACCAATTCTGGATTCCATTTGGAAGCATGAAGTAGTAAAAGCCGGAGAGATGTACTACATCACGGCCGGGAATTGGGCGGCGGCGGAAAAATTTCCCACCATTCATGTGGGCTATTTAGCGCCGTATGCCTATCAAGTTTTTGCACGTATCGATAAGCTGCATGAATGGTCAGCGCTGATAGATAGCTCTTATCGTCTTTTGCATTGGATTTATTTTACGGTGCGTCTCACAGTTCCACCGGAACTTGTCTATATAGATCCGCAATCAGGGAATCTCTTGCTATCGCCACCGGACAAAAAACCAGCGGATTCTTTCAGTTATGATGCATTTCCCCTCTTTTGGCGGGTTGCTGTGGATGCGCAAATCAATCATCGACATGAAGGCCGTCTGCGTCGGCATATGCTGCGCTTTTTCAAAAATGAATGGAAACAGCGCGGTCTCTTTTATGATCATTACGATGTCCAGGGTCACCCTCTATCCGATAAAGAAGCAATGCCATTGTATGCGACAATGCATGCCCTGGCCCTAGTGCAAAATCCTTCTTTAGCGCAACTCCTTGAAACAAGGAAACTAGCGGGCTTGCGTACGAATGCGCGCGCCGGAAAAGATACACCTTACTATCTTCAGAATTGGCTTTGGTTTGATCAGGCATTTGAAGAGGGGCTAATTCTTGTTCCTCAATGAATAAGGGGATCCATAGCAAACTGACGCCGGCCCAGCGCGAGCAGCAATTTACACTGCTCGTTGACGCCGTCATCGATTACGCCATTTTTGTCCTCAGTACCGACGGAATCGTCATGACTTGGAATCGTGGCGCGCAACGGCTTAAAGGCTACAAACCTGAGGAGATCATTGGGAGCCACTTCTCTCGATTCTATCCCCCGGAAGAAGCAAACGGGGATAAACCGGCTCAGGAACTGGCCACCGCTCTTTCCGAGGGGCATTATGAAGAAGAGGGATGGCGGATTCGCAAAGATGGCTCACGGTTTTGGGCGAATGTCATTCTTACGCCACTCTACGATGATCAGCATAACCATTTAGGATTTGCCAAAGTCACTCGAGATTTTAGCGAGCGTCGATCGATCATGGAAGCGCTACGCCAAAGCGAAGAAAGATTCCGGCTGTTGATTGAGGCTGTTAAAGACTACGCCATTTTTATTTTGGATCCCACGGGCCATGTCGTGACTTGGAACGAGGGAGCACAGCGTTCCAAAGGCTATTTAGCCAGCGAAATTATTGGACGGCATTTTTCTACTTTTTATACGGCCGAAGACCGGGCGAGCGGGAAGCCTGCTGATATTTTGCATCGCGCCACGTCCGAAGGCCGCGTAGAAGACGAGGGGTGGCGAGTTCGCAAAGATGGATCCCGGTTCTGGGCCAACGTCATTTTGACAGCGATTTATGACGCCAATAAAAAGCTCATTGGATTTGCCAAGGTCACGCGCGATGTCACCGACAGAAAAAAAGCGCAGGAAACCATTGAAAACAAGCAAAAACAAATCAATGAACTGCAAAAAATGGAGGCGATTGGCCAGTTAGCGGGAGGCGTCGCCCATGACTTTAATAATCTAATCGCTGGCATTCAAGGCTGCGCAGAAGGCCTGCGCGAGATGACCACAGACGAAGGGGTGATGCAGGAAATTACAGAAATTCAAAAAGCCTGTGAGAGGGCGGCCACCTTGACGCGCCAACTGATGGCTTTTAGTCGTCGTCAAATCGTCTCTCCCAAACGCGTTAACTTGAATCAGGTCATCGGGGAAATGGAGAAGTTGGCACGGCGACTTATCGGCGCGCAAATTACGATTGACCTTCAGTTTGACCCCCATTTAAAACCAGTCAAAGTGGATGAGGGTCAGCTTGAACAAGTAATCTTGAATCTTATCTTGAATGCCCGGGATGCCATGCCGCAAGGCGGAAAGCTCGTGGTTACGACAAGAAATATCACCGTGGACAATCAGTTTTTCACTCAGACGATGGATCTTACACCTGGGGAGTATATTATGCTTACCGTCGCCGACAATGGTTTAGGAATGACGCCTGAAGTTCAAGCCCGCATTTTCGAACCTTTTTTCACCACCAAGGAAGTTGGAAAAGGAACGGGACTTGGATTAGCGACCGTCTACGGCATTGTGAAACAAAACAATGGGGGAATTATGGTTTATAGTCAACCTGGCATGGGAACCTCGATGAAAATTTTTCTACCGATGATGGGAGAAGGTTTCGTCGGGAAGCCTGAAAGTGTTTCACAAGAATCAGAAAATTTCCAGCTTTTTGAGGGACATGAAACCATTCTTGTGGTGGAGGATGATCCACTTGTATTACGCAATACCGTGCGAGGCCTACAGGCACGCGGCTATGTGGTGCTCTCTGCCCAGAATGCAGCGGACGCCATTCAGCTTTTTGAGCGAACACAAGGCCAAATAAAACTGCTGCTAACCGACGTCATGATGCCGGGCATGAATGGAAAAGAATTGGCCCATGCGCTGCATGAAAAAAGCGGCGCATTGCCTATTCTTTACATGTCGGGATATGCTTCAGAGATTATTGCGCAACATGGACTGCTCACCCATGACATCGACTTTTTGGAAAAGCCTTTCATGGCTATCGATCTCGCTAAAAAAATCCGCCAAATTTTGGATCGCTCCGAAAACAAGCCATTGAGGTTCTAGCTCCAGCGGTCGGCAATTAATTCGAACCGCTGCCCTGGTTCAAAACCATCGATCTGTACATCCGCTGGTAGAGCGCCTCTTGTTGTGATGTTCGTGGTCCATCAAGCCCCATCGCTTTAACGGATCTCTGAAAAGCTTCTTCGCGTTCCTGGCGGCTTAAGCTTTGCTTCTGATCCGGATTCAGAAACCGGAGGCTGTTGGCTTGAATTCGAGCATCGTTGGGGCGCTGTTTTTCGGCCTGTTTCTGAATGTCCCCCGTCTCGGCCGCACGGACTGTTTTAATGTCGGCCATGGA
>Ga0105239_10001857_pt1 | contig 27614 bp, 19 predicted proteins | sample KBSC44metaG_FD_92761 | JGI IMG/M metagenome (GOLD analysis project Ga0105239, IMG submission 92761) | Corn rhizosphere microbial communities from Kellogg Biological Station, Michigan, USA - KBS C4-4 metaG | ecosystem: Host-associated > Plants > Roots > Rhizosphere > Soil | place: Michigan, USA...
ACGCCGCGAATTCGATATCAATGCATTGTCGACCATGGCGCTGCTCACGACGCTGGCCAATACGTTTGAAGCGCGCAAATCCGGCACACTCGCGGTGATTTCGTCGGTGGCCGGCGATCGCGGTCGGCAGAGTAACTACGTCTATGGGTCCGCAAAGGCTGCCATGAGCGCCTTCCTCTCCGGCTTGCGCCAACGTCTGGCGAAATCGAACGTCGACGTCCTCACGATCAAGCCTGGTTTCGTCGATACGCCGATGACGGCGGGCATTGCAAACAAGGGCGCCTTATGGGCGAAACCCGACCAGGTCGCCGCCGGCATTGTGCGTGCGATCGACAAGCACCGCAGCGTAGTGTACCTGCCCTGGTTTTGGCGTGGAATCATGCTTGTGATAAAACACATTCCAGAAACGGTTTTTCGAAAATTGAAGCTTTGAAAATTCCGAAAAGATTCGGATTTTTTAATGCTGGGGATGTAGTTCGTCGCGAATCAGGCATGGGGTGCCTAGTTCTGCGTGACCACGATCGAATCGACGCAAACCAGGAGGACCTGAGAGGTGAAAGAGCGATCTTCTTGGATCGCGCTTCAATTTCAGGGGGAAATCATGAGCGCTAAACTCCGATAAGAAGGCCTGGGTCAATCCCTTGCCTGGGGACCGGTTGTGAATACATCTCCACTCACGAATACTCGCAAACATTTGACTCTTGCGGACCTGGTTGTTGCATTCGCCATCGGCATTTGCACGATTTTAGCTATGCTTGCACGACGGCCGGATCAATGGATTTCCCCGACGCTATGGGTTGAAGATAAAAAAATACTCATCGCCTTTGCCCAAGATGGCTGGACGTCCATTTTTTATCCCGTAAATGGATATCTCATTTTGCCGAGCAAGCTGATTCTGTGCATGTCCGCTGCGATTTCGTTTCGCTGGCTGCCGGAAATCAGCTTTGGATTGGCACTTATATTTACTGTCGCCGTACTTCTATGCGTTGCCTTCTGTCCAACGACGCTCAAACACCGCGTCTATTGCACCCTGATGATCCTCGCGCTTCCAGTCAATCCCGAGGTCTATGGGACATCCGAGTATTCTTTCTGGTGGGGATCGTTGCTCGCGATACTTCCTTTCTTCTGGGATGAGAATGCTCGTGATCGCGGTCTTTTGAGATTGACGCTTCTGCTTGTCGGCGGACTGTCGTCACCCCTTGTCGTCGCGCTAGCTCCCATGTATCTCGCGTGTGCCGTGCTGGCGCGAACCCGGTCAAGTTGGACGGACTTCGGAGTCGCCGCTTTGGCTGCCGGCGCTCAGTGCACAGCGGTATTCATCACTGGAGAAGTTCCGCCACCGCCTTCCGCCAACTTCAACGCCTTGTTTTTTATTCGTGATTTCTTTGGATATTTCATATACGCGCCAGTTCAGGGTGGAAACTATGAATTCATAGCCGCAGGATTAGGCTTGTTGCTGATCGCGGTGTTGGTCGGCATTTGGATCATTCATCGCAATGACATCAACGAATCTTCTAAACGGACGATACTGAAGCTCCTTTTGCTTGTGATACTGTCAGGAGTGCTCGCAGGAACGCGCGTCCCTCTTGGCGCAATCCATCCGTGGTCCGATGGGCCTCGCTACTTTTTTCTACCGTTCACATTCCTTTCCTGGCTGCTCTTGCAGGTATTCGCCTTTGGCACACGCATAGCGCAGATTACCGTCGCAATCGTTCTGGCTCTGGCAATGAGAACCGCGCTCGACATCGGTCAACGCCGCCACGATAAACTTGACTGGCGATCGAGCGTCGAGAAATGTCTAGTTTCCGAAGAGTATGACTTACCTGTGCACTACAATGGTGTAGCTAACCGCGCATGGAATGCGCCCTTACTTGGGGCGCAGTGTCGTCGGATGGTAGAGATGAGCTGGTTCGACAACCAAATTCGAGCTCTCTAAAGTATTTGCAGATGTTGCTTGAGGGTAAAGAGCAGCATCTTTTGATCATCATTTATCTCCCCACCCCGGCATGAACGAAAAAGACGAGAAACTTGTAATCACCGGCGCCGCCGGACTGGTCGGTCAGAACCTCATCGTTGAATTGAAGTCGCAAGGCTATAGGAACCTCGTTGCGATCGATAAGCACGAATACAACCTCGGCATTTTGCGCAAGCTCCATCCCGATGTGCACGCCATTCTCGCCGATGTAGCAGAGTACGGCGATTGGGAAACAAGCTTCGCTGGCGCGACCTGCATTGTGCAGCTGCACGCACAGATTACCGGCAAAGACCCTCAGATATTCGTGCGCAATAACGTCGACGCAACTCGGATCGTACTCGAGGCGGCGAAGCGCCACGGCATACCGTATCTCGCACATATTTCTTCATCTGTGGTCAATTCTGTTGCCAACGACGACTACACCAATACGAAGAAAGCACAGGAAAAACTAGCTGTCGAGTCGGGCATCAAACATTGTGTACTGCGGCCGACCCTGATGTTTGGCTGGTTCGATCCGAAGCATCTGGGCTGGCTATCCCGCTTCATGGCGAAAACTCCGGTCTTTCCGATTCCCGGCGATGGCAAGTACATGCGCCAGCCACTTTACGAGCGCGACTTCTGCCGCTGTATCGTCAGATGCATCGAAATGCAACCAGATGGCGCTGTTTATGACATCTGCGGGGACACGCGCATCGACTACGTGGACATCATCCGTACCATCAAACGCGTCAAAGGATTGCACACCTGGATTGTGCACATCCCCTATTCGTTGTTCTACTTCTTGCTGAAAGTCTATGCGCTGTTTAGCGGCAAGCCACCTTTTACCGCCGATCAGCTGAAGGCGCTTAGTGCCGGCGACGAGTTCCATGGCGTCGATACCCGCGCGATTTTCGGCGTTGTGCAGACCCCCTTTGAAGATGCCGTGCGCGAAAGTTACTGCGATTCGCGCTATGGCGGGATCGTACTCAAGCGCTGATGACGTGGTCTGTGCTCTATTGGTTGGCCTATTTGGGCATCGCCTTTACGCTTCTCATCCTGAGTTCGAGTAACTGGCTGCGTAGAGCGGAAAAACAATATCGCCCCTTCTGGTTCGTGCTGTTATATGTTGCCCTCGTGGCGATTGGACGTTGGCGTAGTATTTTCTATCCGACACAGCGCAACCCCGATGAAAGCCTGATGCTTGCTCAGGCGATGAAATTTGACAGCGATTTGATGCCCTGGCGTTCAGTGGACACCGGCACAGGCGGCCCTGTCGACTCGTATGTCCTGCTATTTCTGCATTGGCTGGGACTGCCATTTGGCTATCTATTAGCACGACTCGCGGCGGTCGTATGCATCGCTAGCTATCTGGTGCTTTTGTTTCTCGCTTTCCGGCGCATGACTAACACGCGAATTGCCGCGTTGTGCGTAACTCCACTGGCCGTCTTTTATGCCAATCCGAGTTCAATCGACTTTGTACACTACAGCAGCGAATTAGCCAGCATGGCTGAAATTGGGCTTATGTGTTGGGTTGTTAGCGGTTTTGAAGCTACCGCAACTCAGGCACAGATCATGCGCGCGGCATTCGTTGGTGCGATCGGCATACTCGTCGCATTTAGTAAAATTCAGGCCATCCCGGTCGCTGCTATAGCCGCCACTGTGCTCATCTGCCTCCGCAGCACATCACTACACCAAGCGATTGTTCGCCTGGGCCTTGGCACCTTGTGTGCAGTTCTGTTCGCTGCATTTATCGTTGCTATCTTGCTGCACGCAGGCGTAGGCGAGGATCTGCGCGTCTCCTTTATTGATCTCCCACGTACATATACAGCATCGCCGCTGGACTTCAGTGCAACCATGAAATTTATTGTCTCCACCGACGATACCAGAGACTTTTCTTTCGTCTCCATGGTATTAACTTGCACCACTTTGATCGCGTCAGCGCGCAAGAGCAATGCACGCCATTTTTTGCTGTATGCCGTCGTTCCAATGGCTTTGGTCGCAGTTGGAACCTATGTTGCCATAGCGCAACCGGGCCGGCTCTATCCTCACTATTTGAATTATTTTGCATTCGGCGCAACCCTTGCTCTGTTCATCGCGTGCCGCAGCGCCGACGCGCATATCGACGCTTGAACGGCCATGTCGATGAAAGTTTCCAGCCCGCGCTTGGCTCGATTTGTCGGGATCGTTCTCGTGGTGTGCACAGGGTTTTTTCTCGTCCAACAAACGTTGCGCTTCATGCGTGACCCGCGCATGCCAGACATTCCCATTCGTGACCCGACTGCGGGGAATTGGTTGTTCGATGTCCTACGCACGGTGAAACAACCTGGTGACCACCTGGGAATTTGGGGCTGGGCAGCGTCAGTGTGGGTGCATTCGGGCCTGCTTCCTGCGACTCGAGAAACCTCAACGGAGTTCGCGTTTCACGACTGGGGACCCGATCATTTTTATCGTCGGCGCTATCTCACTGCGCTACGCCAGTCTCCGCCAGAATTTTTCCTTGAAGCAGTTGGGCCCCGACAAACCATGTTTCATGATCGCGAGAACTTCGGAATTGGCACCCTTCCCGAGCTTCTGGCGTTCATAAATTCGAACTATAAGCCATTCTTCGATGACGGTAACAATCGACTGTTTATACGATCTGACGTCGTGCGCGATAGATTGCGCCCAATTGAGGCCACTTCGTGGAAAGAAGCGGAACCGATCCAGCTGAAAATGCGATCGTCGGACTCCCTGCCAGCTAAGGATGAGCCTTTCGTTTCGCTTCCCAAAAGCTCGAGAGAAGGGACTGGCAGTAAGAGACTGAATATCCGCAGCGATCGCCCTCTGCGCGCGCTGATTTTGGTTTTGCATGCTGGCCCCGCAGATCGTGCAAATCTCCATCTGGGCCCTGGGCCCGATGGAGTCCTGTCAGAATGCGACCCCTACATACAGGCAGCTCCACCCGGCCAACCGCTGGTATGTACAATCTTGCTGCCGGAAAATCGAACCGAGGTGACGCTAGACTACATCGATTCGAGTATTGAGCCACAGGCCTGGCTCGCTTTGGGCAACAGCTACGGCGTCTATGCTGACCCTCGGCAACAAATACCTCGCCGTGCGGAGATTCACTGACAGTCGACACACCGCATTTGGCAAGTTCGGGGGCGACGAATCGGCAAGGACTCGCGAGGATTCGAACGTCTCATCTGTGTACGAAGGATGGACGATGAAACAGATCGGGATTTTTGGTGCCGGCGGATTGGCACGCGAAGTCATGGTGCTACTGGAAGACATTTGCATTGCCGATCGCGTTGTCGCCTTCTATGAGACCGACGACGTTTGGCAAGCGCGCAGTTTGCACAACATTCCCGTGGCCCCCTTGAGTGACTTTGACCCGTCACGCTGCGAAATGGTATTGGCAGTTAGCAACCCGACGACGCGTCGCGCGCTGCGCGAGCGGCTTCCCGCACAGACTTACTATCCCACGCTCATCCACCCGAGTGTGCATCGATCCGCTTCGGTGGAAATCGGCGAAGGCTCTATCGTCTGCGTAGGCGCCATTCTAACTTGCGATATTACGGTAGGAACGCATGCGTTAGTGGACCGGACAACGAATATCGGTCACGACTGCCGGATCGGCGACTTCGTCACGTTTTCCCCCGGCGTCATAGTCAGCGGTAATTGCGAGATTGGTTCCGACTGTTTTTTTGGGGCAGGCGCGTTGATACGCGAAAAGACCACGATCTCCCAAGGCACGACAGTGGGCATGGGAGCCGTGGTCGTCGCATCTATTCATGAAGCCGGCACCTATTTCGGCAATCCGGCACGCCGACGTGAACGCTAACTCATTGGACAAAACCAGCAGGGCTGGTTGCACGTTGCACGATCAGCGTACGCGTTTCATCCTCATCGGAATTTGGAACACCGCGGTTGGCTATTCGGCGTTCGTCATCGTACATTTATTCGCCGGCCAACACCTGAACGCGATCGGGACCCTATTTGTTGCTTATGCGATCTCGTTGCCGCACGCCTTCCTCACCCAGCGGCTAGTTGTGTTTCACACTACACACTATTGGTTCCCGCAATTCCTGCGCTTCACTTCTGCCAACAGCATCATTTTTCTCGCTAATCTTGTCTTTCTGCCTGTTGTAATCGCCACGACAGGTACGGATCCACTATTCGTGCAAGCCGGCTTCGTCGCTCTCTCTACTCTGGCCAGCTATCTTGCACACAAGCACTTTTCGTTTGCTGGGTGACCGATGGATCGCATACCGCTACTTGCTCCCGCCATGCCTTCCGCCGACGCTCTTCTGCCCTACCTTCGGCGGATCGACGAAAATCGTTGGTATACAAATTTTGGTCCGCTAAGCGCTGAATTTGAACAACGTTTAATTGAACACACCGCACCGACCCTTACGCCACGCAATGTCACAACCGTCGCCAATTGCACCCTGGGGTTGGAGCTCGCACTTCAGGCACACGGGTTGCGCTCCGGTGCGCACGTACTAATCCCAGCCATCACTTTTGTCGCGACGGCAACAGCGATTGTGCGAACCGGCATGATGCCAGTCATCGCTGACGTCGATGCCTCGACTTGGCTGCTCACACCTCAGCTTGCTCTCGCCGCAAGCAGGTCTCGTGAGCTGGACTTGGTAATGCCGGTCGCAACGTTTGGATGTCCACACGATGTGAAAATGTGGGATGCATTCACACAAGAAACCGGCATACCCGTAGTCATCGATGCCGCAGGTGCTTATGGCAACCAGATGATCGGTGCTTCAACCGACGTAATTTTCAGTTTCCACGCTACGAAATCATTCGGCACCGGCGAGGGTGGCGCAGTGTTTTCTGCGAGCCAGGAACGCATCGCTCAAGTCCGCTATCTTGCAAACTTCGGCATCGACACTTCGATTAGCCAGCTGTCCGCAATTGGCACAAATGCAAAAATGAGTGAATATCATTGCGCCATCGGCCTTGCATCGTTCGATATCTGGGAGCAAACCCGATGCGAACGAAGGTCACTATATGCCCGTTACGTCTCGACACTACGAGAGCTCTGTCCTAATCTCACTTTTCAAGTCAAACCAGAGAATGGCGTATATCCGCTAATGTCGGTACTGCTGCCGAAAGGCGTAAAAGCCGCTGTGATTGCGAAGAAACTCGACCGGGCTGGTATTGAAACGCGGCGCTGGTACTCTCCCGGACTGCATCTGCATCCCGCTCTTGCCAATACGCTTCGAACTGGAGTGCTCACAATCGCAGACGATGTTGGCGAGCGGATCTTGGGACTGCCTTTCTTTATCGGTCTCACGGAAGCGCAGCTCGAATATATCGGTCACAGTCTCGCTGCTGCATTGGATTGAGCTCCCGAGGGCAACGATTTGAGCAAAATCAGCTATGTAATCCCGATTTACCATAATCAGGGGTCGATACAAACCACCTGTGAAGGCATTGCCAACCTCTTCACCGGCCCGCTGGCCGAGCACGAGTACGAAATCGTGTTGGTTGACGATGGCTCCAAAGATGATTCCTTCGCAGAGATGTGTGCCGTCGCTGTTCAGGATCCGCACGTGCGCACACTGCGCTTCAGTCGGAATTTCGGCCAGATTCCCGCGATCATCGCCGGCTATAACCACGCAAGTGGCGATGCGATCATCAACATGTCTGCCGATCTGCAGGACCCGGTCGAACTTACCGTCGATATGGTCAAGAACTGGTCTGCCGGATCGCAAGTCGTCGTCGGCTATCGACAGGAGCGTGAAGATTCGCTGGCTGCACGCTTTTTCTCGCGGTTAGCGTATGGCGCGTTGCGGATATCTAACCCAGAAATTCCGAAGGGTGGCTTTGATTTCGTATTGATGAGCCGTCGGGCGCTCAATTTATTTCTACGCTATAAGGGGCGCCACCGCTTCTTCCAGGGCGATGTCGTATGGGCCGGACTCGCTACGACGTTTATTCCCTATACTCGCCGCAAGCGGGCCATCGGAAAATCTCAGTACAACTTTAGCAAGAAGCTGAAGCTGTTCTTTGATTTTCTTCTGGACGGATCCTACTTGCCAATCCGGCTGATGTCGCTCTGCGGTGTGACGGTCGCACTATTGGGTGCCTTTTACGCCTTCGTCGTAATCATCGCCTGGGCCACCGGACATGCGCCTTTTACAGGTTGGGCGCCGATAATGATCGCGATTCTTGTCGTCGGCGGCATTATCATGGTGATGCTCGGCATCATCGGCGAATACCTATGGCGCATCCTTGATGAAATCAAAGAAAAGCCGCTCTATATCATCGATGACGGCGAAAAAAAGGATGCGCAATGACATCTTTTCGCAGAAAAATGATCTCGCGCACGTGATGAATTTCATTGTGCTGATATTCGCTCGTCGCGCGAATAACCCTCCACGATAGAGTGCACGAGAACTGCTGTGATCAGCGCTACGCTGATAGCGTACTAGGTCATTAACCCAACGCGTTTGGCGGACTGAAAATGGAAACTGCAGTCCCTTCAAGATATTTGGCGCTGATCGGAGCGCTGTTGCTGGCAGCTGCTTCGGCACTACTTCATCGACACGCTTTAGAAGCTAGCTATTCACATCCCGACGAGGAAATTGCACGCGCCGTAGTTGGTAAAGTACTCGCAACAAAGAGTAAGGACACGAATTGGGCACGCACCGACGTCGCTGAACCATTCCGCTACAACCAATACAATTTCTCTGCATACTATCTGGCCGCCGCAAAGCTGGAAAAGCTGACCGGAAATAAGGCACGCGATCTCGCCGATCAGAACGTTCTGGTCGGAGATCTACGACAGCAAAATGTATGGATAGGCGCGTTCAGCGTGATTCTAGCCGGCTTGCTGGCCATGCGCCTGACACTAGAACGCCGCTTCGCTGCTATTTCCGGGATCGTTGCCGCCGCGCTGACTGCGTGCTGCGTGACGCTATTTCAGGACGACATTTACGCTCGCCCCGAAGCCTTTGTAACCGCGTTGACTTTGCTCTATGTATTCATACTCACGAGCGAACAATGCAGTGTGATATTGGTCCTGGCTCTTTCCGGCACTACCGTAGGGATCCTGCTGGCAACAAAAGTTACGTTCGCAGCGCTTCTGCCCTTCCCACTCCTCGTAGTTGCCGCCCGAACGTACACGAATAACTTTCCCCACCCCCAATGGTGGAAAGTCGCCGTTGGTCTGTCGATCTACCTGATTGGTGTCTTTGCGGGCTTCGCAATTGGCGCGCCTTACGCCCTTCATGCCCCCTGGGAATATCTCGAAGGGGTTGGTTTTCTATTTCGACACTACAGCGGCGACGGTTGGCGGGACGGATTGCATCACGCCACATTTTTCGCACGCCTCGATCATGGCGTCAAATATTTGATTTACACCCAAGGGGTCCTCCCTTTGATGCTCGCCGCCGCGTCATTCGTCATGCTAGTTCGCGAAGGCAGATACACAGTGATATTGACCCTTTCGGGGCCGCTGCTCACCCTGCTCTATTTCCTGCAAACGCGCGTATTCTTCGAACGCAATTTCAGCCACGCGCTACCGATGCTCTTCGTACTTGCTGGATTAGGATGTAGCACGATCGTTGCTATGCTTTCCCGCATTCGAAGCACAAGGTTTCAAACGCTTTCTGTGCAGACCGCTTTCATGGTCGCCTTAGCCTTCCTTGCTATTTATCCAGGATATGCAGTCAGCGCCTTGCTGTACGGGACGATGTTCAGCCAGGCTGATCTCGAAAAGAAGATCCGCGAAACGCGCGAAGAAATCGCAAGCAGAACCGCGCACCCCGTACTGTTCGGCTACTCCGATTTCGAAAACATGGGCAAGCTGCGCAATGGCCTCTGCGGCGACGTCGTTTATCAGATGCTCGATTTCGGCAGCGATTCCGATTTGCTGTTCAATCTCGATCAGCATGGCTATCGGCTCGAGCAGGTTCTGCGTGGTCCATTCGACGGCGCTCCGTTTTCTTCGCTGCAGCAGTATCACTCCTCGAATGTAGTATTCCTACATTCGCCGCCGAACCCGCAGGGGCAGCGCTGTTTGGCAGAGATTATCGCGCCCGTCGCGAATCCTGCTTACCGAAAGATCAACGCCGAGATAAAGGCATCCTCGAGCTGGACGCGAGACGGATATCCGCCCGATATGTCACTCGACGATTGGCCGGAGCCATTCTATGCCTCTTGGAGCGGCGATGATTCGAACGTCGGCGATTTCACGATAGGGCCGTTCCAGGCATGTGGAGACCTTATTGTTCCGTATGCGATTGGGCCAGTACGGAACAATACCGAGCTAAAGATCGAACGCGACTTCGGCGATTCGCACGAGATCATTACACAGGGCCCACCGCCGCCGAGCCTGTCCCGAGTCGCTATTCGTGTGCCGGCCGCGAGAAGCTGCGCGTCATACACAGTCCGTGCGAGCGACCGCGGCGCCGGCTGGGGGGAGTGGATTGGCGTCGGAATGCCGGTAGAATTGCGAGTCTCGGATTCGCCTTCGCATTGATCACAAAGCGCGCTTGTTTGAATGCTTTCCTCGTATCAAATCAGTCGGAATGAACCGATGCGGTGTTGCTGCACGGAACGATTCGCTTGAAGAAGCCATAATGTGAACGGTTAGCGCTTCTTGAATGGTTGCCGCCGAGACGGCGGCGATAAAATTGCTTCGTTCTACGCAAACCAACTTTCACTCATGACCAATTTCGCCTCATGACCGACAACGCAACGGAGCTAGAGAAGCTCTACAACCAGCGATTCCCAAAAGCCGAGCTGGCACAAAAGCAATTGATCTGGGAGGTATTGTGCAAACATTTCTTCCAGCGCTATATCGAATCTTCCTCAACGGTCGTCGATATCGGTGCGGGTTACTGCGAATTTATCAACAACATTCAGGCGAAACGCAAGATTGCGGTGGATCTCAATCCAGATGTGCGGCGCTTTGCTGACCAGGCGGTCCAAGTGATCAACGCATCGTGCACCGAGATTAGCCAACTGAGCCCCGCAAGTGTCGACGTTGTTTTCATGAGCAACTTTCTCGAACATTTGCCAAGCAAACAACTAGTGCTCGACACGTTCCGCGAGGCCTACCGCATCCTAAAAATAGGAGGCAAGATCATCATCCTGCAACCGAATATCCGATTTCTTCCCGGCGAATACTGGGATTTTTTTGACCACCACACTCCCCTCACTGACCAAAGTCTTGTAGAAGGCCTGCATCTTGCCGGCTTCGAAGCCGATACGGTCTACCCTCGGTTTTTGCCCTACACCACAAAAAGCCGCCTGCCCAAAGCTGCATGGCTAGTGCGGCTATATTTACTTGCTCCGTTCGTCTGGCGCTTCCTAGGCAAACAGGCGTTGGTCGTCGCCATTAAACGCGAACGGTCCGCATCGGACAGCGGTTTGCGACCGGAACTTAATTGAATCATGACGAAAATAAGAACCGCAGTTATTGGCGCCGGTCCGATGGGCTTGATGTGCGCAATGGACCTGCTCAAGGCCGGACATGAAGTCGATATCTACGAGCGCGATGATCGCATCGGCGGCATGTCCGCCGCTTTCGACTTCGATGGTCTCGCGATCGAGCGTTACTATCATTTCGTTTGCAAAACAGACTACCCCTTGTTCGATTTGCTCGCAGAACTGAATCTGTCCGACCGCCTGCGCTGGACCGATACGAAGATGGGGTTCTACTGGAACGGTCGCCTTTATAAATGGGGCACCCCTCAGGCGCTGCTGAGTTTCGACGGCTTGAACCTGATCGAAAAAATCCGCTACGCGCTACAGGTCATGAAGACCAAGAGCGTCAGCGACTGGAGCGCGCTCGATAAAATTGGCGCGCTGCCGTGGTTGAAGTCTTGGCTTGGCGAACGCGCATACAAAGTACTTTGGGAACGGCTGTTCTATCTTAAATTCTACGAACTGAGCGATCAACTTTCTGCCGCGTGGCTAGGCACGCGTATCAAACGGGTCGCGCTTTCCCGGCGCAGCCTGTTCCATGAATCACTCGGTTATCTCGAAGGCGGATCGTCGACCCTGCTCGAGGCGATGCGCGTTCGCATCGAGTCACTCGGGGGACGAATTCACCTCAAATCGAGTGTGGAAGAGGTCACCACGGACGGCAACGGCAAAGTTCGCGGTGTCATCGTTCGGGGCGTCGAACAGCCCATCGACAATGTCATCAGCACGGCGCCCATCCAATACGTGCCGAAACTCGTTCCCGATCTGCCGCTAGAGTTCGCGGAACGGGTGCGCGCGATCAAGAACATCCCGGTCGCCTGCGTGATTCTGAAGCTGAAGCAGCCGCTCAGCGAAAATTTCTGGATGAACATCTGCGACGAGAGTATTGAGATTCCGGGTGTCATCGAGTATTCCAATCTCAACCCCGGCGCCGGGCCCGCGATCGTCTATGCCCCGTTCTACATGCCGAAAAGCCATCCGAAATACGCGCGCGATAATCAGGCGTTCATCGATGAGACACTCAGCTACCTGACCAAGCTCAATCCTAAATTCAAACGGGACTGGGTGCTCGCTACACACTGTCATCGTTACGATTTCGCACAAACGATCTGCCCACCGGGATTTTCGGCCATGCTGCCGCCGATGAGGACGCCAATTGCCGGTCTCTACATGGCCGACACGTCGTACTACTATCCGGAAGATCGTTCAATCTGCGAAAGCGTCAAAGTGGGTAGAACACTTGCGCAAACTGTTCTCGGCCACTGAAGTGAAGAACGACGCACTGGGGGCCGCCCCGAAGAAGACATGGGAAGAGCGGCTGTTTACTCGGCCAGTGAAATTTTTGCTCGTGGGAGGTTTTGCGGCCAGCGTAAATTTTTTCTCTCGTATCGTACTGAGCGTAAGGATGCCTTACGTGCCGTCGATCGTGCTGGCCTATTTGCTGGGTATGGTGACAGCATTCGTGATGAATCGTTTGTTTGTTTTCAGCAACGCAAAAAACGCGCTTCATCAGCAGATATTTTGGTTCACTGCCGTCAATCTGGCCGCTGTCGTTCAAACCATTGCGGTTAGCCTTCTGCTCGCTGAGGTGGTGTTCCCGCGCCTTGGATTCGCCTGGCATACGGAAACCATAGCCCATGCGTTCGGCGTTCTGATTCCGGTCCTTACCAGCTACGTCGGACATAGGCACCTTTCGTTCAAGGGAAGCACCAATGCTTGATCTCACGGCGATTGCGAAACACCGAGTTCTTGCGCTAACGGTTCTTGTATTCGGGTTTATCGCAACGGCCAGACTGGTAACGTTGCACTACTTTGCCTATGACATACCCTTTTGGGATCAATGGGATTCCGAAGTTTGGATTTTGCTGCAGCCTTTTCAAAAAGGCGAATTGGATTGGCGGATACTATTTTCGCCGCACAATGAGCACCGCATTCTCTTCTCTCGACTAACTACGCTGGCGCTTTTTATCGCAAATAACCGACAATGGGACAATCTTGTTGAAACCTGCTTCAATACACTTTTTTACTCGTGTGCGTTTGCGCTTTTCCTGCGTCGACTGATATTGGAATTGCCTTGGCGAGACTACGCCATTTTATTCGCACTGATCATATTCGTTGCCTGTCTTCCGTTTTGTTCTGAAAATTTCTTGTCGGGCTTTCAGAATCAGTTTTACTACATGATCACCCTCACCGTAACGGGTCTATGGGTGGCTGTCAGTGGGCGGCCGACTTTCGGGCGAATTGCAGGTTTGACATTAATCTCAGCCGGGTGCGTCTTTTGCATGGCTTCTGGGGCTCTAAGCATTCCGGCGTTTCTGGCCGCCGCAGTTCTGCGGTCGTGGCGAGAGCGTAGGGAGCGCGGCAGGCTGATCTTACTGATCGTGATCCTGATGCCTATTGCGTTGACGGCTCTGGCATGGGTGCCCAGGATCCCGGGGCACGAACCATTTCGCGTTCAAAACTTAGGTGAGTTCCTAAGCGCGGCTATCTTGGCTATGAGCTGGCCATTGCCGGAAAATTGGGAATGGGCACTAGTTCTTTGGGGTCCGTATGCATGGGCTGGCATACAGATGCTTAGACGGCGAATTACTGATCCTCTTGGTATCGCCGCGCTTTCGCTGGGAGCATGGATTATCCTACAAGCTTTGGCAATGTCCTATGTGCGAGGCCATGAAATTGATCACATCGCAACTCGGTACACTGAAATTCTTTCTTTTGGAGTTTTAGTCAACGCTTATTTTGCAATTCGCTATTACACTCAATTGCAAAATCGGTCCAAGTTCGGCGCCCTCGCGACTTCCATATTTCTTATCGTGTATGCCGGTGGAATGGTGGCTCGCACGAAACAAGGCGTGGAGGAAATGATTACACATGCCGCCTTTTCTCGCCTCCAAATTAACAATGTCCGCCATTTCATTAAAACAGAGGATCTCATCGAACTGAAAAAGCAGCCGATATATCACATCCCTTATCCCGATGCGGACCGCCTAGGCATGATGCTGAAAGATCCGATTGTACGAGATATTCTGCCGCCCAGCATACGACCTTCTATCCCATTGGAAGGCAACGACTCTTTCGTCAAGAATGGATACTTTCCAATCATGTCGAACAGCGCCATGCGATCTGTGCTGGGCAGTTACACCCCTACCGAAGGCAATCGTAATGTGGGGCAAATGACTGCTGTGCTGAAGACTCGCTTTCCCTATCTCGGCTTTGAGATTGCCGGATATCCGGATCAAGTGGGCATGAGATTCTCTCTAGCTTCGGCAAATCCTCAGCGTGAACAGCCCATTCTTCCGCCATCCACGCCTAAGGAGTCATGGACGCCATTGTCCGTGTCGGTACCCGCAGCGGAATTTACACTTGAAGCTAGCGATATTAATCGGGACTCTTGGTTCGCATTCACTGAGCCGGTGGAAATAGGCAGGCTTTCATTGTGGATACCGATTCTACTCAGCCACGTGATTCCAATTGCCGGCATCTATGTTTTCATTGTTGTACTGTCAATGACCTATTTCTGGCTGATTTTTTGTTCGAGGCAAGGACTGGAAAGCACAAACTCGGCCGGTGCACTGGCGAAAAATCGAGACTTCAATATACCTCAACCGGCTGCTTATCCTGCAAGCGATCGGCGAGTCTTACGACACAGGAATTCCTCTTTCGATCTCCCTTAAGAAACGCAGGCAAGCGCACATAGCTCAGCGATACATCCATTCTGGATCAGCTACGCAACTTGCGCCATCTCTGCGACCAAAGCACAGATAGTGTTGAGCTGCAGGTAGCAGCAGCCACACCCTGATTGGCGGCAAAGTGATCTTCTTCGATGAACTCGCACAACGTCTTGCATGTAATGTCCCGCTTTGGCAAAACGGCACAGATTTGTTCCAGCCGAATATTGCGGCACAAAGCCGCGTAACCGAGAACGTCCAAAATCTCAGCTCATGCAATAACGCGACGATTTCGCAAAACGAATCAAGCGGAAATTTCAAGGGCACAGCTGTGGACGCGCACAGGATCGTATGGCGCGAGTGACCGGAGTCACTTGATTTGGCCATTCTTTAAGCTTGTTTTTACAGTGCTTGCGATCCCCGGGACGGTCCAGAATGACTCGAAAGAACGAGGACGCTTCACCGCACGAATTCATCATCGTTGTCGAACCAACTGTGTCGAACAAGGCGACGACAGTCAGCGCCAGTCATATCGACGTGCCAAAGAAATTCTTTGCTCCCAGCGACATGGATTGGCAGCGAGTAGGAAAGCGAGTTTCCACACTCCGTTACCTGAGCGCGCCAGTCGATCGAATCATGTCGTCTTTGGGCGACATGAAAGGTATTTTTTGTCGCTATTGCCAACAATGAAAGCGCAATAACTCGGGTAATTCCTTCGCTGACGCTAACGAGTTGGATGATAATCCATGCGAGAAAAGTGTAGGGCAGAAAGAAATACCGGGGACCACCCAGGGAAGGGTGTATTGCGGAAAGAGGCTGCCTGGCGATAGAGAGGAGAAGCGATACGCTGAAGCAGCCCAATAGTAATAAGAATGGAATCCCCAGCGAATTTCGTTGCTTCCAACATCCATAAAACAAGAAAGCGAGCAATGCAACACCCAGGAAAAATGCCTCCGGCAGCTGCGCTGGCGTGGAAGCGACCAGCAGGAAATCGCCGAAGAATTTTTCGATGAGTAGGATTGGTGCTAGTTCGAAACTACCGGCCACCGGCATCTGCTGAGTGAACAACAGCGAACTCGCCTGAATAGCTGCTAGCAACAGGCAGACCCCCAGATCGACCACGGAAGAACGCGTCTGCTCTCGTACGGCGCGCAAAGCATACAGCGGTGACAGGCCGATGATGAGTGGCGACGACAAGCCGCCCACAACTAACAGCGTGAGACGATAAGTCGTTTTCTGCAATCCATCGGCACGCCACAGCAACGGCAGTACCGCCAGTAAGGTGCCCCACCATCCAGAAAAAAGGGAGACACCATAGACTTCCGAATCGATTGGGATCAGGAGCGGCGCGAGCGCACAAGCCTTGCTATACCTCAACTGAGTGGGACTGAACGCGATAGCCGTAACTACAAAAGCCGCGAACGCAACAGTAATCCAGTAGCTGATTTCCGGAAGCCAGCGAAAGGAAATCGTTGCGGAAATGGCGAAGATCAACTTCGCGGGAAGAATGAAGTAACCGGCGATAGGGTGAAGAATAGTTCGCCAGCCGGATGCCGCAAAATCTGGCAAGATGAGAACTCCATCTTCAGCCCAGACATAAGGGTGAAAAAACTGGTCCGGCCGACGGAACAGGATTGCAAGAAATGTCAGAACGACTAGCAGGATCAGTTGCAACCAGAAAAGCGACTTTTCTGGCAGCATTGAGAAACGCGACTCAACCATTGCGTTCAAACCCTTCTGAAATCTGATTAGTGCCCAGCACAAACTGGTCCTGAAGCTCCCAGAATTCTGTGGATAGTTTTCCAGTGCCGTTTTGCAGTGACTTCAAACTGTTCAGGACTCACGCCGCCGCCGTGGTTGTGGCGCCGAATGCCTCAACGAGCACTGGTTCATCACGATGCTGCACGCGCAGCGTCATCGAGGCGTGGCGGATCGAATACAACACAGAACGCACGCACAGTTCGCTCGACGACCTCACTCCCAAAGAATTTGCTGTAAAGCTTTTAAAGCAAGACCAACCAAGCGTACATTTACCCGCAGACTCTAACCCGTGCCGTACTAAAACGGGTATTAGGTCGCGTGTACCAAGCAGAACCCGTTACCCTTCAGGCCACGACACTTGCGAAGACGAACCGCTTCACCGGAGGTTGGCTGGCACGTCGGCCTCGATCAATTGATAAATGAACCTGACCCCGTTTTCGCTGAAATTCAACTAATTAGAATCGCTGAACGCCCAAACTTTGTCCAACGACATTATGAAATGGGCAGGCATAGTCAAGCGCTTCTCTTTCGATAGAGCGGAATTTAACACCGCACTCTCTTTCCAAGAGAGCGTTCCAGAAATGTCCACATTAATAAATAGAAAGTGAGAATCGTAGTATTTCTTAGATAGGGCTTGACTGAAACGACGTACACCGGGATCTGCGTTATTAGGGGGATCAGCAGCAATTTCCAAAGAAAGGCCAGCGCAAGCGGTATCCTCTAATCGCGCTCCGTGAAAAAAATCAGTGTAGTAGCGCGCACGAACTCTTACTTTCTTTCCGACCCACTCCTTTCCACCGCGCACAATTTCGCAAAGCGAAGTCGAAGTCGAAGTCGACTGCGCGTGCAATAGATTCGTACTACAATCTACTGTCATCGACATCAAAACTAAAAACAAGCCCCTCTTTAGTCGAGTCTTTTTTTGGTTCATTTTCCGCAACTCACTGTGAAGTGTGAGCACCACGTCTTGGTGGACCTTTCTGCCGCACTGTTTATTCCCTGCGAAGTAAAAAGACCTTCATCAATACCCACAATCCTATCGTATGCAGCTTGCATGCTGTATGCGCTTCGCTCGAACTTGAGCTCAATGCTTCTACTATAAGGAAAACCTCTCGGCTCCATATTGTCGCCACCAATATCAGGCTGATTTGCTTCGTATTCATGATTCCCTTCGTGCACGACAACAGAACCGCCAGCTAAATTTTCTGCCACGTCGAAATTCAAGCCCGCCCGCTTGGCTAGAGCATCGCCCTGCTGGCGTATTTGCTTCATATCCAAAGTAATCGTCTTGTTCTCTCCAGCCTCTCCTAATGTGCCTTTCGCAAGACTCGCAGCTTTTATAATAACCCCGTTGTGATCACCCTCCTTTCCAAGAAACCCTGCGATCTTTTTTAGCCTCTGCCCCGACGCCGAATTTGCATCGGCCTTAGCGGCAGCTTTATCGACGGTCTGAACAAAATTCTTTATCTCGCCACACATTCCAGCCGCGTCAACCCCGCAGTCGTAAAGACCGAATGAATCGACCCTGCTGAGCGGGTTGTTCTCCACATAAGCATATATATTAAACCCACCTTTAGCACCAATCGGGTCCGCCGATATGAATCTCCCCACCACCGGATCGTAGTATCGCGCCTGCATGTACGTCAGCTGGGTATCGGAGTCATTGAAATGTCCTGTGAATCCCGGCCCCGGTTTATCCGCTCCATATACCTTCACGCCGTAAGGCTTGTATTCCGTGTTCCCAGCTGGGATCAACGCACTACTTGCGTCCGATGTCATCACCGGACTACCCAAATGGTCGACGTGGCGATACAGCGTCGTCGTACCCGAGCCGCCAGTGATGGTCTCGGCAATCAGCTGACCATTCAGATAGACGAAGTCATATAGCCCAAGCTGGTTGTCCTTCTGATACATCAGGCGGCCTGCCTGCGAGTAAACCATCGCGCTGACATACGCGTTGGTCACTTGAGTGCGTCGCCCCTGCGCGTCATAGACGTAGCTTGCCTGGACAGTGCCGTTGCTAAAATTCGTTAACCGATTGGCAAGATCGAAGGTTAGCGTTGCCGAACCTCGCGTCTGCACGTTGCCGCGCACATCGTACGAATAGTTGATCGCGTTGGTTCCGCTGATGCTGGATAGCCGATTGGAGCTGTCGTAGTTGTAGGTCAACGACTCGCTCTGCCCGCTTGCGCTTACGGTGCCGCTCATACTCAGCAGGTTGTTGACGCCATCGTAGGTATAGCTTTCGTTGCCCCAACCCGCAGTAATCGATTTCAGACGATCCAACCCGTCGTAGGTCATCGTCTTGGCCCGCGTACCGTCGATCGAATCCGTCACCTGTTTCAGGTTGGCATTCTTGTCGTAGCTGAAGCCTTCGTTGAATGCAGCGCTGCCATTGGCGACGTATTTGAGATTCGACAGTATTTGTCGCGCGTTCTCTTGTGCCGAATATTGAATGCCGTTGCCCAGCGTATAGCTACTCATCTTGCCATCAGCAAAGTACTGGATGTTGCTGGCATAGCTGCCTGCCTGCGTGGGGCGACCCAGCACGTCTGGACTATACGCAAGGACTGCTCCGTCCGGATAAGTGATCTGGGACAGATTTGTGTTGTTGTCGAACCCGTAGCTCAGGGTATAAACAGTGCCGTTTTGGGTTAGGGCTTCGCTCTGTAGGGGTCCCAATTGGGTGTAATGGTAAGTCCAACTGGTAATACCAGAGGTCGCGGTCGTGATCGCGCCGCGACCGTCGTAGGTATAGCTCGAGCCATTCGTGCCGGCAGGATAGATGATCGCCTTGACGCGATTCATTTCGTCATAAGTGCGGGTGACGCGGGCGCCGGCCGGAAGGCTGGCGGTGTTCGTCACGCACGGCGTAGCGGATTGTCCCTGCGCGCTGCCGATAAGATTGTTCGCCCCATCGTAGACCCGAAATTCGCTGCCGGTCTCTGGATCGTCTAAACGGCACAACCGCTTGTATGAATCGTAGGTGTAACCACGCGTCACGCTGACATAGGAGGGCGAGCTTCCCACCTGCGCGATCGACTGGGGGTTGCCATAGTCGTCTCGCGAAATGGTTTGGGTGACGCCCTCAGGCGAACTGACCGTCAATGGCAGGCTGTAGTCGGGGCTGTCGTAGGCCAGATAGCTTGTAGTCGTAACATTGCCATTCGGATCGGTCACTTTACGGCTCACCCCGCTCAGATACTGGGTCGAAGTCGTCAACTGGCCCAGCTCCGAGCTTTGTCGCTGGGCGACAATGCGACCCAATCCATCATAATCCGTCCATACGCCGGTGGCCCCGCCGCTCGAGCCATTCTGTGGATATGACTGGAATGTCAGACTCCCCCGCCAGTTATAAGCCATGCTTTGGCTTATCGTGGTAGGGAGGTTGCTTGGGTTGGTTATATCTAACGTGACCGTCAGCGTCGGCTGCCATTTTGCGTCATACGTGATTATCTTTTGCTGATTGCCGCGAGTTTCCGTGCGCAGCCAATACAGATTACCGCTGCCATTCGTTGCGGTGCTGTAGTTGATGCTCGTTGCGTTCCACGAGTTCGCCGAATCGTTCGGATAACCGATCTGATTGACGCGTCCCATGCCATCGTAGCCGTAGCTGGTAGTCGCCCCATTTTGATCGGTTACGCTGGTGACCTGGCCCAAGTCGTCCACAACGGCGGTGATAGTCGGATGCACCGCATTGACGAAATCGGGGAAGGTGACCTTTTGCGGAGTGCCGCGCTTGTAGTTCGACAAGCTCGTGGTGTGACTATTTCCGTCGGTGAAGCTAGCCAGGGTGCCGTCCGCATTCCATTGATATGAGAATAGCGTCTGGCCGAATTGCGAGCGACTGCTTAGTAAGCCGGTTATTCCTCCTACACTGCCGCTGTACGCATAGCTCTGTTCGACCTCGCCCGTGCCTGAATTGGTGATGCTCTGCAACTGCCCAACTACCCAATTTGAGGTGTCGTTGAAATAAGCCGTCGTTTCGGTGATCGAACGGGTTGGACTGACACGGCTAATACCAATAGCGCGACCATACGTGTCGAAACTGCTCACCGTCCATTGATACGTGTCGCCCGACTGAGTCAGTGCGACGCTTTTCAGAGGATGAAGAGAATCCACATCTTGAGCCGTCACCGCAGGAAACTGATTGTTTCCAAAATAGGATGGGAATGGTCCGAGGTCGTGAGGCGCGTACTGATAGCTAGATGTCGACAACGTTTTGAATACGCCAGTCCCATCGATGCCACTGCGCGTGACAGAAAGCAGGTCGCCGTCATAATAATGATTATCATAGACAGAAACTACCGTGCTGCCATCGGGATTGACCGCCGTAATTGTAGCTTGCGACTGAGGGATGTATGTTGGATACGGATTATGATTAGCATCGTATCGCTGGTAGTACTGGTTATAATCAGAATTAATACTCGGAACTGGGATTGCCGCAGAATAGCCAGACAACGCGATTTGACTTGGAGAATAACTATAATTCCAATTCTGCGATGCCCCAATTCCTGAACCGGAATAAGACTTTGCTACGAGCGATGGAGTAATATAGTGCTGACGCGGCCCTTTACCACACTCCAATGCTTCCGGCCACATAAGCGGGTCCCGCCATCCATCTAGCGCAAATGGAATGCAATAAGGGACACTGCAGTCACCGCTATTATTAGCGTAGCAAATCGAATGAATCAATTTCTGAACAGTAAAGCTCCCCATCAATCCAGAAGGGGCAACAATTGTTCCAATAAATGATCTGTCATCAAGAGTCCCGTACGATTTTTGACAATTCTTTATTATCTGCAGCGCTCCGGAAGGGCTACTGCTGCCCGTAACATCTTGACTCACCAAATCACAAATGAATTCCAGATTGGTCAGCGCAAATGTCCACTGAGATGAATCTGGCTGGATCACACTCTGCAAAAATGATGGAGAATAATTCGGAACATTCGGCACGCTGATGCTGCCATAACTATAATTCCATACTCTCAACGGTTGGCCGGATGACTGTACGCTAATGGACTGAATCGTCGTCTGATATGAAGATGAATAGTTATAAGAGATCTTAATATCGCGGCCGTCACTAGCACTCACCTCGATGAGATTGTGCGTGCTGAAATCATTGTTCGTGGCAACTCCCGCGCCTATGCTCGGCCCCCCGTATCTGAACGTCAAAGCATTTCCAAATCGATCTTGGATCTTTGTGACAAGCATCGAAGCCCGATATCGAGTGGGATAGCGCGAGCCTGCCCATTCAGTTGGAACGGAAACCGCGCCCGTCACGTCGTACACTAGATTGTCGAACCAATACTTGGTTCCATTCGGCGAAATAGCAAAGAACGCCTCGCCGGGCTGACCGTTGCTCGTCGTTGGTAAACAGCCAATTTGCCAGTGCCCGGTTGTAATCAGGGGGAAATTTTGATTCCCCCCCACCAAATTGGAAGGCCCGATTCCGGCAGAAGGCTGGATTGTATTTCCGCTCGCACGAAGCGTGATTTCCTGTACACCGCTACCCGGTATGACAAGTTTCACGCCATCCGTATACCAGACTCCCGCGGCGCTCGACATGTCAGGACCAAAGCTGGAACAGCGATTGGGACTGTGACTGGCTCCCGTGGTCCATTGACCGCCAGGTATTACCCACGCCCCCTGCCAACCAGAACCTGTTTGCTGACCGTAGATATCCACTGCATCCGTTACAGTCGCGGTAATTCTCGGCAATTCCAGATCCCAGTCTGCGAATGCTTTCCAGTGATTCCAATCGAGATTAGTCGCGGACACATCGAAACTGCGGTAGATCTCAATATCTGGCCCAGTCCCCGAAAGCTTGATGTCTCGTTGCAGGAAGCTCAGCGCTCCCGTAATCGGAGACATTTGCTCACCAAATGCGTTCTCGCCGAGTGGCGACAAACTTGTATTTGGTCTTAGACGTGTCGTGTAAAGCTGCTCTGGCGCAATCGCCCCACCGGAAGCGGTGCTGACCGTCATACTTGATGCGGTGGTTTTAACTAATGCAACGTTCGGCGAATTGACTTGCACACCTCCGGGATTGGAATTCGAATTGCTGCTTACTGTCGGTCCGCCACAAATTCCGCCGCTCGTACACGCCATTGCCTCGAAAAATATCGTGCCATTCGCACCGGGAACTTGAGCCATGTACTCCACGTGATCCGGTTGTGGACTGAACATTGAGATGGTAGGAACGGCATCGCTAACCAGCGTCCAAGGCCCGCTCGCCGTTGGTCCTTGAAACAGTTGGAAGTGATCTGTAAACCCTCCCCAACTCGTTCCATTTGGTTTTAAGCTGACGCTGACGTCGCTTCCCGACGTCAGCGGTACCACCACGGAAACTGGTGGAAATGGGAAGCTGGTTGCTTGTGTAACCGAAACTGCTGCATTTCCGCCGCTGCCAGCCACGGTAAGTGTTCCGCTTAATACGTTTGTGCCCGAATTCACAGGAAGACTAAGAGAAAAGATGCCGCTTCCGGTGCCCGAAGCCGGAGTCATCGCCGCGAGGGGAACGGAAGTGATCGTGCTCGAAATAACCGTGCTGGTTCCAACAACGGTTGCAGTCCAAGCGCATCCTGAAGGCGCCGAGACGGTCACCTGTAACGCAGAAACATTACCCGTGGAAGGGGCGCCCGAGGCAGCAAACTGATAATTGGCAGAAGGCGAAATGGCTAAGCCCGTACAGGGCGCCTGCACGGTAAAGCTATCCTGACTGACTGCAACGTCGCCGTTTACTGTTACAGTAATTGGCCCCGTGCCTACCGGAGCAGTGACCGGAATCAAAACTGTCAACTGCATGCCTGTTGCAGTCGTTGTGACGGTAGCAGCTGGCACAGGTGCGGTCATACCGCTGAAGGTGATTAAGTTCTCCGATGCAACCGTGCTGAAATCGTAGCCGGCGATCGTAACGGCCGTGGTACCGGCAATACCGTTGAGCGGATTGACGCTCGTGATCGAAGGATCATCATCCACTAGCAGCATCGTGAGCGCCGCCGAGATTGCCGTCTGCGAAGTTGTAGTAGCTGTGCTTGTTGCGGTGCTCGCCGGTGCGCCGATCGCCGACGCTGACGAAGGCAAAGATTTGGGGGGATCCAATGTAGCGGGGTCCGCAACCGGTATGTCCGAATTGTTCGACATACGATTGAACCCCACGACCCTGATTTCTGGCGGCGCAGCCGCTTGCCGCCCAACCGACAGCGTCGAAGCCACATCATGAAAATCTACGGCGGGCGAATCAACGGTCGCAAATGCGCACATGCCCGCGAGCAAGATTGCCGCATAGACAACGATCGCACCCAGCTTCTTGCATAGGCTCTGTGTCAACATATCCCGTTATGTCCCTGTCTAACTGACGATGCCTGTTCCAGTCAGCCCTGGAAACCCGTCTCATTCAGTGAAGCTAACGGATCTCAATCGAGATGAGTTCGAAGCATCAAATGAAAATCATCCCCGTCTGCGACTCCGCGTCCAAGGTTAGGGTGAAAAGTAAATATGGGTGATGTAGCAGCCGCTATTGAAGCCGGAAATTCCCACCGTCTTGCCCCGAGACATGGTCTTCATCAAACCCGCATATACGGCGACGACGCCAGTTTCATAGTCCACCGTGCTTGAGCCGGTAGCCGCTTGTGCAAGCCCCCCCTTGTACCAAACCCAGGCGCCGGGTGCGGCGCATGTGCCTACCTGCTGATCAAACTGGAGCGCTATTACTCCCGGCAGGTAACTCGGCTCAATTTGAGTCACGTGTGCGCTAGACACGGACCAGTCTTCCGCGTACGCAGAGTTCAAATTCAGCATCGCTACCGCTATAACCAAACACCGAAAGATACCAGTCGCTTTCACAGAGGTCTCCAGATATGAAATGGTGTGTACAGATATTCGGCCGTCGTTAGCAAAACTACAGCAGTCTTGGCACAAAAATTATCGTCAAGACGGGGCGCTTACTATCAATAAGGCATAGCACCATCCGTTAACATCGGTAACCGAATCGTCTATATAAACCACTATAGATTTACCTGTTAATTCTGCGGCCAAAAGAGCTTTGTACATCCTTTGCCCTTTGAGATCGTCTCGAATTCGAATGTTGGGTGTCTTGCAGTTACCAACCCCCGTAGGGTTAGTGAACGAACTGATACTAAACCAGTCGGTATTAGCACCATAGCTGGAAGAATTGGTGATGATTTGCGTAACGGTGCCGGAATAGTTGAACTGAGCGGCATGGACATTGGCGCAAAGAAAGAGAGCGCAGAGAAATATTAGAACTGTTCGCATGGTTTTCTCCTGAGTTATCTCGGAAATGCATGGATCGCCCGATCAAGTCGAGCACAAGGCACGGTGTCGACAAAGCAAAGTTACATATCAGTTCCCGATTGAAAAAATCGCAGAGTCGTTCAATGAGATCAATCCAGCCCACCGTATGGGCAATTTGTCATCAAAATGAATGGTGTTACGATGCCGCATCAAAGTATGCAAATCTGGGTTTCGCAGCGATGTGCGCCGGACTCGGAACACTCGCAGAGACGACAACATTGGCCTGGGAAGCCAATGTCCGGGCGGCGATCGTGATGTTGGGATTGCTCGAAATCCCGGTGGCCGCTATAGATATCGGGCCGAAAGCTTTTTCTGAATAGGACGGCGACGCGCTCAGCAAAGAAGTCAATTCGAGCGGCGCGTACAATAGCGCGCCAAGCTCCCCTGCCAGCTCATGCTGCTGCCGTTCCCCTGTCACATTTTCCTCGGATAGCAGTGAATGCGCATCCCTGCTCGCGCACTGGACGAACAGCGGTTGATACGCTAGTTCTGAAATTGACCAGTGTCAATATCCACTTTTATAGCGTGACTGCTGAGCATCGCCGAAATGGGCAATCAGTTCGATTGAGGGAAATCACCTTTCAGCGAGACACAGTCGCCCGGAAGGCAGCCCAAGGATTCACCCCCTCCACAGCCGCTTGTTTACGCAATTTCTCGGCGCTGAAGACGTCGAAATAGCTTAGGTTCGCACCGCGCAGCGCAAGATTGGCAAATGAATCGATCTCTAGGACGAAGGCGTACCGACCCGCCCAGTTTGCAAACTCTTGACGGTTCCTCTCCGAGAACACTTATCTGCATGCGGATACCGGATGGAAAATTGTGTGCCCGCAGCCCGTCCCCTGACAGATTTCGCAAATCTGAATAGCGCTTGCGGTAATATCGGACGGTGAACTCCACTGGGAACTCCGGGTTCCATGGCCTCTGCGCAGAATGCGATGGGTTGAACATCGTCAACAGTTGCTCAGTTCGTTTGTCGCCATTCCTTGCAAGCTGTCTTGACCCTTTTTCTACGCTTGTAGCAAATGGAGTTCCATAGGTAATTTCACCTTCTTCATCAGCCAATCCACACCAGAATGACGAAACGCCACGCCCCACTCGTCGAAGTGCGTCGAGATTTCAAAGCTTCGCCCGACTTCAACCCCCTTGACTGGACTGCCTGCTTCATGCAGCCGGCAAGGCTCAGTGACGTTCGCTCGTGGCAGCAACATATTCCGTTCGCGTTTTGGCTGACCGAAATCCTGAAACCTTCCTGTTTTGTCGAGCTCGGCACACACAAGGGCGATTCTTATTTGGCGTTTTGTCAGGCAGCCTCGGCGCTGAAACTGTCTACTCGTTGTTACGCCGTCGATACCTGGCAGGGCGACGAGCATGCCGGCTTGTACGACGACAGTGTCTACGACGAACTTTCCGCCTACCACAATTCTGCGTATGGCGGCTTTTCGCGCTTGCTGCGCATGACTTTCGACGAAGCGTCGGAAAATTTCGCTGATAAATCGGTAGATCTTCTGCATATCGATGGCCTGCATACTTACGATGCGGTCAAACATGACTTCGAGACGTGGCGTAGCAAGCTTTCCGACGATGCCATCGTGATCTTCCATGACATCAATGTGCGTGAGAACGAATTCGGCGTATGGCGCTACTGGGCTGAACTCGAAAACACCTATCCGTCATTCGCCTTCACGCATGGCAACGGACTCGGAGTCGTGGCCGCAGGGCGTACGTGCCCGGAGGCGCTGGCTCCGTTGTTTTCGTTGTCTAAGCATGACGCCGACGTTGTCAGGCAGCTGTTCTTTTCACTCGGCAGTCGCGTCCAGGGCAATGCCGCGAGTGAAGCACTCGCCGCAGCGAGGCACGCCATATTGTTCAACGGGATCCGCGCGCTTGATGCGATGCTTGATCAGCATGATTTGGAGCACGACGCGCTACCTGCGGCGCCCAGCGAGCATGAGCTCGGCCGCCATTTGATTTGGACGCATCGCGGCATTGCCAAGCTGTCGAGAAATCTGCACGAGCGCAACTTGATGGTTCAGCGGCTCTCCGAGGAGTCTGCTCGCCTGCAGATGCAATTGGAGGATATCCGCGCCACGAACGATGCCGCCAAGGCCTCCGCGCGCTTGCACATCCTACGCAACACCATGCTGGCACTCGATCAGGTACTGGATGCCGCGGGCATTGCTCATGATGCGCTGCGAGAGGGTGCCGACGAAAACGAAATCGGCCGACACGCGATTTGGACGCATCAGGGCATCGCCAAACTTTCTCAGGATATACACGAGCGCAATCTGCGAATCAACGCGCTATCGGCACGGCTGGAAGAGAATCAAGCAACCTTCGCCCGAGATATTGGCGAGCGCGATCAGACGATACAGTCACTTCGCAAGAAACTACTGGCTCTTGAGACAGCCTGCTCAGCATCCAATACCACCATCGATGCCCTTCGCGGTGACGTTGCAAAAACAGCAACCCTATTGCGCCGTCTG
>Ga0105239_10001858_pt1 | contig 27612 bp, 21 predicted proteins | sample KBSC44metaG_FD_92761 | JGI IMG/M metagenome (GOLD analysis project Ga0105239, IMG submission 92761) | Corn rhizosphere microbial communities from Kellogg Biological Station, Michigan, USA - KBS C4-4 metaG | ecosystem: Host-associated > Plants > Roots > Rhizosphere > Soil | place: Michigan, USA...
CCTGAAGCCCTGAAGCCCTGAAGCCCTGCAGCACCCAATGAGGCGGGGAGGCTGAAGCCGCTGAACGCCCTCAGGCATGTGTTTTGCTGCCACTGTTGACCTCACAAGTCAATCCATGTGGTTCCCGAGCCAGGCCATCGCATCCCATCGCATCCCATCGCCTCCCATCGCCTCCCTTTCCACCTGTAAGCTTCGCGGGCATTGTTGCACCCTGAAAGGGCTGCAATTCCAGGCATGCCATTAGTCCGCCGGCAGCTGCATTGCGTGCTCCCCGCGCAGACCCTCCAGTGAGCCTCCTGCCTGCAAGCCCCGCGGGCCTCGAGCCCCTCACAGGCACCCACTGGCACCTACAGGCACCCACTGGCGCCCCAGGGAGCCCACCAGCACCGCCCGAGGGGCCTGTTCAACGCCTCCCTACGCCCTCGGCTTGGGCCCCCTTTCCCACCCGCTCCAGCATCCTGAGCTCCAGCCTCCGGAGATGCATCAACCAGCGTCATCAAGACTGCCCGAGGGCGACTCGCTCCCCACCTGGACACCCACCCACCATGTTCCCTATCTTCGTGTCTGGTCACGGTATTGATGACGGGTGTATTTTACCGTGTCATGACAAACCATTTCTGCTGCTGCGCCAGGGCCAGGGCGAACAACGTTGATGCCTGTCTGGTGTCTGCCCTACGAAATGCATGGAGATGGAGAGGGACAGAGACTCGTGCGGCTGCAGTGCTGCCCCATGTCCATTGACTGATCCATTGACTTGATAATAATAATATAATGCTTTGCTCAAGCTCCAGCCAGAAGCCAGGAAGCCAGGAAGCCAGCCGTCGATCTCAGGCTGCCTGCTCCGTCTGCTCGCTCGCTCGCTTGGAACCTAGGAGCTGACCCAGGGTTATTTCATCCTCCACCACCTCCACCCACGCACTTGCTCCCCCCCCCTCCCAAAACACCTTTTTTGCATTCCCCATTTCCGTATATGCTGGTGGTATGCTGGCATCCTTTTCTCACTCACTCACTCTCTCTAACTCTCGCTTGCTCGCCGATCTCTCTCTTGTTGCCTTGCCCGACCTCGCCCTTTCATATTACAGCACTTCCACTCTCGCTACCAACCCAACTATTCTGTCCACATTCGCTTCGACTTAATCGTGTCCCGCCGTCGGCTCTCCAGATAATGCTAATTTGGCCCGTCCCCGTCCCCGCCGCCGCCTTCAGCCTCCTCCTACCCTAGCAATTTGTTCCAGACATCCCTCGTCACATTCACGACCCGACGCCCTCCTTCGCTCGTGCCTTTTCAAGGCTCCCTGGCTTGAGAAAAGTCCCACACGCCTCAGATGTTCTGATTTTCCTCCTTCCTCCAAAGTCCATCGTTTGGTCCAGTTGGCATGGTCGCCATGGACTCGCCCACCGAACGCATGCCCATAGCATGCGTCCACTGCGCAAAGGCAAAAGCAAAGTGTGACAAGAAGGTCAGTTCAGTTCCTCCATTGAAGGATTCCAATACAGAGACACGAGGCTCTGGCCTGCACCCAACGAAACCGTCTCGTCTCTAACCCGCAGCTTTGTTGGGCTGCACCCGCTCGTCGATTCGTGGCCGTTCGACACCTCGACGCTGACATGTGGAATTCGGAATTCTAGGTGCCATGCTCAAGATGTGTGAGCAAACAGATAGTTTGCCAGTCAAGGCCCACACGACGATCGTCCCACAATCCCTCCCGGCGGAATCCTCTACCACGACCAAGTTCAGAACGAACCCTCCATGCATCTGCCTCCTTCCAGGTGTCACAGTTATCCCAGTTCGCTGGTCCAGCTCCAGGCATGAATGGAATGCCACCGCGTAATTCACCCCAAGAGCCATCTCCCGGCGAGCCGTGCTGACACACAGTGTGCAGATACCATGAGCCCTCACACAATCACCCCCCATCGCCTGAGTCTGCCCGACGCTCACCATCCCGTTCCAATCGCACCGGCCATGTATCCTCAAGAGATGGATTCGAATATGCTCCGGAGTGGTTTCACCCAGACACCGCCTGATATGGCCATCCCCATCACTCCCATGATGCCCAATATGCCTCAGATGGATAATTTCATCCAAATGCACGCCACACCTTATGACCAGGACCACGACCCTCACTTCCTGGCCCTGAGTAGCGCTCACACTAGTATGATGGATTTTGACACCACGAATTTCATGACCGATTTCATGAGTCCTTCGATCGGCCCCATGCACGACCCCAATGAACAATTCCTGATGAGTGGCAAACTCGGAATGCAGACACCCAGCCAAATTCCCTTGACCATGCCACTCCAAGATGGCTCCACTCCCTTTGGTCTGTGTCTGGATTTGGGGAGTCCGAGACACACAAACTATCGGGTACCTGCCGGCCTGTCCCCCTCCAACTCTTCGACCGCCAGTGGAGGTCTACAAGAGCCAGATGCTGTACTCGCAGCCCAGCAGTCGTGGCCCTTCTTTCAGTGCAACCGTGTAGACAAGTATGCTTTCGCTCCACCCAAGACGGCTGCAATCTACCTGGAAGGTCTGGCCCAAACCTTGAGAAACCAAGCCACGTGGACGGCTTGGACTGCGCAGCTCGACGAGACTTCTCTTGACATCTCCACCGAGAGAAAGATTGCAACCGAACCGTTTCTGTTGTGGTCGAGAGAGAAGCTGCTGGCCATCACTCAAGGCTTTCTCCACAAGGCCTTGGACATTCATAAAGCCGATCATGCCAGGGAGGACACCCCATCGAGTCCCGATTCGAGCAGAGATGCCTTCCTGATGTTGCCTCCTCCGGATGTCATGCAATATTTCTTGCGGAGCTATGTTGTCCGCTATGAGCCTTATTACTCCTCCATTCCCGCCGGCCGCCTGGATCCCAATACTTTCATGCAATCCCACAATAGCAAAGCTGCAAGTTTGTTGATCCTTCTCATGGTAGCTTCGGGTGCTTCCGCCACGGCTACCATCGAGGGCAGGTATATCACCAGTGGCCTCACAGAGGCTTGTCGGATCTCCCTTTTCGACACCATTGAGAAGGATGTACTGCAATCTCGAGAAGTCATAGTTCTGAGATCGGCTTTGCTGTTTACTTGTCTCGCGGCATGGTCGGGTGACAAGTGGCATATGGATGTAAGCTGACAACCACCTCTCCTCGGCTTACCTTGACTGACCAATACTACAGATGGCCATGGGCCAGCGCGGTATGTACCTAGCTGTAAGTGGTATCTCCCCCTCACTCCCTCGGCCGCGACTAACCTTGACAGATGCTTGCACACTCAGGTATGCTTGACGTCACCGAGTCGAGCATTGATGTCGAAAAATGCAAGCGAGAGCCAGAAAAGGCATGGGAAGACTGGAAGGAGCACGAAGGCAAACATCGGTAGGTCCCGCTGTTCTGTGCCGAGTTGGAATTTGTTGCTTACCGTGAATTACAGGCTGGCTCACTCTTGGGTGATTGTCGACCAAGAGATGAGTCTCTTTTCAGACACGACGCCCTTGTTGCCAGTAGTGAATCTGCGTGCACCCATGCCCGACTCAGACGACCTCTGGCATGCGGAGAATGCAAGCCAGTGGCTTGAACTGTTTGAACAAGTCCACGGCTCCACATATCAAAGCCAGACCTCGGTCCGTGACTTTTTTACCAGCTTCATGGAAGGCGAACTGGCTGGTAAAGAGCTGTCTCCGACACAACTGCGACTTCTGTTGCACCCACTCCAGGGTCAAGTGTGTCAGCTTCGCCAATTCATCTCGTGCTTACCTGAGGGAGGTAACCATTCAAAAGCGTCGCAGGCTGTCTCCAAGTCAGCGACCAAGGCACGATTGGATGAACTCTCATCGCTGCTCCGACAATGGTATGCCATCAGCAAGCAAAGCTTTGCCGGGAATACAGGAACCTGCTGGACAACCTGTGCCAATCTTATCATGTATCACCTCATCTCTTTGAACACCATCACCAGCTTCAAGGACATTGAACAGTTTGCTCGACGCGAGGTTGCCTTGGGCTCCTTCCGGTTTGCCTCTTGGCTGCAGATGCGTTGCATTGACCGACCCGAGGAGGCATTCTTCCACTGTGGTCAGATTCTCCGCCTGGTCAGATCAATGCCGAAGCCAGTGCGACCCCCGTGGTGGGCCGGGGCGGTCTACCGTGTCGCCCTAACCGGGTGGGCCACGAGTATGGCAGGTGGAAGTGGACGATTCTCGCCAACCCAAGGTCAACCCGAACCCGACAGACCATTTGCTATCGACGGCATGACGCCAGAAGCAGAGGCCATTGGCCGATACATGAAGTACCAGGAAGGTACACCCATGTTACAAAGACCGGATGGTAGCTTGGCGTCGGTCGAAGTACCCAACAACATCCTGCAACACTGCATCGAGCTTCTTGAGGACGATTCATCCATGCGTCTAGCTGATGGAGTCAAACGAAAGCTCCGAATCTTCATGTCGAGCTGGAGCGACAACTGAACATCGCCCCCCTCCGATCCCCACCAGCAAAAGCTGGTGGGAGGAAGACTCTTGTAGCCACCATCACATGTGGCATAATATATCTGCACTATGATGCGGCCTGGCGTGATGAGACCGCCATGTAAATTCTGCCCTGCTTTTTATGTGTTGACGATGACGACAGCATTTTCGGCGTTTTTGAAAGGGATAGATAACCATAAGCTGCTCCCTGGGTTTAATATATCGGAGAGGTGAGGACACATGGAACTGTTTCTGGACCAACACACAATAATTGGAGGAGTGCGAGCCAACAGTTGGGATATGTGGTATGCTCGTTTGGGTTGGGATAGACCTAGGGTGAGAGAGAGGTCGGGAATGAAAAGTAGTAGCAGTGACATCAGGGTACCTAGTCGATGAGCGAGTGATTTGGGTTTACCCCGTTGAAATCGTTCGCGATGTGCATAGGTGTCATGTGTGTCGACCTCCTGCATCGTTTCGATGTCGATGATGATGATGATGGTCCAATCTCAGTTCAAAGTCTTGTTCCAGTTGAGTCATGCCATCCTTGGCTTATGATTCAGTTGGCAGTTGGCAATTGGCAACAGTACCAGTATAGGATGGAGTATCATAGTAAGTAGGATGTATGTTCTCCGTATAAGGAATGAAAAAGCAAAGCCCACACTTTCAACCAAAGGGCGGGCGGGCCAGGGAGTCCTCCCTATGTATGTATATATGTATGTACGGAGTATAGTCACATCAACCGACCACGCTGCACTGCAATTAGCTGGCTCCTTGTACTAGACAGGCATAAAACGTTTGATATTAACGGGCTTGATTGATCGATTTGGGGGGGGTGGTGGGCTGGCGCGGGAAATTCAAAAATCAAATTCAACAGCAAAAGGCCAAAGCCAACACAGAAAGCGAAGCAAAGCAGAGTAAAGCGAAGCAAACCAAATTGAAATTGAAGAATATGTAGTACTCCGTACTCCGTTATACATACTACCAGTTCTGGGTTAGTTAGTGAGTTAGCTGCTCGTAATTGAATTAGTATGTATCCGTCCCTCCGTCCTTTCGCGGAGTAAACTAATCATGTACTAATAACGTAAACTAACTAAGTTGTAATTATCAATTAATTCACCAGGGTTTTCGCAATGTCATGTTGATCGAGTTAGTCTAGTCCGTAGCCTCGTTATAAAACCTAGTACAAGTACTCCGTACTCCGTGCTTTTGAGCAAAAGCTAACTAGTATGGAGTAAGTAGTGGGGAGGAGATTTCGATTGCGACATGGGGCCACCCTTTCTCTCTCTCTTGCAGCGATCGATGGATCGATGGATGGATGGATGCGACTGAGGATCTCGGATCATGGATGTATGCATGCATGCGTATCGTGAGATATGTTATGTGGCGTGTACATATGTAGGTACCTGTGTACGGAGTACCCCCAAGGCATTGTTTGCTCTTTGGTTTGACCCGATTGATTTGGTTTTTCTTGTCTAGCTCGCCATGAGAGGTTTTGGGGGGCGCAGGGGGGCGAAGAGATGCAGAGCAGAGGTACAACTACTTACTACGAGTTACTTCTACAACTACTTACTCGTACAGAGTACTCCGTACTCACTCCGTAGTTGAGAGTTGAGGGGGGGAGTGCAGCGTCGAGTGTCGAGTCGCGTCGCGTCGCATCGCGTCGGGCAGTCGGCGTCGTTTGGACGCCGATGAACTAACTACTTAGCTGATTTCCTGTAGCTGGCTAGCTGGCTAGCTAGCTACATACATTGTTATCCCGTCACCAACCCAACCAACCTATGTAACTTAGGGTATGGTCCGGAAGGTTCTTAATCCAGATGCATGCCCACTTCGTAGGTTCCTGAGTAATTGACGCTAAGAACGGAGGACAGAGGCACGGACGGACAGGGGACAACTGCTTGCTCCCTGCCTGCCTGCTACTTACTTGGAGTTTACTTCGACGGGGCGACCGTAGGCAAGGCAAGGCAAGGCAAGGAATTTTCTGGCGATGACGGGCATGGGCATGATTGGGGCGGGGTGCATGGGGCCAGAGGGCATGTCTGTACCGAGTGCTCCGTATACTAACCCAGTACGAAAGGCCATATATTATGCATGTTTGAAGATCACTTTTTGCGAGGTAGCTACCTAGCTACATTTACAGAGCGCCTAGGTTTAAGGTATACATAGGAAGGGAGGGAGGGGGGAGGGGAGGGAAAGAAGGAGGTGGTGGATGCCCTTCCAGTCTAGCAGGTATGTCTGTACTCCGTACGGAGTTTCTGCACTGGCCTGGATGGATAGATATCACAGCCTTGCGATTCCCCTGGTGGGAGGTGTGGTGTGGTGTGGTGATTGGGCGGAGCTCGATCGTGGAAGCCATCCAAGGATGATATCAGGTTGTTGAAATTGTCCAAAGTGGCGCATTTAGGCACCAGCAGCTGCGAACCCAGCACCTTTTCAGGCACGTGAAAATGAAAATAAAATCAATGACGTGCCCTGCTTCAGACAGAAAATGATTTTGCAGTTTGCCTTCCTTGAAAAGCCAAAGGGCTCGTAATCCATTACTGCTCGTCGTACTCGTAGCCTCAACACGAAACCTAAAATCCAGTCCAATTGTAGGGGGAAGGTGGGCCGGACGGTGGCCGCTGGGCTAAAGATAGCCCTGACCAGGGCAAGAGAGAAGAAACTCGCCCCTGGCATGGTGGGTAAGTTTGTGAGGTGACCCCTGCTAGGCTTCGGACTCGATGTGATGATGATGCTTGTGTTGAGAGCATGCGGTTCATGCACGCCGTTGGTATTATTCCGTACCGGAGCAAAGACAAAAGTTACGAAAGTTACAGCACGAGAGGGAGGGGCTGAAGCTTCAGACTAACAATCTTGAAAAATAATAGTCATGAGACATTGTTCCCCTTTTCGTCCATGGGAGGAGAGGAGGAGGAGGGGGAGAAACATTTGTAAATTGAATTTGACTTGCAAAGGCCGTCTGGATCGCGGGGTTGCACCAAGGGGGGTTGGCTGGCACACGTGATGGCCGGAAAGGAAAAACTAAACTCCGGCTCTTAGTGGTCGGAGAGGGAAAAACTAAATTCCGATCACCAACTTCACCCCTCCTCGCCTCTGACCAGAAGTACATGGCCAATCAGGAGAGTGGTGCTCGTTCAATGGCTGCCAGCTGAACGATCTGGATGTACTCCGTACGGTAGAAAGCACCAAAGGGCTCGTGTCGAGTCTACCCAATTCGAGACCACACTCGGGAAGGTGGTACACACAAACAAATGGGTAGTAAAGTACGCGTAAATGTCGGTCAACGGTGTGGGACCCCTTTTTTCGAAAAGGGAACCAGTAATACGGAGTATTGGCACGCACATTCGGACCCCGCCCGGTTTGTTTACGTGTGTTTATTTATATAGACATAAAGGACACCGAAATGTTCTCGCCCGTCTCCAGGTTGAATGAAGGACTTTGGTCAATGTGATGACCGGCAAGGATTGTCTCACTATCGGTTGACTACCGGATTCATTCGACTGTTTGTTACACAAGGCATGGTACTTCCTTTGGTAGGGAGCCAGTCAGGCTGGTTGATTGATGAGAGAGGAACCCCTCCATCCTCTGTTGATAAGTTGCCCCGCAGTTGCCCTCAATGGGGCCATTGAGGGTCATTGAGGGCGATTGAGGGCCACTGAACGCCATGAGGGCCATGAGGACCCAATCCAACCCAATGGCCTCTCAAGGATACGCGATCCTCTGACCACACATGTTGCTTATCGACTCACCGCCAAAGTGTCTCTTCGGTCTGATCTGGTCTCATCTGTTGTTCCTCACCGACTCGCAGATGCTGTCTTTGGGTGCCAACGGGTGACAGTCGATGCAGCCAATGCGACCAATGCAGGCCATGCAAGCCATGCAAGCCGTGCAAGCCGTGCCTGACTTTCTTACCCGTACCGCAAAAGAGAGAAGAAGTAAAAGGGAGGAGCGAAGAGGGAAGAGGGAAGAGGCAAGGTCCGTACTAGTGTCGGGGGCTCTATCGGGACCCTCTTTTTCCTGCCCTTTTCCACGCCAACACACACGCACAAACACAAACACCCTCACTCACTCACCCTCACACACACACTTGGTAGCCCCTTATCCATTTCCTTTTAATCATTTACCAAGTCTGATTTCTACTTTGGCGCTGTCAGTCCACTACTACTACTCCTCTCCTCCTCTTTCGTCCTTGTTGCTGTGTGCTCCAGTCCCCAGTCTCCAATCAACCCTCTTTCACCTCCCTTTCTTCGGCTCCTCAGTCAATTTCTGAGGCCTTCTCATCCATTACCCCTCCATCCCGAACCAGATAGAACCATGGCTGCTAAACCTGATATCCGTCTCGATGGCAAGGTTGCCTTGATCACCGGTGCTGGACGTGGTCTCGGTGCTGGTCTGGCCAAAACCCTCGCTGAGCGTGGTGCTGCTGTGGTCATCAACTATGCCAGCTCAGCAAAGCCTGCTCTTGCCACTGTTGCCGAAATCGAAAAGGCAGGTGGCAGAGCGGTTGCCATCCAGGCCAACATCTCCAAAGTCTCCGAAGTCACCAAGCTCTTTGACGAGGCCATCAAGGCTTTCGGTCAACTCAACATTGTCATCAACAATGCCGGTATGGAGGCTTTCTCCAAGCCTGAGGATGTCACCGAGGAGCTCTATGACCAAGTCTTTGGCCTCAACACTCGTGCCCAATTCTTCGTTGGTCAACATGCCTTGAAGTACTTGAGCGGTAAGTATTACTTAGTACTGCATGAACACTTCCCCCCACTCGTCTGGTCCCATTCTTGTTGCTGACATAAGCACCTGGACAGAGGGTGGCCGTATCGTCTTCATGTCCTCCATCGCTGCTGGCATGTCTGTTCCCAACCACGCTCTCTATGCTGGTTCTAAATCCGCTGTCGAGGGTTTCACCCGCTCTTTCGCTGCCGACGGTGGCCCCAAGAGAATCACTGCCAACGCCATTGCTCCCGGTGGTATCAAGACCGACATGTTCCACCAGAACGCATGGCACTACTCACCTGGTGCTACCAAGGACACCCCAATTGAACAGATTGAGGCCGGTATTGCCAAACTTATTCCCCTCGGCCGATGTGCTGTCCCCGCAGATATCGCTAGAGTTGTCATGTTCTTGTGCCATGACGACAGCGAGTGGCTCAACGGTAAGAGATACCCTCTACCTATCTCAACCCCCCTCAGATCCAATGCTAATGTTCACATTTCCTACAGGTCAAATCATCCGTCTCAGCGGTGGTGGTGCCGCTTAAGCGGTTTTCCCCTCGACTTTCACGTCTTCCAGGTTCCTAGACTTGCTGTGGGAAATACTGAGAATTTCTTTCTTCGGTCACATATTAGCTCTCACCAACCGAATGGCTTTCCCCCCTTTTCTGGTCAAAAGTTTATCTTGGATTAAAGCGATTTGAAAACCGTTGCCAGCAAGGGCCTAACCTAACCCCAGGGGTTCCGATACACGCCCTCGCCCTCTGAAGAATAGGGGGGCAATATAGGGTAGACATCAAGATTTATTCGAGAGAATAGAAAGTTAAACTCCTTTCCTGATGAAAGTTAAGTGTCTTCGTTATATACAAAAGTAGTTCTCGTATGTAGAAGCAAGGTCAAAGGAAAGGAACCCTCCTCCGCACGTGATATCCATGTGAGTCTTAAGCGATTTCCTCGCTAGCCGTAATTAACATCAATACACAGTTCCCACTGGATTTCCAATCCCACTACTCCGGGATCTACTACATAACCAGAAGGTACTTTTCGACAGCCCTGAGCCTGAGGCCTCGGGCGATCAGGGCATGTCACGGGCCATCGTTTGAATGAAAAAAAGTGTCTGAATTGAATTGCGGCTCGCTAACGTTAGTTAGGTAGTTTAGCTGCTCCGTGGACAAAAACTCCAATCGCTAACTACTGTACTCCGTATTACATCTGTACTCCCTATTAGTTAGTTAGCTACTTGGGGGATCTCGGGTGTTTGTAGGCGCCGACACGCCGATCATGCCAAACAAAAAAACAATGGGTAATAAAAAGTTTTTCGAACCTTGAGGGAGGGATTGGGCCCTGGGGCTTGGGCTTGGTTGGGGCTTGGAACTTGGGGAGTTGAAAGTTGAAAGTTTGATGAGGTGCACACTGCAGAGTCGATGCTGTAGCCGGTTGACACTGTCGATGCTCGGAACAGGGACTTGGATCTAATGGCCTACTATTAGTACGGAGTACTACATATACAGAGTACATGGGTGAGCAGGTATGTAGATGAACTAACTGATCTATTACTTACATGTGGTGCAGCCAGCCTGGGAGTCCCCGCGCCAGTGAGGTAGGTCAGTGTCCAGTGCCAGTGCTGGTGCTGGTGCCTCGTGGTGATGGATACTATAATATAGATACATACTACATATACTGCGTAATCACGTTCCCCTCCCCTCCCCTCAACCAGCTCGTTCAGTCGGCACGAGATCAGATCAGATCAGATCAGACCAGATCCTAAGGACATAATTCCAGTAGGGAATCTCAACCTACTCACTGCTAACTATTACCAGTTTTCAATTTGAATTTGTACTTGGCCACTTGACGACATGATATGATATGATATGATATGGCAAGGCAAAGCATGCCTGACCCTGGTAGGTAGGTAGGTAGGTAGCTGGTTATTATTCTTATGATTGATCACATGGGTGGTTATTTTACCTAGTTAGGTCTTGATAGTCAAATGTCCAAGGCTGGGGCACTGCCGCCCTCCAATATTAATTATGATGGACTCTGTGATCCTTTGTTATCAATTAATTAGTTGATTACAGATGTTGCGTGGCCCAGCGTATATACATACATACATATATGTCCCTTTCCGTCAAACTGGCTGGCCCCCTCGGGCCCTCCATCTCCTCACCTCACAACTTCCAAGTTAATTATTACTTGACATGGTCCAGTCATGCGGCCTCATGCCCATGCCATGCCATGCCACGCGGGGAACGCGAAGGGCGTGGTTTTAGTCAGCTCATCAATTAAATACGAACGGAAGCGGCATTGGATGCGACCCAAAAGGGAAAGAAAAGTCAAATCACATTCAATACGGCATGGTAGATAGATTGGGTGCCGTCGACTTTTCTTCTGGGTTTTTATTATAGTACATAATAAATAGTACTGCTATGTTGTATTGATATATCAAGACCCAGCTCCCCCCTTTAATTTGATACCTGAGCTTGAAGGGTTGGTTCTTTGAGATTCTTGAATTTCTTTGGGAAAGAACAGTCTACGGAGTATAGTACTTATCAACTCTCGCGATATATCAAGGTGGACCTCAACCTCTCGAAGCATTTCACCCAAGGGCCCAAGTTGGCCAACTCAACTACTCGTTACTACTTTGCAATAGCAAGCAAGCCACGATGAGCAAACAGTTCATTCTCCACCAAGATGCGCTCTCGGCGAACTGCTACAAGATCAAGTTGACCGCCGCACTCTTGGACATCCCGCTGGAGAAGCGCAACTACTCCATCTTGGAGGGCGACACGCAGACGCCCGAGTTCCAGGCCAACGTCTCATTCTGGCGCCGCATCCCCGTGCTGCAGGTCGGCGAGTCTTCGTTCTTGCCTGAGAGCAACGCGTCGTGCTTCTACCTCGCCGAATACTCGCAGTCGCTGTCCAAGTCCCAAAGTTCGGCTTCACTACTTCCACGCTACAACCTGATCCCCGAGGACCCGTTCCGGAAAGCGACCATGCTGCGCTGGATGTTCTTCGAGCAGAACAACCACGAGATCTGCGTTGGGACCCTGCGCTTCTGGCTGCACATCCTAGGCGAGGAGAAGTTGTCCGCGGATCGGGTCGCGCAGATCCCAGGCAAGAAACTCGCTGTGCGCGAGTGTTTCGACCACATGCAGGACCATTTGGCCAATAGAACCACGTCTGGATGGTTCGTCGGTGAGTCCATCACCCTCGCGGACATCTGCTTGTTCGCCTACACGCATCTCGTGGACAATGCCGGGTTTGACTTGAATGAGTGGCCCGCTATCAAGGCTTGGTGTGAGAGGCTCAAATCGGTGGATGGGTTTATTCCTTTTGATCTCAATGATTGAGGACATGTCTTCTCTTGGGTGCTCAGAAGGACCGGCGGCAATGCATTTTCTCTCGAAACCACCTGCTACTTCGGGAGACCTTCTTCATGTCATGGTCGAGAAGATTGGATGCCCCCCTCGCCAACGGAGGGACTAATGCCAGCCAGGCTTTGTCGGTTAGTGGTTCTTTCCAACAAAGAAAGTTTTTCATAGGGACAGGAGGAGGCTAATCTAATGAATGGGATTGTTGCCTTTTTGTGCCTGGCAACAATGGCGGGAGGTGGACAATCGGTGACCGGAACTTCGAGGACAAAGAGCAGAGTAGTCGATTGTTGCAAGGCACCACGGTCTTAAATAAGAGGTTATTGTTCGTGGGAGGCGCCGATCTAGTTGGAAATCCTCCATCTTTCAGTTGGATCCTGAGTCAGTACCCTAACAGTATTGTCTCAGCTTCCCGACATCAGGTTTTCTAAAACTACCATTTCTCAATCGTCCTCTTTCCCAGCTCTTTCATATCCTCCCCCCCCCCATACAGACTCTGTTTTCATTATTCTAGAGAGATCCGGGAAGAGTCGGGCGGCATTCCAGCTCTTGAGCTTCCCGATTCCCCAATCGGAGCTCGAGGGCTATTCGAGATATTCGAGCAACATGGGAATGATGAACATTTCTGGCCCGTCGACCACAATGTCGCGTCCAAACGCACAGCATAAACCGAGAGAATTAGCCATTGACACCACCCCCGCGCTGGTCGACGGTGGGAGTGAACAGCGTTCAACTCGACGCTATGCCATGTCCCATACCCGGAATCCCGTGTCAAGCATGACGAAGAATGCCGTAAGTGAAGAAAATATCCCCTTGGAGCGAGTGTCCTCAAGATTTTACGCTGATGGGTTTGGTGAGAATCCACTCAGTGGAAGTTCTGCCAACAAGTATGCTCCATTTAGGCCGGATATTGCGGTGGAGAAGCGTCAGAGACCGACCGCTGTTTATGGTGGAGTTATACCCTACAGCGCTTCTCAGTCTTGTGCATCGCTGATCGAGCGACCTGCTCAGGACACTATAGTGCGAAAGCCAACAAGATCGATCGCGAATAAGCTCTCTACTGAAGCTTTGTGCGTCTCCCAGGCCGATAAGTGGCCGTCGGCGAGTCGACGGCAGTTGGGTAATCTTCTCCCATCAATTTTGAGACCAGGGCACGATAATTCTCTCCAGGTGTGTGTAGAGAACCCTCGGCCAATCTCCAGTGATACCCATAAGATGGTGGTCGGCAGTGAAGATGGCCGGGAGGGCATCGATAATCCGGCTATTTCGAGAAAGTCGAAAGGTGAGTCTACTTCGGAAGGTAAAAAGGCTTCTCTTCCTCCAGTTCCAGAGCGTTCCCGCAAGGGTAAGTTGTATGTCCCTGCATTTTTGAAGCCTGGTGCAAAGGCCACCCATCGTCATGACACGAAGAATGACGACGTAGATGCTCATGATCCAGTTAAGGTAACCAAGCAAGGTAAGGCAGCAGTTCCTGCATTTTTGGAACCTGGTTGGGGTGAAGCACCACGAAAGCCTCCCATGATAGGCAAGAACAAATCGGCGGCTATGAGTATGACAGCCATGGGCCGATATTACGACAAGGTAAATGTAGGCGAATGGCCATCTGAGGCATCGACCTCTGGAAAAGCGAAGGGTACTCGTCGAAGTTGGAGTCGACCCTGGGAGAAGCATAGTCAGATCACAGAATCTGCGATAGAATTGGCTGCAACTGGTGAGATCGGTACACGGAAGGATGAGGGGCGCGGCTTGACTGCTGTTACATTGGCGCAGTCTGGTCCGGCTTCGATTGTTCAAGGAAGTGTGTTCCCATCAGATGTAGTGACGCCATACCAAGCAGGCACGTTTGTCGGAGATGCACAGGTAAGCGTGGAAGACCTACCTTCAATGTTGCGTCTTGGGCATACCAGCAATAAAACGGAAGGACAACATGAGGGGTCTACTCCCACCTATAAATGGCCATTTGTGGACATGAGAAATGAACTGTTCCTCAACTACGATCCGAAGAAGGATAATGGTGCCACTGGTCGGACACGAGGCTTGAAATATCAGGAGCCACGCATTGTGGATATGGAACTCCCGACGAACGGTCTGGAGGCTGAGGTCCTGCAGGGCTTGGCCAAACGGGAGCTTCGTAATCGAGCGTTCCAGGCTGGAGTCAACTCCCCAGACGGTCTTGAGGTGAGTCCCGGGCCTGATTCTCCAGTATCTCCATTGATTGACGTTGCTAAAGAGGTGACGATAGTAGGCACTGATCCGACGAGATTCAAAGCTAGAGAAGTGAACATCGGGGCTCGAAATAAATCATTGAGAACTCCAGAAGCACCAGCTGCTGTGATCTCAGAAGCAACCAAAGATCAACAAGCCAAGAGTTCAGATCAACCCGATTTCAGTTGGTTTCGATTTAGTCGGGTAGACCTTGAAGATCCAGCTGATCAGCACTGTCGAGACTACCGAGCTCGGAGACGCGAGGTACGAAAATCGAAGCAAGATACATGGTCTGTACACGCCAGGTGAAGTTTGATAAGTAGAGACGGAAGCTATGGTACGGCGATCGCTTGAGGTCCGTGTATAGCGCTTGGGCCGTGAGTCATATACCCGGGCTTTTGACGGGTAAACACGGAGGCGTTTCTGTTTTGGAGCTTTGGAGTTTTGCAGTTTTTGGAATCATTGTCAATAGCGCGGCTGGCGCTGATGGTCTTGCTTCGATCTGATGGCGGCTTCCTGTGCTTGCTTCCCCAAGGAGTGGTTATGTTATTTTTGGTTCATCGTCGTACAGTCAGAGGAAAATATAAATGGCAAGCTGGATTGTTTCAAATTTCGTAAGTTTCGTTTCTTCTCATCCGTAGATTTCAGTGATCGAATAGAACAGACTCGAGAACCTTAGAAGGCTGCACCAGACTAGTTAGGATTCAGCAGTATACCGGGTAGTGTCGGGAAAGCTGTGGCCCAGGCCCAGTTGAATCTTTGGCAAACGGTTGACCGGAATGACCAAATCAAGTCATGCCGCTGGCGTGGATGGTGATCACATGGCGGTGAAGAAACTTGAGCTTCAAGTGGACACCGATCTTCCTACCTCGTACTGCTTTCTAGTAGTAATGCCTATCAATAATCTGGGATGCATGAGATGAGTTGTGGGACAAATCCCATGGAGAAAGCGCTTTGCCATGCTCCCCTAAGGGAAACGATGTTGCAAGTGGCTACATATTGCCTGAATATGACAATGTAATATTATCAGTGGCTTTTATTGCACTCTTTCAGAAACACCTCCAGGAACGAGGAAGCTAAAAAAGTGGAACATGCTCTCTTGGGCTGTCTCGGGGTCTTCGATGCCGAGGTAGGCGGTGATGCCCAAGGGCTCAGGCCCAGGGCATGGGAGGAGGTATCAAGTGCCTTGAATATCAGGCACTTTGGAACCCCCCGGAGTTCCTGGACCAAAGGAGCAATGAGTAGAGAAAATGGTTGGTTCTCGGCCGCCATGCCTGGAACGAAGAAATTGCCCCTGCCTGGGCGGACAATGTTCGCTGTCCCTCTTCTTCGCTGAGAATGATTGAATAGTCGATTTAGACCAACACCGAATTGATTGGTAGTTGTCTGCTAAACGAAGCGGGAGAAGACCGTTCTAGGTCATCAAGGTCGATGGCCATCATTACCAAATCAACCAGTGATCCTCGATCAGCGTGGGAGTTCGTTTGGCGATCGAGAGTTCCCCCACGTTTCTTGGGAGGAATTTCCACAATCGATAGGCTTTGATAGGTGTGGAGGGATAAGCCTCGAGGGAGGTTGGCCAGGCGGTGGTGGAGAAGGGCCTCGCTTGCATGACCTGGACAGCTAATCAAGTGTTCGGTAGAAGGTACCCCGTATACGGAGAACGGTACTCCGTGTCTACCACCCAGAGAGTATTCGAACAGCGACGGAATGGATCAGTGGCAGAAGCAAGTAGAATTGGGATAGTGTCTTCTGTCAGGAAATAGGGAACGGAACGGAAGGGGATCAGCATTCTACCCCGAAGAAGACACACCGAATCTTGTAATTAAGTTGTAGTTCGAGCTGCCACCGAGGTGATGTTTATGTAGTCAGAAGACAACAAGCTCGTCGTTTCTAAACCTTCAACCACCTCGTTCTTCCTGGACTCGTCGACAGTTGCTCCTTCCCATGTAAAGAGGGCTCCTTCCAATGTAAAGAGGGCTCGTTCCTGCTGCTTCGGGCTTCAAGTTCTTGGCTCAAATTCGCCATCGCACGCACGGCGTTTCTCTCCCATCTTTTTCCTCGCCTGCTTATTCCTAGCCCATCGCTTAGTGCTTGGTCATCCCCGTTTGCTATACGAGAACAACATTTACCAGGTGCTCATGTACGAGTAGGTACCTCTGTACCTAGGTACATGTTTGTGCCGAGCTTCTCGTACATGGAAACGACCACGATACTCCCTTTACAAGGCACAAGCCACCGGTCAATGTTGTCACCCCCCAACTGATTTTGCCTTGCCGAAACTGTGGTGGGGTGTAGACTTTTCTAGACCACCACAAAGCACCCACTGGCCCACGGCCCTCCGATCGACCCTCAGACCCTCAGACCCTCAGACCCTCCGACCCTGTCCTCATCGCGAACGCTTGGATCTCGGACAGCGCTGCGTTTGTCCGAGTCACTGACAAAGGAAGACAAAAAGCGAGACAAGGACCCAAAGCTGCCAGCACGACCGTCTGCGTTTGATTTTGGGATACAGACAAAGTCACTCTACCATCCTTGCACCCCTTGACTTCTTGACAAACACGCCGCCAGCTTTTGGGCGGAGAAAAAAAAGAGGCACTCTCTGCCCAATGATTAATGCGTGTGCCGCAACACACTGGCAATATTCAGAATTTCGGACCAAGTGCTCACTCAGCCACGGGTGTAACTCTCCACCTCACTAACAACAATAAGAATCCTCTACCCCCGTATCGTACTCGGTCTTATTGCTTTTAGCAGTGGCAGATCCCCCTGGGTATCTGCGAATATTGCCATCGTCTTCTCACGAAAAAACTCCCCACCAACACCAAATTCGGCACTGCGGTTGTATCCAAGGTCGTCTTTTGTCGCCGCTACCCACTACTCCGATACCCAGAAACGACAAATTTGACTTTTGCCTAGAGGCACCCCGTCGTCATCGCCTCCTTTATCCTGGTCGGCAAATTTACTTCACCTCTCAAAGGCACGGTGCACTTAACCGAGTCCTCCCCTCGAGACGCGCCCTGACCGCTAGAACAACACGCTCTGCTCTCTCGGGTCATTCATCTCCTCCATTCGAGATTCACACTCTCACTGGACTAATTCAAGTCGCTCGTTTGCAACAGCTCTTTTATTTTCAATTTCCGAATATATCAAATGTATGCTACTCCGTTGCTCCGATATCCAAGATAGCAAAACCCAACAACTGTAGTGGAGAATCCTTTACCCTCGAGGTGGGAGGGTGAACCCCGCGATTTTCGGAGGCCAGGGTGCGCGCAATCTCGAACCATCTGACCTTCTGCCGAGCAATGTATCGCAATTCAGCTCAATTTAACTGCATGGTTAAACCCTCGCTTCCCTCGCCCGAGTACGCTGGGGACCATGATTCGGAATTGATTGATGCACTCGAACAGAAGAGGAAACAGCTAGACGAGGAAATCTCCAACTTCAAGGCACTCAAGGACCGAGAGTTTCGCGACTTCGAGAAGGATCTACGTACGCAATGTAAGAGAAAACGATCGCGTGGGTCGAGTACATCATCCGAGCCTTCACCTCCCGGAAAGCACGCTGGTGCAGCAGTATCTAATGCGTCGGTTCTAAACCTGCTTGCCTCTGCCCACAACGGATCCGCGAATGGTCGGAGCCCTCACAAACCGAAGCGAGGGGTTGATAATGTTGTTGGAGATAAAATCATCAGGCCTGCTCCGCTCAGCAAGCCAACCCTGTCGCTGGACAGGCTCAACATCAGTGGTGAGACCACACCACCTACATGCACTCTAGGATCCCCTCCCACACCTTCGGCTCTCAATCGATCCTTGATAACTCGATCCTCATCGGCTTCGTCAACGAGTTTGACCACGCCGCCACGCTCACATCCTGCAACACCAGCCCCAACAATCCCCACGACAGACCGTTTCGACTCGTTTGCAGGGGTATTCACGCCTTCATATCTTCCACTCCTCGAGTCTCATGACAATAAACCGTCGGTACAGGCTCCTCAAGCTCTTGAATCTCAAGACGAGGTTGACACGAAACAATTACAATTAATAAATGCAGAATCGAAACGGGATGCAGAAAAGCAGAACGGAAAATCGCAATCTCTGCCACAGCAATCGGTCTCGCCGAGCGTGGTCGCAACGAAAAGAACGCATTCAACCCCACACCTACCTAGCACGAGCCTCCCTAGTGCGCTAAGAAATAGTAGTGGAAAAGGCAGTGACGGAACCAACGGTGGCTCGAGCGCAATACGCAAGCGGAAACACGTCACATTCCAGCTCGCTGATTCGGCTATCGTTGACCCAAGTAGTTCTTACGAGGAACTTCCCAGCCCGGAGCCGAGACACAGCAGTGGACCTGTGAGACAATTAGGAGTTTTCTTAAACGACACCCAGGAGGTGAAGGACACAGACAACTTGCATACATCGACAATCAAGAGGTCTGACAACCCTGAGCAACTAATCCAGAACACTGGCGGCGATAGCAATAGCCTCAGTCCGAAAACCTCAAATCAACGCAAGGGAAGACTCCGCTCGCCAGCCATTTCTCCCCTTCCCTCACCTTCACCATCTCCTACGATAAATGGACAAGTTTCATCCACCGACGAGTCCGGCTTCTCTGGTGGTCTTGTTGCGTCTGCAGATGGTGGTAGTGGGGTCGGGTTTTTCGAGCTTGACGAGGAACTCGCTAGTCCTGCCTTTACAGAGGATCGCTCCTTTGATCTTGTCAGGGTTGAATCGGCGGAGCTATCAAAGAGTGATGATGACCTTCTGTTTGATGAGAAGAGGGGTGGTGATGCTCTCGGGGGCGGTGACGTCCAGGTTGGGAGCTTTGCGGCTGGCAGTGTGCCGATCAATATTATCCGGCAGCCTACAGGGAGTTGGATTGGTAGTTATGGACATTGAATCGGGAGAAGGATATTCAACATCACCTTGGACATGGCATGGATTGGAGAAGGGGGTTTGCTCCCAGCCAAGTGTGGCATCATCTCTGGGATGACAGAAGCTCGTGTCAGGCCGATCGTCTACCTTGCTTCCACTTCGTCCGCCACCTTTTTTTTTACCTGTCTGAGTCAGCATATTTGGGTTAAGCACATATGGGCGGAATCTATTTGAAATTAGGCGGGAGGTATTTGTGAGCGAAATTTTGCATTTGTTTCGGAATTAGCAGCATGGAGGAAAAGTTGATGATTGGTTATAACCCGATACCAGTTTCTGATGCAGATTTTGATATCATACAGTTGGGATGACGCATTTGAATATTGCGAATACAACTTATACCTAACTACTCACTAGAAAGCGCAATGCTTTGCCAAAGGATCGACCAGAACTTAATTGGCGTGCGTGGGGTTAAATAACCCGGATTTGGACAATATTGCAAACAACTCAACCTTTGGACGTCCCGCTTCAACGACCAGGGTGAATTTATTGGAAAGCATTCTGGATATTTGATACTTTTGGGGATTCTGGATACATTATCATATGAAATACCTCTGGATATGATGGCCCGAGCACAGGTCCTCCCATCCTATGCTTCATACAATATACCTGAACTGCTTGTTCATGCGGTCCGTCAAATCGTCGTTGTATGCATTGTCAAAAGCCTCCGTGGTCCCACTCCGGTCCCTCCTCTTGTTCTCCCAAACGCACACGAATCGATAGACGATGATCAGAACAACAGCTGAGGCGCAACCAGCGACCACGACCCGGAAACCAGGTCCATACACGGGAGCATCCTGCTTCTTGAACAACAAGGGCCCCGTGAAGTTACCCAGGCACCAGGCCATGAACAGGCCCGAGGAAGTCACGGAGCGCTTGGTATACCCTGCGGTATTTGCGATCTGCAGGCCCAGCATGATAGCGTAGGCGCCACCAAAGGAGGGCAGGAACGTGATTGCCACCAGCAGGCCTGCCGTCGCGGACCGCGGAAGCTGCCAGAGCAGCAAGCATGACGCCATGGTCATGCAGACGCAGACGATGAACAGGTACACCCGGATGTTCTTGAAGCGATACGCCAGGTAGCACACTCCCAGCTCTATCGTGCCGGAAACAAGCCCTTGGGGAGTGACCAGCAGGAGGGAATTGAGGGTGGAGAAGCCATAGCTGTTGACGATGATGGCCGACATGGTCGAGTTCGGCCCGTTGGCGAAGAACATCAGGAAGACAATGCAGAACACGAGGCCGAATCTTATGTCCGTCAGAGCGTCGATGATGTGTGATTTCTTCAGGTGCTTGTTCCGCACTCCGGCGTTGTTGGTGCGCATTCGCGCGACCGCGATGTACCGCTCGTGGTCGCTGAATCCACGGGCACGGATGGGATCGGGGGGCATCACGAATAGGATGACTACCGACCAGAGGGTTGTCATGCCGCCCGCGAAAAGGTACATGTACTGCCATGGGTTGAGAGAACCTCCTGTAATATGACCAAGGCCATAGTTCACCAAAGGTGAGATGACCGAGATATAGCCTACAGAGGGATGTCAGGAAGTGATTGCAGCGCCGAATAGAAGGCTTGAAAGCAGTCAGAACATACCTGTGCAAGAGAACCAAGCACCCATCCTGAAAGCCTGTTCATCCTTCTTATACCAGCCGCCGACGACTAGCATGAACATCGGACCAACTCCCGCCTCGATCAAACCGAGGAAGAACCTTTGGGCGTAGAAAGCCTGGTATGACTTACACGCGGCGCTCCCCATGACGATTATCCCCCAGACAAAGGTAATGGAAGCAGCAACTCGTTCAATCGGCCAACGTTGAGCCATCACGATCGCTGGATAGGCGCCAACGATGAATCCAAGGTAGAATATTGCAGATGAGAAGACGAACCGGTTGCCCACGTTGAGGTGGAGGTCTTCCCTGAGGCCAAATAAGGCCTGTGTAGGGATAGCCAGTCAGCAACGAGATTCCATATGATGTTCCACCACTGAACGTCCGGGAAACGGCAAACTTACAGCCTGTGCCAGCATGGCCTTATCCGCATATTGAATGCCATATGTGACGCAGAGTATGGGCATGAGACGACGGTCGATCTTTCTGACCAACTTCTTCTCTTCCTTTGGATCCCAGGTCTCGCTGCCTCCATGACCAGCAGCCATGATTTTGAGAGCCTCGTCGCCATGGACTGTATCGATAGCCACCGGCTTCGGTGAGTCCGAAGGCATGCTGTCCCTCCTAGGCTCTTCTACCCGCTGCTCCAGCACCTCCTTGTCGTTGGCCATACTGGCAGTCTTCTCGGGGAGCAGAATATGCGCAAATATGCTATCTTAGTGTTGATATAGTGCGCAAACACTTGGTCGAAGTCATTTCATAGTAGAGCATCCCGTGTTTCTCAGCATGGACCCGTGAATACTTCGCAATATTTATGCATCAGTTTCAATGGCCCAGGTGGGTCCCTACATGAGGCCAAATGATGGACATTGGGGTGCTCCAGGGTGGCCAGGGCGCCCTTGCGGGGTGGATGGACGATCACGCCATTGATAGGTTGATCCCTCGCGAGGCTCGTTTTGTCGACTTGCATGAGCCGCGGAGCCCTCGGTCCATGATTTTCGGAGCAGAGAATGGCGGGCAGGGGTCATGTCCGAATAATAGTGATGGACCCTCTCAAGCCTACTGTACTTAGCTTGATTGGGAAGTCATTGTTCCACGCTCGATACAATTGAACTCCAACACTTGGTCATAGGATTCATGGTAAATTTAGAGTAAGCAAGTTCATTTGGCGATATCGAGCCTCGCACGGTTCATGGGGAAAGGCCAATCATGATGGCGAGTTCTGGATACGGAACAACGAAGTTCCAGTCAATTAAGCCTTGTCGCGAGGCTAAGTCCACATGGAGGAGGCTTGACAGGTCTGGGCAGTTGGCATGCAGAGCCTTGTCCGGCTCAGGCTTCACTAATGTAAACTTAGGCATCCCTAACTCGACTCCTGGTGTAGGTATTATGTATCATATCTACCTAAGAAGGCATAATTCTCCCCTATCCATCAGAATAGGGCACGGCCAACTCATTCAACCTAGTCACATACAAGGTATGTCCCATTGTAACTAGATTCTACGTCGTTTTGTTGAGCGCCTGAAATTCTAGAGTTTCATCCTTGAACGTTCTTGCGCTGCCATCTTCTTCAGCACGTTCTTTTGAATCTTCCCATTCCCGTTTCTAGGGATCCTCTCTAAGAATCTGATCCCGCCGTCAAGCTGCTTGTATCGCGCTAGCCTATGTTTCGTGAAGTTTCTAATCTCCGCCTCGGTGACAATGGCACCAGGTTGTACTGCAACATACGCCAGAGGAAGCTCGGATTCTTCAATGCTGTTCTGGATGCCAATGACTGCACAATCTGCAACTTTGGGGTGCAGAAGTAACACACCTTCGATTTCTGTAGGCGCCACTTGGAACCCCCTTACTTTGATGAGTTCCTATTGCAGGTGTTAGCCAATTCCGTCAAACTTTCCACGGGTTCTAAGACAGGTTGAAAATGGAGCCGAGGATATATACTTGCCTTCTTTCGATCTACAATAAACCACTTCTTTGTAGCTTCCTCACGGTATGCGATGTCGCCAGTGTGGAAATACCCATCTTTGTCCCAATCTCGCTCATTGGCCTCCTTGTTCTTGTAGTAACCGTTCACGATGATTGGCCCTCTAACACACAGCTCACCTGGAAGGAATAAGCCATCACGATCCTTAGTACCACTGATGTCGCGTCCTTCCTCGTCAACTATCTTCGCATCACAGTTGGGTAGCAATCTTCCCACGCTGCCTGTACAATCCTGCTCCGGGTAATAAAACATTGTAGCTATACATGTTGTCTCGCTCATGCCCCAGGCTTGGTTAAAGGGGGTCTCCGGCTGCATGTAAGCTTTCAGACGAGCTTGAATGGTTTTATCGAGGGGTGCGGAGCCCGCCCAAGCATTCCTGATCGTCCTCAATGAATATTTCCCCGAGTCAAGAAGCCCGGATGCAAGTAAACGAATCACCATCATGGGTACAATATTTACTTCAGTGATATTGTACTTGGAGATGCTGGCGAGCCAAGTCTCGATGTCGAAGCGGCGCATGACATATGTGACTATACCGCCTCTGATCGGGCTGGTATGCGCTCGAGGTACTTGGGAGATATGGAAGAATGGATTGGAGAGAAGCCGGCGGATCTGGCTAGGTCAGCATTCATGGGTTCGCCAAGGTGGTAAAGCTCACCTCGTAGGGTCGAGGTTGCACTTCTTGCACTAGTGAATGCTGTGAAACCTGCAACCCGTTAGACAGAGGATTATGATTTCGGTAGAGTCATCAAAACTCACGAAATTGCCAACTGACAAGTCCATTGCCTTGGGCAAACCCGTTGTTCCGCTACTAAACAGCCGGGCAACTATCGTCTTCTGGCCTTGCTCTGCATCATCAAAGCGGGCCCAGTCTGCTTCTTCCTGGACTGCGTGCAGCACGTTCCAGCTCTGCACGCTCAATTCTTTCGCAATTGGCTGTCCCAAAACATCGAAAGCAAAAATATTACCGGTAGGTATGCCGTTTTCTTTCGACGCCCGGAGGATGTTGGGAAGGAATGCGGGCTCGACAAGGAAGTGGGTTATGTCTGCAGTGCGGATTGCATGGGTAAGCTCGAACACAGTATATGAAGGATTAAGCCCTGTAAAGATCCCGCCAGCAGCTATTATCCCCAGAAACGCTATTGAGTAGTAGATCTAGGTAGTTTGGTTTTAGAAATTGGGTGAATGATACAATGGGGGATAGGAACGAAATCTCACGTCATTAAATGCTACCAAGCAGACACAGTTTCCTTCCTTCAGGCCGGCTTTTTGAAACCCTGCGGCGAGTCTACGCACCAAGCTGCGGGCTTGTCGATGTGAGATCGACCGGGCGGGGTTTGCCGCGTCAATATATATCTTCGATCGTTAGCACAAAGCGGGGGGTATGATGGAAGGAGGCATATGCCGTTCACCTACAGGTTTATCCTGGTCATAAGGGGCGCAGTCGTCAAACATCCAAGTAAGCAGGTCCGCCGTCGGGATCGGGTAGTGCTCCGTAGCAAGGAACGGCATTCTGGCTGCGAGGACGAGAAGGTACTGTCATCTGTTCAATTCAATGATGGACACCTCTCCGCCAACGCCCAAAAAAAGTTGTTGAACGTAGAGATCAACCGGAGTTATTGTTAGTCAAAGGTAAGCAGGAGCATAGGACCCGCGCAATACATCGCCATGTCACCTGATCAAAATGAGTTTCTTCCGTCCGTGGGCCAAAGGCCAACTCTAAGTTATAAACCATCTCCCCTGTGGTGTAATTATGATTGTCATAGTGTCAGGCATGCTTGGGTATCAGATCAACAGCGAGGCGCATTTGGGAAAATTGGGGCAAGGCTGTGCCAAGCCGAGAAGCCGAGGACTCCGCGGGCAGCCCTTGAAGACGGTACGATGACTAACGAGTATCAAGCGAAATCGAATCATCCCTATGTCCGCCATACGTGCAAACGACTTGCTACCATCTTCCATCTCCGCTTATCATCCATCATTCCAACCGTGTACAACTGTTACTCCGCAGAACATTGAAACAGAACCTCGGTCATCCGAGTTGCCTGATCCGAGGACCCCACTGATATCAGCTAGCCTCGTCATCTCCTTGTCAGGTTTTGAAGGAGGTCTCCAACATGCGTCCTTTCGGAAGTCAGCCCCAGGCCTCTGTACCTGCTTTCAGACGAACGGCTGCTTCGTGCCAGTACTGTCAGCTGAGGAAGATACGATGTGACAGGAGGATTCTTGGTTCTCCTTGCACAAATTGCCGACTGGACGATATAACTTGCCTTCCTGGACACAGCAAGAAGAAGCCCGTTCCCAGGAGTCTGGAATTGTGCCATTCTTTTACGCACAATTCTCCCGATTCCGAAGTAATGGTGGAGGTAAGTAGGCATGGGCCTTCGCACGTTGATCAAGCAGCGAATTGTCTTTCTCTGCCCGGTGCCAACGACAAACTCCCACCTTTCATCAAACCTCTTCCATCCCATCTGACAGCCGAGGATGTGGAATATTTGAGGTACAAGGGTGTTTTCGAGATTCCAGAGGCTCAACCTCGGTCCGAGATCTTGGGTAGTTATGTTCAATTTGTCCACCCGTTGCTACCTCTGTTGGATCTTGAAGAATTCCTGGGTCCCATGGTGGGAAACAGCCAATCAGGCGGGCTCAGCCTGTTACTTTTCTACGCTATCATGTGCTCTGGAGCCGCACACGTGCATGTTGATTCCCTACAAGCACTCGGGTACGATGCCAGGAAGTCTGCCCGACGTGCTTTCTTCGAAAGAGCAAGGGTAAGTTGACTGACTAGACAGGTGAAGAATTCGGATTGACAAATTTAGGTATTGTACGATTTTGATTGTGAGCCAGATCGTGTCAGCTTGGTGCAGGCATTCCTGCTGATGACCTACTGGTACGATACTGGCGTCAGAGGAAGGCACAAAGACCGAAAATTTTGGATACGAGAGAGTGTAACGCTAGCTCAAGATCTAGGCTTGGACCTAGAACTCGAAAATTGCACAAGCAAGCGCCAACGATTGCTGAAAAGAATATGGTGGTGCTGTTTCATGCGTGATCAATTTGTGGCTCTCATGACGTGGACGCCTCCTCAGTTCCGTGCTAGCTATCGCAGCATGCCTATGCTTGTCCTGGACGACTTTGAAATCGAGGAGTATTCCGAAACCATATCTAATCAGTTTGGTGGATGGGCCTTCATCAACAGCGACAGAACGAGGATCAAACTGGCCATGCTCTGTATCGAAAAGGCGAAGCTGTGTCTATGTATTGACCAGATTCTCCGAGTCCGTTATACTAGCCTCCGCCATGAATCAGACACTCAAACTCTAACAATTCTTGTACCCAAGCGCAGTAACAACGAGATGTTTGAGGTCGTTGAGCATGACCACCAGCTTCAGAGATGGTACCAAGGACTCTCCGGTTTCGGTAACTTCGATCTCCGGGATCCAGTGGCTTTCCAGCAAGACGAGGCATCGATCATGATCACGACTCATCGAGCACATCTAAAGCTTCTCTTTCTTTCCGCACTCATCGCTCTCCATCGACCTCAAGTGTTGGATGAATTAAGAGTAACACCAACTTCTTATCAGCAATTATCGAGAACGAAGCTACGTGAAGCTGCAGATGAAGTCGCGCATCTCGCCATGTCCATAAGAAACCTGCAAATGGGGACACACATCAGACCCAAAGGCGTCACCCTATTCCTACCTATACTGCTTGTCCATCTGCAGGACATCACGCCAGAAATGGTTAATCGGCAAGGAAACAGGCTCAGCAAATATCACTACTGTATGCAAATACTAGACTCGATAGGTGACCAGAGAATTCCCGAGGACTTCCTTCCTGGCGAGCTAGAGGCTGCGTTCCGGAAGCTAAATATTCTTCCATCACGAGAGGCCACAATACCTCCCGCCATGCCTCATATCATGCAGTTTCAGGACCAGTTAAACCATGAGAGCGGACTCCCTCCATCTCTATCTTATCTTGGCACTATAACTGCAACCGAGGTCAGGCTTTTGAACGAGTTGTGTGGCCATCGAACCGACACAACTCCATTCATTGGCTTTCACGAGAATGAAAGCCAATTAGATATCGATTCTATGGATCAACCTGGGTGGATGCTGTAGCAGAATAACCGAACAGCACTGTGAGTGTACAGTGCGAAAATGAGCACGCATCGACTACATAGCAGTCTTGAAAGTTTGTTGCGATTAGCCTTTCCTCATACCAGGGCTATCATCTTCTAGAGAGAGCTATATAATTCTTGGCAGAGACTGGATTTATGTCTATCTGCAATGCTACTCGCAGGTTCAACTAAAACCAGGAATAGAGATCATCACTAAAATATAGTGTCTA
>Ga0105239_10001859_pt1 | contig 27609 bp, 34 predicted proteins | sample KBSC44metaG_FD_92761 | JGI IMG/M metagenome (GOLD analysis project Ga0105239, IMG submission 92761) | Corn rhizosphere microbial communities from Kellogg Biological Station, Michigan, USA - KBS C4-4 metaG | ecosystem: Host-associated > Plants > Roots > Rhizosphere > Soil | place: Michigan, USA...
CGGCACCGCGCCAGCTGTGGTGCTGGGACATGAGTGCGCCATGAAGGCGCGATTTGCAACGACAACGAGACAAGGAGGATGAACGTCAGCGAATCGAAGCTGGCTGATTGCCGACCGGCAGCTAAAGATGTTGCCTCGCACCGGTGGAGGCCGGGCGAAAGGGGGCCGCAAAGCTTGGCCGTTTGCCGGCGGCCGGGTGGATACGGCAATGCCGATCCGCTCGGGCGCGAGCAACAGCGATGTCTTGCGGACCTGCCTCGGACTGCTGGTGCAGGGCAAAGAGCGGCTTCGACGCGATCGAGAACTTCCGAGGCGACGCCTTCTTCAACGAAATTGTGATTTGAACTACGCCTGAAAGGAGACCTGTGGCTTCGTGCCGATGACCGGCGATTCGCTAGCCTGCCGGCGCTTCCCGGAAATCCATGCGAAAACCCGGACATGAAGCTGAAACTCCAAGATGGCGCCCCTTTATCCGCTGCGTTTCAGAACGATGGCGTCCCGACGCCGTTGCCCACGCCGTCCGAGCAAACGCTGACCCGACGCCATGCACCGGCTTTCACCCGGGAAGACGGCCCGCTGCAAGGCACGCGCGCTGCCGTCCACGATTCGAGCGTCAACGAGCGCCGGGGGCCGGTGCCGAAGCGTGACCTACCGGCGGTGCATTGGCCATCGGTCGGCATGTTGAGGCTTCCCGCGATAGTCCGCGAAGAGCCGCTTCTGCAAGACAACATCACCCCCGCGAAAACCTATTCGCCGGAGCGAAACAACGAGGTCGACGAGCGGGGCATGCTCAACGAATTCAAGAAGTGGGACGGACCCGAGATCAACCCGAAGGACGAATTGGCCCGCATCGGCAACAGATATGTAGATGAAAAAACCGCGCAACGACTAGCCAACATTACAAACGTACGGAAGCGCCTTCACGACCTTAAGGCGATAGACCATTTCGCCGATCTCATCGGGCTTGCGGTGGAAAGCCAGGGACTGGGCGGCATAGACAGCCGCCGGCTGGCCTACAGCATACGAATGCTGCTTCATCTCGGCCACGTCGGAGTAGAAGGGGTTCCCGATCAGAAAATACGAAAAATAGCGATGATGGGAATGCAGCTGGCGCGAAAGTATTGGCGAACCGGCGGCATTCCTCCAGGTGGCTTCAAAACACTCTACGACAACCTGGGTAGATTCGGCTACAACTATAGGGGAGTACTTAGGAACCCGGGAAAACGTATCCAGCGGGGCAAATTTACGCAAGAACGGATGGCAACCATTTCCGAGTTCAAGCAATTCATCAAAGAAATAGAACCCCAACTTGGCGAGGTTCCGGAGGAGCTTAAAGAATTGTTCGCTAAAGCCCCCGAAAATAAAGCCAGCGAGGTTGACAAGGAGATAGCCATCCTTTATTCCTCCGCCAGTGTCGCGGCATACCTCAAGACCGTATGGCAGTATTTCGCACATCCGAAGGCGGATGAAGATGCGGCGTAATTCCCGACTCCATGACTACGACGCGAAATACAACGTTGGAACGTATTGGCGTCCCACCTGATAGAATGAAAGCCACTGGCTGCACCAGCCCAACGCGCCCATGCGAACGATCGTCGTCACCGCCTCCAGTTCCCACATCTCCTGTACTCCCGCGACATTGAGGCGCGGGTCGGTGCGAAGCGCTGCAGGCGCCCCGCCGATTTGAATCGGCGCATGAACCCTTCGCTACGCGCGGCGCGCTCTCCGGCAAGGGACCCTGCCGATCAGCCCTGCTGTCTGAACGGATACCGCAAGCCGCAGCGCGTTTTAGAACGTTTGATACCCATTGCGAACGTTTGAGGACAAAGCCGGGGTCGCGGCCGATGATGGCTCCGTCGGCCAAATCAGGCCGCCACCATCCGGGGGAGCTCTCATGATCCGCATGCCTTTCACCATTCCTACCGATGCTCTACGTGGCCGTTGCGGCCTGACGGGTTGGCCGTCTGCGGAGACGGGTCATGGACGCGGGCGCTAGGCGCTCGCGCTACCGGGTGCGCGACTGGGCTCGCCGCAGCGGCGGGCCATGTTGTCCGCTTGGGTCATTCCGGACGGGGACCTTCCCGACCCGGGGCTCCATGTCTTTGGTACCGTCGAGGTTCGCCCGGCCCAACGTCAACTGGTTATCGACGGCCGCGTCGAGCCGGTGGGTGCCGAGGCCGCAACGCCGTGCAGCAAGCTGCACGAATCGTTGCCGCGCTTGATCGGGTGCGACCATGACCTGGCAGTATTCGCGGCGCTGCTTGACGGGCACCGGCTCGTCACGGTGACGGGTGCCTGTGGCATCGGCAAAACGCGGCTCGTGCAGCGGCTGCTGCGCGACCGCCGTCTGGCGCAGGTGCATGTCGGCTGGGTCGCGCTTTCGCTCTTCTCTGCTATCCGAGCCACGGGGCGCCGACTTTGCCCCGGCAGGTCTGTCTCCTGCTGAACACGCCAGCCTTCGATGGACGCACCCTGCACCTGGCTCTTCTCGTCGCAGCACAGCACGATGGCACGTTCGGGCGGCGAGACGTACACCCCGATGATGTCCTCGAGCTTCTGCACGAACAGCGGGTCACGCGACACTTTGAAGCCGCGCACCAGATGCGGCTTTAGGCCGTTCTTGCGCCAGTGGCGCGAGACGCTGACCCCCAATTCGGCCGCCATCTTGCGCGCGCTCCACTGCGTGGCCGCTTCGGGCTTGGTCTGCGTGATCAGTTCGACCAAGCGCGATGTCCTTGCTCTGCCAGCCCTCAGCCGACAACAGCACGATGCGCGCTCGCATCATCAGCCTCACGTTCGTCAAGCCAAAGCGCGACCAGACTCAGCAACTCTTCCCGTTCGCTTTCCGTCAACTCGATCTTCGGGGCAACTCGCATCATCAGTCTCCAAACCGGTCCAAGTAGACCATCGGAGCACCGAACTTCAGCGAGCCTCCACACCCGCGCTATCGTGGGAGGATGGGCTCATTGCCGCCCATCATGCGGCCCATCCACGCGCCGATGTCCGGCAACCGACCGGCCGCGTTCTTCATCGATTCCCAGGCCCATTCGCCGGCTATGGCAGCTGCTGGGGCCGCCAACTCGATGAAGCCAGTCATCAGCCCCATCAGTTCAACACTCGACGCACGCTTCGCCGTGAAGACCGTTGGGTCGGCGGTGTCCGGTGGCAAGTCCGTCACGGCGTGTCCATTCACGTCGATGCTGTCATTCCGGGCGAAGAGGATAGAGAGGAATAGCGCCACGGATGCGACGATCGCCAATGGCACCACCGGCGACGCGAATGGCCTGGCGGCGTTCTTAACGATCTCGGTGAGTCCCACCGAACTCCGGCCCTGCGATCGCTCGACGGCTCGCCGCAAATCGGTCGGGTCCTGCAACAACAGCCTTTGCGCATAGTCGATGCCGCCATGAGAGCGAAGCTTGCGAAATTCATTAGCGCCCCCGGAAATGAACCCGAGTCCGCCATCGAGCAGGCTGAGATCGATGCGATCGGCCCACTTGCGATTGATATGGTGGTCCGGATGACCTTCAATGGCAGATTGCATCCACGGTTCGGCAATGCGCAAACTGTTCTTTAGAACGTTAAGACCGGCGGCCCATCCCAAGTCCTGAAGGATCGTTTTGTACGGATTGCCGCTCGCGGCGATCGACGGCGGTAGCGACGCGAGACCTCCACGATAGAAATGCGGCTCCAGAGCACCGGTACCGAGCACGTTGAGGAGCACATCGAGGCCCCCTACGCCCAGGCCGACAAGACCCCCGAGTGCTGACGGGTTGCTCAGGATTCGCTCCGGCAGCCGGGGAACTGCCCACTCGTTGGCTGCCGTCATGCCGACGGCATAACCTACGTTCTTTGCAAAGCCGAGCCCGATCACCGCGAGCCTGCGGTCGTGACCTTGACACGCCCATACCCACGTTTGTAGACGTTCCGGGCTGTCGATTCCTGCCTGCACCAGTGTCGCAGCATTCTCGTTCAGGCGCACACTCACATCGGGCGCAAGCGGCCCGGGTATGCAGTGCGCGAAATGTTGCTCCATCGCGCCTGCCACTTCGCCAACTCGTTCGTCGATGGAATGGATTACTGGTGCGGCCGACCTGGCAGCCGTAAGCGCTGCGGCCCTTGGGGTGACGAGCTCGTATTCCACGTCGTACGGTTGCTCGAAGATCCCAAAGGTCGCCAAACCCGGGAAGGATAACGCTGGTTGCCTGGGGATCGGAGGCAACGTGAATTCTCCGGAGGTTGCTAGCATCGCGGCACTTCGTGGCGCCATTGAGGTCGTGTGGGAACATCTGCAAGGCACCGAAGAATCGGCCAGAAGCGCCGGCGATGAATTCGCACCAGTTCCCTGATCCTGCTCGGGGTGATGGGACGGGGTATGCGGCCGAGCATATTGCGGCGGGTCGGTGCGGGTCATGTTCGGGCAAGTTATTGCTTCGTAGCTGATACGATCTTTTCTATGAGAAAACGAAGAATGGCGAGCTCCCGCACGCGAAGATCCGGCCGGTAACGCGAAACAGAAGCGGTCGAGGACTACGGTAGGGATACGCGTCAACCGACGCCAGGGACAGCTTCCCTGCCCTGGAGGTTTGGCATTTTCGGCAGCCGACCACTTCTACCGCCTCGCCACCGAATAGGCAGCCTCGACGCCGCCTTGTCACTCCCCGCCCCCCTACTGCGACAGAACCTGCCGCAGTGCTTGCAGCCTGGCGAAGTCGACAGGTCGATGGTGCTCGAGTCCAGGGCGTAGTCCTCTTGGCGCCATCGCCGTCAAGCAAGGTAGATCGGCTGGACTCTCACGGCGGCATTCGTTTTGGTGAAGAGCCGCATTTCATGCAACAGGACTTGGCGCGCCGCCTGGTCGTGCGTTCGCACCGTGAACTCAAGAATCATGGGTTCCTCTGGCGTCTCTTCACCGCGCCCGGCAGCGAGTTCCTCGTCGCACCGCTGCGACAAATACCGCAGCAGCGCTCCTCCGCTTTGCGTCGTGCCCATCGCCGCGCTCCACGGCGCCAGCAAGCCTTCGAATTCCGTCTCGCGCTTCCCCGTCCAATGATTTTTGCACTTGATGCGGTGGTGTTCAAATCGGCAATCCGGCGCGCAACATCTTGTCGCGCAACTGCGTGGTCCATCGCGCGTCGAGCACTCTTGACAAGTCTTGATCTCGGCCGGCCTGACGTCGAGCTGCTCGGAGTCGGCCGGGGGTCGAGGTCTGAGATGAGCATTGGCGCGAGGTGGCACGTCTCCGGGTTCGCATGAACTCGAGCGAGCGCACCGCGCGGAGCGGCGCACCCACCCGCGGAGGTGTGACTGCCCCCGTAGACGTGCGAACCGTTCGGCAACCTCGCCGAACCAGGCTGCATCATGGCAGCTCGATCGGTGGGTGTGTAGGCGCATCTCTTGCTTGGATTGCGAAGTCCATCTCCGCGCCGCGCGGCCGGACACTCGGTGTGCTTCCGATGAGGCGATGACGTTGGTTGCTCGATTTCACGGGGTCTACGTCATAGAGGGTCTCGCTGGCGTCGTTCAAAACGTGCCATAGGACATGAGCGCGATGGACACGGTGCGCGCGATCGAGGACCTCGTGGCCGCCGAAGGGAGTCAGGGCGGCGCCGCCAGGGCCATCGGCAAGAGTGAAGGGCAGATCACAGTAAGTATCTGTCGGTGCTGAATCTTCGCGCCCCGCGCGTTGTGTAGTTCGACCACGCATTCGTGGACACCGACCTTCGCGGCGGGCGAACAACTTCATCGCTTTGAGCGGCGGTCGAGCTCCGCCTGGGCAAAATAGGCCGACGCCTTGCGCAAAATCTCGTTGGCCTGACGCAGCTCGCGGTTCTCCCGCTCGAGCGCCTTGATCCGTTCCTTCTCGGCCGTGGTCGCGCCCGCGCGCTTGCCCGCGTCGCGCTCATGCTCGCGTACCCAGCCTCGCAGCGCCTCGCCTGAGCAGCCAATCTTGGCCGCTACCGACTGGATCGCCGCCCACTGCGACTCGTGCTCGCCTGGTGCTCCAGCACCATCTTCACGGCCCGTTGCCGGACCTCCGGGGAAAACTTGTTCTCTGTGCTCATCATGGCTCCAAATTCTCAAGGGTTGGAGCCTCCGATATTCCCGGGGCGGTTCAGGTCCACGTCCCCCACGGCGACGCCCGTCCGATCCTTGTGCGCCAGCAGCGGCTCCAGCGCCGCCTCGATGCGTGACCACGGCATCCGCGCGGCCAGCACCGCCAGCGGGTGGTGCATGTCGATGATCGTGTCCAGCCGGGCGCGAAAGAGCGAAAGAGTCGGGGGTGGTCATTCGACAGACCTCCAAAACTCCCAGGAACCGGCCGTCATTGGATCAATATCCGGGGGTCGTGCCCCGCGAGATGGTGTAAGTCGACAGCCAGGACAGGCTGGCATGCGCGGTACTGAGCGAGCCACAGCGGACAGCCGAGTCGGAGCAGTATCGCTGAGGGTTTGCAGCCCTTCAAGTTGCATGTAGCGGCGATTGAGGCTCCACTCGTCGTTCTGCTCGAGCATCATGGCGCCGACGAGCCGAGTGATGGACTTGTCGTTGGGGAAGATGCCGACGACGTTGGTGCGCCGCTTGATCTCCGCGTTCAGCCGCTCGAGCGGATTGGTGCTGTAGATCTGCGCCCAGTGAGCGCGCGGGAAGGTCATGAAGGCGAGCACGTCGTTCTCGGCTTCGTCCATCAGCGCGCCGAGCTTGGGGAACTTGCCGCGCAACTGATCGGCGACGGTGCGCCACTGCGACCGCGCTGCGTCGGGCGAATCCTGAACGAAGACCGTGCCGATGGCCGCGGAGACCATGCGGCGCTGCGTCTTGGCGGCGTGCGCGAGGGCGTTGCGCATGAAGTGCACGCGGCAGCGCTGCCAGGTCGCCTTGAACACCTTGGCCACGGCTGCCTTGATGCCCTCGTGGGAGTCGCTGATCACGAGCTTGACGCCGCGCAGCCCGCGCCGATTGAGGCTGCGCAGGAACTCGGTCCAGAAAGGCTCGGCCTCGGAGGCGCCGACCTTCAAGCCGAGTACTTCGCGCTGACCGTCGGTGTTCACGCCGACGGCCACTATCACCGCCACGCTCACGATGCGCCCGGCCTCGCGCGTCTTCACGTACGTGGCGTCGATCCACAGGTACGGCCAGTCGCCCTCGATCGGGCGGTTCAGGAAAGCGCCGACACGCTCGTCGAGTTCGCCGCACAGGCGCGAGACCTGGCTCTTGGAGACGCCGCTCATGCCGAGCGCCTTGACCAGGTCGTCCACCGAGCGGGTGGATATGCCCTGGACGTAGGCTTCCTGGATGACGGCCGTCAGAGCCTTCTCGGCCGTGCGCCGAGGCTCGAGGAACTCGGGGAAGTAGCTGCCTTGGCGCAGCTTGGGGATCTTCAGCTCCACCGTGCCAGCGCGGGTCTCCCAGACGCGGTCGCGGTAGCCGTTGCGGCTGTTGAGCCGCTCGGGGCTCTTCTCGTCGTAGCCGGCGCCGCAGCGGCCCTCGACGTCGAGCTCCATCAGGCGCTGGGCCATGAACTGCACCATCTGGCGCAGGACGTCGACATCGGCTCCCTTTTCGGCGAGCTCGGCAAGTGCCATAGTGGCGTTGGTCATCGTGATTTCCTTCAGGACAGGGTTGGTGGGTCGCACCTCAACCTTATCCGGACTCACGATGGCCACCCCCGATCGGGACGGCCGCCGCTGCGCGGCAAGCCGCTTCGGGCTACGCCCTCCGCGTCTTGCCGCGCAGCGGACTTACACCACTTCCTGGGACATCAACATATCCCCCCCCCGGGGGATTCGGATATCGGAGTTCACCCCTTACAGCAAGCATCCGTGCGGGTTGGCGGCGATCTGCAGGGCCGACTAATTAGGTCAACTCAAGCTGCGTGCAACAAGGCACCTCTCAGGGCTGTTGAGGAGTCCGCTCGGATGTCCTCAGCAACAGCTGAGTTGGCTCAGGTTCGGTGGATTGGGGCTGGCCAGGGTCCGCCCTGCCTGCGATATCGTCGCCGTCGTCGGTCAGGGCCTCGGGCGACGCGCGCCGTGTGGCGCCGGCGATCCATTCCGCGGGATTCTTGTTGAAGGCACGGGTAGGGAAGCGCTTGATTTTGTCCTGCGGCACTGACCCTGCCCCCGAAAAACGTATCCCTTGCCGGGTGGTTCAATGAAGGCAAGGAGAACGGAAATGACGAAGGCAACGAGAGCACGCTACACGCTCGAATTCAAGCAAGAGGCGGTGCGGCTGGTCGAGGGTGGCCAGAGCCTTGCGGCGGCGGCCAGGACGCTGGGCGTAGTTGACCAGACGCTGTTCAATTGGGTCAAGGCGCACCGACAAGGCAAGCTCAAAGGCGTTGACAGCAAGCCGGTGAGCGCCGAGCAGATGGAGATCAGTAGGCTGCGAGCCGAGCTGGCACGCGTGAAGATGGAGCGCGACATTCTGGGAAAAGCGACGGCGTACTTCGCGAAAGCGCAGAGTTGAAGTACGCCTTCATCCAGCGACATCGGCGCCTGTGGCCGATCTCGGTGCAGTGCCGTGTGCTGGAGGCCAGCGTGGCGGGCTACCACGAGCATTTCGTGCGCCGCGCCGAGGCCTTCCAACGACGCCATCTGAGCAACGATGCGCTGCTGGTTCACATCAAGGTGATCCATGCCGAAACGCGCGGCGGCTACGGCTGGCCGCGGGTCTGGAAAGAGCTGCTCGCACGCGGCATCCGGGTCGGCAAGGACCGGGTGCAAAAGCTCATGCAGCTTCACGGCATCCGCGCTCGCGGCAAGCGTCGATTCAAGGTCACGACCGACAGCAACCACGACCTGCCGATCGCGCCCAATCTGCTCGATCGGCAGTTCACCGTAGGCGAGCCGGACAAGGTCTGGGCGGGCGATATTACCTACATCGCCACCGACGAGGGCTGGCTCTTTCTGGCCGTGGTGATCGACCTGTTCAGCCGCCAGGTGGTGGGCTGGTCTCTGCGCGAAGACATGACGCGCGACATCGTCATCGATGCCGTGCGCATGGCCTGGTTCAAGCGCCGCCCCGCCAAGCAGTCCGGGCTGATCTTTCACAGCGATCGCGGCAGCCAATACGCCAGCCAGGACTTCAGGGACGTCCTCGACGACTACGACATCACGGCGTCGATGAGTCGCCGAGGCAACTGCTGGGACAAGGGCTATGTCTCACACTGCACCTCCTTCGCACGATCGGGCACGAGCGCTCCTTCGAGGCGTCGTCGGGAGAGTTTGACGCCCTGCATCTTGCGTGGCGCATCCTCGCGCAGCGGCTCGTACAAGGAGGCGTTCTTGTCGTTGTAGGCATGGCCGCGCAGGAGGCCACGACGCAGCCAGATCTTCACCGTGCGCGGCGTGACTTGCAGCTTGTCGGCCGTTTCCTGCAATGTCAGCAGGCCACGCTTGCGCAGGCGGTCATAGCGCGGCTCCAGGCGATACGTACGCGCCAGACGGGCCACCAGGTTGGGATGGAACGATGTGCCGAGCCCCGGCGTCATGCCGCTCGCATTGAGGATGTCGGCGATCTGCGCGGCGGTATGAGAGTCGAGCAAACGGTCGATCTCCTGGACCACCACCGGCGGGGTGAGCCGCTGCTGCCACGAGCACAAGGGCAGCGGCACGTGCAGCGTCCTTCGGGCTCCGCCCTTGAAGCGCACCTGCAGGGTGATCATCTCGTCGCGACTCAAGGTAACGTCCTCCAGCAGCAGTCGGACCATGCGCTTGCGATCGCGGTCCGCCGTGGTCGGATTGCTCCACAGACGCGGGAAGTCCGAGGCCAGCGCCAGGATCGCGCTACGTTGTTCATCCGTCAACACGCGCGCGTCCTGCTCTCGGCGCCGCGCATACTCATCGTGGGCTTCGCCCAGGGCACGCAGCTTCTCGTTCCATTGCGCCTCCAGCGAATCGGCCACCAGCCGGTTGTCGGGATCGACGCGCATATAGCGGCGCTGTGCCAGATCGCATTCGTACTGCACGCGTTCGAGTTGAGCGCGGCGCAGGCGTTCGGCCTCGTCGAGGCGACATTGCAACTCGCGTTGAACGGCCAGCGTCACCTCGAGCGCAACGGGATTGACCGCCTCGACGAGCAACTCGCCGATGGCTCGATCGACGCCCACGCCCGCAATGCGCTGGCAGACCGGCAGGCCATGTTCGATGCCGTCGTGCTGACAGACGTATTCGGGACAGAGCTGACCGCGGCGTGCGTGGTAGCCGACCGTCATCCGTCGGCCGCAGCGCCCGCACACGACCAACCCTTGCAGCAGTGCCGGCCCTTCGCGCGCCGGACCGCGACGCCGGTCCGCACCCATTGCCTGCGCGCTCTCGTGCAGGCGAAGCTGGTTGCGCTCGTACTCGTCCCAGGAGATGTAGCCCGCGTGCATGCCGGGGATCAGCGTGACCCATTCGTCGCGCGGCATGCGCTTCAAGCGGGTGGTGCCGTCGATGCTGCGCAGCGTATGACAGCGTCCGTAGGCAAAGGCGCCGGCGTATCGGGGGTTGTGCAGGGCACGCAGCACCTGGTTGTGGTCCAACGCACCCCACAACAGCTCGCCCTTGTGCGGACCCTTGGAGCAGCGATGCGGGAATGCCAGGTGCTCCTGGCGCGCTGCCTTGACCGTGGCGCGGGCCGAGCCAGTGCGTGCGAAGGTGGCGAACAGCCATCTCAGGCAATGCTGCACCTGCCGGTCGGGGTCGAGCACGAGTGCGCCGTCGGCGTTGTAGACCAGACCGACGGGCGGATGCATCTCGAGTTCGCCACGGCGTGCCTTGTTCAGGATGCCGCCTTGCAGACGTGCCCGAAGCACGTGCAGTTCGGCCTCGCTCATGGTGCCCTTGAGCCCGAGCAGCAGCCGGTCGTTGAAGTGGGCCGGGTCGTACACGCCGTCCTCGTCGCAGATCAGCGTGGCCGACAGCGCGCAGATCTCCAGCAGCCGATGCCAATCCATCGAATTGCGCGCCAGGCGCGAGACCTCCAGGCCGAGCACGATGCCGGCATGCCCCATGCCGACCTCGGCCACCAGACGCTGGAAGCCCTCGCGGTCCGATGAGGCGCCCGACTGGCCGAGGTCGCTGTCGATCACGACGATGCGCTCCTCGGCCCAGCCGAGCGCCACGGCGCGCTGGCGCAGGCCGTACTGGCGCTTGGTGCTCTCGGTGTTCTCGAAGACCTGGCGCAGCGTGGACTGGCGCACGTACAGGTAGGCATTGCGCCGGAGGTGGCTGGCGCGCACCTTCTGATGGGCATCGTTCATCATGCGAGAACCTCCTCACGGGCGAGCAGGACCATGTTGGCCATGAGCGTCGCGATCTCCGCGTGCAACTGCACGGGGCAGATCTGCTCGTCTTCCAATGGCGCTGCAGGTCCGGACAACGGCGGCGGCACGTACGGGCTCCACGCCAGCATCCATGCGCGCATGCCGCGGCGCATGAACAGCGCCAAGCCCTGTGCCTGGGCGGCGCAGCGCCCGAGGGCCAGGCGGCGTAGCTGCTCGTAGCGGGCGATCAAGCTGTCGTCGCGTGACGCCGGCGCCGGCGGCGCCGGGTTCAGCGCCGTTTTTTTTTGCGCAGCAACTGCCGCTCGATGCTGCGCGGATGCACCTGTACACCGAAACGCTGGCGAACCCACTCGGCCAGACGATCCGCGCGAACGTCCGGATCTGCGGCGCGCGCCTCGGCGAGGAACTCCAGCACCGCTGGTGTGAGCTTGTGACCGGCATGCGGTCCGGGCTTGTGTGCGATCAACCCTGCCAAGCCGCCCTGCTGGAACGCGGCCTGGGCCTGGTAGAACGATGGACGCGACAGGCCGCACGCCTTGGCGGCCTCGCTGATCGGACGGCCGTCGGCGTTGACTAATCGCAGCATCTCGTACTTGACCTGCAGCAGGTCGTCGGGATCGAAGAACTCGCTGCCCTCGAACAATGCGTGCGTGACGCCACCTGGGCGGGGGTTGAGTGTGGCGTGCTGCCGCAGGACCAAGCGCTTGTCGAGCCTGCCGCGATCGACGGGCATAGGCACCTCTCAGGTTTGGAGTTGCAATACTCGTAAAGTCAATTATGTGACATATGCTCGGAATGTCAAGGCGACTCATACGCATGTCCTATTCCCTCATCGGAGAACGCATCAGAACGACCTGAGGAACGCTTGCAGCGATGACACAATCGCCTTTACGTTGCGCACATATTCCTCTTTACGCTAAGAGCTCATGAGCGAAGCCCCGCGAGCAGCCCTGCCAGCTCGAGAAGCTCATGCGGCCGAAATTCAGCTCGCCCTGCTGCGACGACGTTGAATGGATCTTCAGCAACGAGGTCGGTCCAGTCCGCGGGCACTGAGCGCAGGGCGCCCCGCGCCGTCGTGGAACCACGCTCTGTCCTCGCGCCAGTTCTGCCTGCGAACGACCAAGTCGAATTCTTGACCGACCAGCGGGTGATGCGGGTGCGTCACTCGGAAGGGTCGTCGCTGAACGTCCTCATGCGGCGCAGTTGACTGCGCGCTCCAACGCCTGTAGCGAGACGCTGTTCGGTTCGTTGAAGGTGGAGCGGCTGCATGGGCAGCGCTTCGAGACACGGCGCCAGGCCAAGGACGAAACCATCGAATGGCTGCTCTGGTACAACCGAACGCGACTGCACTCGACGCTGGCCTATGTTAGCCCGATGCGATTCGAGCAAGACTGGTTTGCGGCTCAGGCCAAGCGAGCCAATTCGTGATCCGGTCATGGGATACGGATTCCAGGGGCAAGGTCACACCCAGTCTTTTCCTGCCTCGCGCATCAGCTTGGCCCAACGCAGTGCGTAGGAGAGGAAGCGGGTATTGGTGTTCGAATTGGTGCAGCGTTCGACCGTCGCGTTCTTCATCATTTCGCTGGCCGTTCCACTCAGTATTTTGTCGACAGAGTCCGCTCCCTCGCCCGCCTGTTGGATGAATGTTTCCAGGGAGCCAATAGCCTTTGATAAATATCCTATAGCGTCTGACTTGAGCTCCGTTACGCGTGGCAACCAAATCTTGAGGTCGTCCCGGATCTGTTTTGCCGTGCCGGTCCCAAAGGCGCGCGCTGACGCGTCGTCGGCCGCTGGGGCGCGCTCCAACTCCATGCTCGTCTTTTGGAGGAGGAAGTTCAGAGCTGTGTTGATACTGCGGGTCCACCATTTTTCAATATGGATGGCCTGGAAGCCCTGCACCGTGTCGTCGCTTTGAGGGGCCTGTCCGTTGCTCAGCCATTCAGTTAACGAACTTCCTTTGCCGACGAGATATGTGTTGAAGGCGTCGAGGGAAGCGACGTGGAACGATATGGCGAATTTCGAGAGTTTCTTCGGCACGTTGGTCTCGACCCATGACTCATATCCGGCCCAACACATGCGTGGGTTGTCACGTCTCATTCCGTGAGCGAAAAGCTCGTTGGCAGTGCACCGCGCGATGCTTTGGGCTGTGATCACTCCCCGACGTGTAACCACATTGGTGGGGTTCGGTCGAGCCCGCTTGGCCGGAGTCTGGGTGGTGGGGGAGAGCGCTGCCCCCGTCGGCTCGTCCAACTCATCCACCTCGCTTGCGGCTCGCCGCTTCCCCGCGCGGACCCCGGACTCCTCGGCTTGCGATGGCAGTTGGGCTTGATCAAGTATTGGCGGAAGATCGAGCGACCAAGTAATCGGCGTCAGATTAACCTCCGATCCGCCCGACGGCGCCGCCCGGATCGGCAACGGTCGCAGCTCCAGCTCTGGTGGCGGTGGCATCAGACGCATGGGGGGCAGATGTGGAAACTGTGACCATCGAAACTGCGGCGAATCTCTCATCGGCGGAGGGAAAGGCTGCTGTGGGGCTGTCCCCTGCGACGGTGAAGGGTGCGGCCTCAAAGAAGGGTATTGCTCCAGCGAAGCGTTGGTCGTCGTCACCGGGCCTCGATGAGGTTGCCCCTCCGCTCCCCCTCTGCTCGCCACGTCCCCGATTCGCTCGTCGGCAGAGTCCCCGTGCCACGCCCGTGGGTGAAATCTATTGGAAACCTATTTCCTGTTCCTGACATGAATGAACTCGCGCCTCTCGAGGTTTGCCGTTGCTGGACTTGCCAACCAGCTCGGGATGGGGTCCGGGGGGGGGCCGGGGATTTCCAGATGCTCGTCCGACGACGAACCCGCATGTGACCACAGCACGTTTCGCACCGATGCCAAGGGAGCCGAAGGTCGGGGTCCCCGCCCGAAGGCGTGGTTCAAAAACAGGCGTGGTTCAACCGAGGGTTACACGCCTGAGAGCTGGAAGACGGGAGCCATGACCGATACTTGCGCCCCATTTTTCAGCTGAGGCGTGAGCTGAATCGATCCGGGACTGTGGCAGCGAGGCCTGCCTGAGAGCGAACGTCGCGACCTGGCCATTCGGGCGTTGGCGCGTTCGGAATTGATCACGGATCTCGTTGCCGAGCATGGCGTGAGCCGCAAGTTCGTCTACGGGCTGAACGGGTGTCGCAAGCGCTGGCGTGTCGATGCCGCCCTGCAGTTGATCCGCCAGGAACTTGCGCATGGAAAGGCCTTGCAGTCGAAATGAAGGGCCGCTCCCGAGGTCTGGCCCCCTCACCTACACCGGCGCATCCCGCTGCATGGACAGGACGATGGACGTTGCGAGCTCGTCCGGCGCCAGTGCGCCGAGCTCATGAACGTACGCCCTCCAACCGCTGTCACCCTGCGCTCGCAGCGTCAACGCCAGCATGGCCTTCAGCACCGCGTGATGCGGAGCGCGGGCGTCCGCGTCCTCGAGCACCTGGCGCGCGCCATCCAGATCGTCGGCACACAGATGCTGCCGCGCCTGCGCGACGGCCAGCTCGGGAGCGTCAGGGAGAATTTGGCGCAGCATTCGCAGAATGGCCACCGGGTCGTCCGAAGCATCTGACTCGTCGGCGATGGACAACAGGACGACGCCCTTGAACACGCTGACGAGCGAAGCAAGGGCGGACGGGAACGCCACCATGCCCACCTGATGCGCGAGATGCAGGGCGTGCATCAGGCTTACGCCGGCCGCTGGCCACTTGGGCTTCCATCCACCAGGCGCTTGCCATCATCCACTGTCGCGGCCACGCCTCGCTCGACGACGTCGCCGTTGGTTGGCGAACCGGCACCATCGGTCGGTGTTTCGCCCCATTCCCTCAAGCCTGCCATGCCGCCCTCCTTGCCGACACCCGTGGCACCGGCTTTTCCAGCCGCCGAGGCAAGCTCGCCATTGGTGGTGGCCGACCCCATGACAGCCTGTTCGCTCCACTTCTTGCTGCCTTCCTTGACGACCCCGTTGCTCGCTGCCTCGGCTGCAGCCTTCCCACCGGGTATGGCCAGTCCGACCGCGGTCGCCAACGTACTGAAGCCGGCGTCGCGGGCTGCCTTCTTGACGTCCTTCCCTTCAAGCTCTGCCGAGGCTGTCTTGGCCGCCCCGGAGAGCAGCGAAGACTCTATCGCGACCCCTCCCGCTAGCCAACTGACAACCGGAATCTTCAGTTTCGCAATGGCGCTGGCGACATCGGATACGACGCTTTGCACCGCGCTGTAGGCCTTCGCGACAAAGTTGACGAAGTCTTTCAGCCCGCCACCCTGTTTCTTCACCGCGTCCGGCTGGTTCTGCAGGCCTTCCTTCATGTCATTGACGGCGGAACTGTCGCGCGATGAAGCCGGAGCAGCGGCGGCCAACGCCTTTTCATCCGGCGCGACGGTCTGGTTCATGTTCTTTGCCAACGCTGTGATGTCTCCGGCGGAAAACTTCTTGTCGTTTGCTGCATCCCAGACATTGCCGCCATGTCCGTGTTTGCCGTTGTCCGCAAGTCGGAACAGCAAGCATTTCTCGTTGCTCATGTCCTTCGCCGCGTCCCGTACCTCAGGTGACTTCGTCTCGTCATTCGCAATCTTGTTCAGCTTGTCGGACGTCGCCATGATTCCGTTGGGAAAGAATATGCCCTGGTTGCTGCGAATCGTGTCGAGCGTCTTGTGCTCGTCCGCAGTGAGCTCGACCGATTTGCTGATCTTGTTCAGCACGCCGTCCTTACGGGCCGAGCCCTTGTCGCCGATGCCCAAGTCCTTCTCGCGCTCATCGGGATGTTGCGAGTAGTACCTGGCCGCAGCCTGGAGCTGCGGCGGGCACTTGTCCATCTTGGCGGTCCCGTCGCCGATCTTTCGAAGGTCTTCAGCGGAAATGTGCCCGGGCAGCTCTTCCGAATAGAGCATCAGTTCGCGCTGGGCGTCGTTGGCGGTCATGGGCCGCCCTTGGGGACTCTGTTCCTTGGTGTCCGACGGGATGTAGTTGTTCTCGAAGGCGTCACCGTGCTTGGCGCTGTACGCCCGGACGGCGTCGGTCTGCGCAAGCTTATTGATGTCCTCTGCGCTGTACTTTCCATCGATCTTGCCGTTCTTCGCCCCGTCGATCTCCTCTTCAAGACCCTTGTCGTTCTGCAGGGCTCGCAGCGCGCGCTTCTCATCGGTCGGCGTGTCCTTGTCGTCGATCAGCTTCTGGATTCCCTTGTCGTCGACGGGCTTCTTAAAGTCTTCTTGGTGCCGCGCCAACACGGCGATAGCTTCGTCACGACTCATCTCGCCGTCTGCCGCTGGCGCGGGATCGGACTCCTGATAGGGCGGCGCGGGATCGCAATCGCAGTCTTCGGTCGGCGTGGCATCATCGTACGCAGCGGGGACAGTCTCTGGCGCTTCGGATGGCGCGATCGCGCCTCTCAATTTGCTGTGGGCATCGGGCGTGTCGACCCCCGGCATCACCACTCCTCCACCACGGTGCAAGCCTTGCGGGGGCGTCAGAGGGGCGGCATCAGCGGGCAGCGGAGCACCGCCGGCCATTGCAGGGTCCGGCCTGGCTTGTCCGCAGGCGGGCGCCTTCGGATTCTGGACCAGATGGGAGGCCAACCAGGCGTCGACAATCTTCTGGAGCTCGGGCGGCAGCGCCCGCTCCTTCTTCGAAGCATCAGGCGCTCCGCCTTCAAGCAGCAATGGCGACATGGGGATTGCCTGCGGGGTGATGGTGCTGACGGGCATGCTGGGGCCTCCTCGTTCACTATGGACAGGCCACGTTGGCGTGCCCGAGTCTGGATTAGAGCGCCCTTGCCAGGTTGCCAGGTCGCCGATCGCGAAGACGCCGCATGTCTTACGAAGGCACACTGTCGTGATCGCCGGAGCGCCGGCAACGAACTGCTTCCAGACATTCATTCGAAGCCCGGCAGAGGCTTCGCTCAACCAACTTCTCTTTCGGTAACGACGGCCGGTCTCGAACCGGTGCAACGGCTATGGTGTTCGGGAAGATCATCGAACCCGTAGAACAATCACCCAACGAAACGGCCAATGCCTTCCGCCAGCCCGCTGCCTTCGCTTCCTGCCCTGCTTCCCGCTTGCGGCCACCATGGCGCGCAGGTCAAGCCCTGGCCGCACGCCACTCCGTCTTCGCCGGCCACCTCGCGCAGCGCCCGCACCGACCTGGACGCCACGGCGATGATCCGGGCCTACAGCGCAACCGGCGGCGTGGCCAGCGGCGACACCATCGCAAGCCTGCTGCGCCCGCATACGGACCAGCCGATCTCCCGGATAGCGCGCTGGATCGTCGCAGGCCATGTGGTGAGCTTCGTATGGCGCTCGGAAACGCTGCTGCCGCTGTTCCAGTTCGACCTCGCCAGCATGTCGGTGCGGCCGGGCACGCTATCGGTCATCACGGAGCTGTCTGGCGCGCTCGACAACTGGGAACTCGCGCGCTGGTTCGCGCAGCCGAACGCCTGCCTGGCAGGCGCTGCGCCGGCGGACACCATTGCCGCAGATTTGTCCGCGGTGCTGCGGGCTGCACGAACCGATCGGCTCGTCATCAATGGGTTTTGAACTTGTCGGGCGTCATCGCGAGTACGTCGCCGCAGCCAGGGAAAGGGCGGTGCGGTCCCTCGCGCAGGAAGTCATCGGTGCCCCGCCACCACACGCGCTTGCATGGGGCGATCAATCTCTACGATGGCGCTTCAATCGCTGTTTGCTCTCTGTGTCGCCTCGGTCTCGCTTGCACGGGAGCGTCGCGCGAGACCGCCTCTCAAGCCGGCTTGGCCGATCCTTCGCTTTCGTCGTCGTCGAGCTCGACGATGCGCGACTCGGAATTGTTTGCGAACACCTCAGCCAACATGGCCTGCTCTTCTGCTCTTGCCTTCAGCCCCTTGAGAGTCTCGGTTGCATGTTGGAAGTCCTTGGTCATCTCTTCTTTTGCACTCGTCAAGCGAATCAGGACATCCTTTGCCACCGAGTTACCCGACGCCGCATGAGGCTCGAAATTCTTCTCCACTTCTTCGAGCAGCTTGCTATAGATTGCCGAGAATTCTCCGTACTTCACGATGATCGCTTCGATGTCGTCCGGACTCTTTCCCTCCGCCTGATTCTTTCCTGCTGCGTTGATGTCTAGCTCGATCCCGCAGACGATCTCCATCCAAGCTGCCCCAGCGGATACACCCAGGGCCTCCTGCGCATTCCTCGCAGTCTGCAGAACTCTCGATACAGTCTCACCCAGGTCCGCAGCCGGAGCGACGTCCAACTTGCCGCCGCGACGGGGAGGCGCGAACCACCCATCCGCGATGCGGGTCGCCTCTGGATCCTCGTCGTAGCGCGGCGGGGCTGCGTCCAGTGAGTACGCTCCGCGAAATCCGTCACCAGGTACCAGCGAGTTGTCGACCCGCGTCTTATCCTTGTCCAGGCGATTGTTGTGGGCGAACGCTGCTTCACTGGGAAGGGAGGTGGGCACCCGCGCGGGCCAGTGGCCCCCGCCGCCGCCCGTGTACGGCGGCGGCATTTCGTCCGCGTCCAGCTCCGGCTGATTTGGCTCCTCCGCTTTGCCCCGTGTTCCTGCGCCCATTCGCTGGATCCACAACGCAAGGCGTTGCGTTACTTGCTGCATGCGGGCTTCTGCCTTATTGCGGAGAACGTCAGAGATTTCGTCGCTGGCGTGCTTCATTGCTGCCCGCAATGAGGTGCTCGGCTTGCTCCCGTCCGAAGGCTCGACGCGAGGCGAAGAAACGAGCGTCGCTGTCGATTGGCGCGGACGACCGGACACTGGCTTCTGCCTTCCGCTGGGCTCCAAGCCATCAAAGGCGCTCAGCACTTTGCCGACGAGCCTCTTACCTTGGCGAGTAGTCTCTTCTTGGAGACCATCGGTTGTGCTTTTGACCAATGTGCGTGTCAAGTCGGTAACAATAGCCTTCGCAATTCCCATGTCGCCTCCCGGCTGTGGCAAGTCAAGAAAACCTCCAGCCTACGTTCGCCGACGCTTCGCCGCCTTGCGGCATGCGAACGGGAAGGTGTCGAAGCGAAGCGGCGACAATGCATGAGCAGGCCCATGGATGTGCGATGGCGCGGCCTGCAGTCCAGTCCTCCCGCGAAAGCTCGACGACGGCAACGTGTTATCGGTTGGAACGCGACGCACTCCGACCACAATGCCTGAAGTCTGGCAGCACCTGCGCCTCGATCAATGGCCAGTCCGCACCGGCTGCAGTTCGCTCGGCGCTCGCCCCTGGGGGAGCCCTTGTAGCGTCAGAACCGAAACGCCACCTTGAGCCAGATGACATTGCCCTTGGGGCCGTTCTTGACGTTCGTCATCTGTTCGTATTTGATCGACCCGAGCCAACCCCTGCCGCTGTCGTACTTGACGATCGGGCCGATAGAGTTCGCAGCGGCGCGATTGTTCGGCACCGTTCCGTCTGCATTCTTGTCATCGGTGGTCTGTCGCCAAACGAAGCCGCCTACACCGGCGGCCCAACCATTGCCAAATGCCCAGCCTGCCGAGTAGTCGAAGTGGAATTCTTGGCCGGAGGTGTAATCGGTGGCGTTGTTCCTGCCGTTGATGATGTAGCCGCCGGCGATGTCGGCGTTGAAGCCTTCCTTGTCGAGATAGCTGAAGAAGGCAATGGGCTCGACCGCCCAGTGGTTCCTGCCAATGTTAACCGCGTCGGTCTTCCTGTAGGCACCGGTCGGCGCATACACGGCCAAGCCAAAGATGCTCTTGATATGCGCAGTCAGGTCGTAGCCCACGGCGGCTTGCAGTGTCAGGTCTCCGAGCCCGAATTTGGAACCAACGATGGTATTGGCGCCAACGGTGCGGGTGCTGGCCGCGTACCCGACTGGAACGATCAGAGAGTAGATCGCACGGCCGCCGAGCGCCTCTCCCTCGGGAACCCAAAACAGGCGATGGGAGACGATGTCCACCGTCGTGTCGAAATTCTTGATGAACGGGTTGGGCTGGCCCGCATTGTTCATCACCTTGTTCAGGCGCGCGTGGTACTCGGAAACCAGATCGTACAACCCCGCAGGCGGTATGGCAGCGGCGCCGAAAGTGACAATCCCGAGGGGATACACGGAAGGAGCCTCCAGCGCGCGGGCGCTCATCGAGATGGCGAGGCACGCCGTTCCGACATAGACGGCCTTGGCGGCCGAGTCGTTGAATGTCATGTCTCTTCCCTGTTTAGATTCTCAATCCCGCGCCCGAGCCAGACGTTCTCGAGAAAACAGGTTGCGCTGCCAGCCTTCGCTGCGCCGAGCAACCCACGTTGCATCGGCTTGCGCCAAACGGCGAACGGCGGCACCGGGGATGGCCGACTATCCACTGGTACGAGCTTTGGCAACCCCGCTTCTGAGCATGGCCCGCGTATTCGTCTGCGGCATTGGTAGGCGGCCATTGGCCGTCACGGTGAGATCGTTGGCGCCGCTGCCTCGCAAGATCAGTGCCAAGCCCGAGTTCAATCCACTGACTGTGCCCCCGATGGCAGCGCCGTCGGAGCCTTCGGCGCAGGCCACCCATGTCGTGGCACATGTCGCGACCCGCAGCAATCGCACCGCTCTCGATGTGTTCATGACGGTCTAGATCTTCGAAACACGCAAAGTAGAAATCCCTGCGCATCATCGGCGATGACGCGCTTCCCCATCAATGGTAAACGCGAACTAGCGATGCTCCAGGCGAACCCAGACAAGCGTCACAACACCTCTCCGAGTTCTCTAAACGGTGTTCGGCACAGGCACGCAAGGCGAAGCGGTACAGTAGTCCTGGCGGATGTCACCGACCTCGACCGGCCGACTGAAAAAATAGCCCTGCGCCTGGTCGCAGCCCAGGCGCCGCAGGGCTTCCACCTGCGCGCGTGTCTCGACACCCTCGGCCACGCAGAGCGCGCCCAGGCCGTGCGCGAAAGCCACCAAGGCGCTGACGAGCACGTGCCCTGGACCAGCGTCGCCGTGCAGTGCATCGACCAGGCTCTTGTCGAGCTTCACCACCGTGGCGGGCAGCCAGCGCAGGGTCGCGATGCCCGCGCAGCCCTTGCCGAAATCGTCTATCGCAAGGTGGACCCCGAGCGATCGAAGCGCGCGCATCGTCCCTGCGGCGCCGACCTCGTCCTGCACGCAAAGGCTCTCCGTCACCTCGATCTCGACTGAGGACGGCTTCACGCAGTGGCGTCGCAGCGCTCGCTGCAGCGCCGGCAGCAAGGTCCCGCGGTCGATCTGCACCGGCGAGACGTTGATGGCCACCTGCAGGGTTGGCCAGGACCGGCGCCATCGACTCAGCTGCCGCACGGCTTCGTCCAGCACCCAGGCACCGATCTCGAGGATGTCGCCGGTTTGCTCGGCCAGGGCGATGAATGCGTCGGGCATCTGCGTTCCGCGGCTCGGATGCACCCATCGCACCAGTGCCTCGACGGACGATGCCTGCAGCGTGCGCAGGTCGATGCGCGGCTGGTAGACCAGGCGCAGATGCCCGCCCTCGGCCAGCACGCCCGCCGGCAGGACCCGCGAGTGGGGCCTAGACCTGAAGCGCCCCCTGAAGCCCATGGTTGTGTCGCCAGAGCACGGATCTCAGTGCGCGGGGGTGAGTTCGACCACCGCCGGTGTCGCGAACTCGCGACCGATGACGGTCCGCGCGTAGAAGTAATTCTGGCGCGCGCGCGGGCTCAGTGCATCGATGACGACGTGACCCGCCGCATCGCACGGGAAAGCCAGGCCGCGACCCGAATCGAAGAGGGACTGGAACCACAACTCATGACCGGGTTCCGAGGAGAGGAAGGAGTTCATGACCGCACCCTTTCACTACACATGATGAAGGGTCCTATGCATCAGCCGTGCCAGACGCTCCGATTCTTCTAAGTCTCTGATTTACATATGATTTTTACAGAGACGCAGCGTCGCCGCAGTCTTGTTTCGTCGCAGAATCGAGAAACCGGCGTCGCACGGACTGCAGGTTGTGTCGCAACTTCCCTCCTGAATCCGTGACCTCGATGCGCGTGAACGCTCGGCTCAAGTCGATTTTCAGCCCGGGTATGCCCCAACCAATCAATTGATCGATGTCCGCACTGTATTTCTCGTCAATTGACCTGTGCCGAGGCGGCTTGGCGGACGTTGTTGCGGACTGAGTGACGACTTCGGCAACGCCGCGACCCGCGCAGAACGCGATTGCCGAGATCCGCGAGTTCAGTCCGGGCGGACTGGGGGCCGCGCTACGGGGTAGCGGCTGCAACCAACTCGACGGTCAGTTGCTCGAAGGCTTTTGCGGCACGGTCTTGCCCCGAGGACAGTCGCTCGATGCTGACCGACTCGATCTGCTCGGGCAGGCTCTTGTGAGCGGCCAGGTCGAGCCCGAGCGACGCGATCGTCGTGGCATCGCGTCCAGCGGTGACGAAAACGACGCGGCGCTGCTCGGCGTCGGCGGCCAAGGTCACATAGTCGTGGCCGCGGGCGCGAGAGGTTTCGTCGATGGCCAGCGCCGTGACATCGCTGAAGTCGGCGTCATGGACTGCCATCTCGACATAGCGCCGACACACGGCAGCGTGAAGCCAGAGCGCTTGCCGGCGAAGTCGGGTTCAACCCAGACGCACCAAGCCGTCGGGCAACTTGACCCGCCGCGTGCGCAGCTGCAGGTAGCATTCCGGGCACCGCAAATCGGCTGCCGGAATCGAAGTCGACGCGCACCGTCAGCGGCATGCGACAAGCCTGCCGCATCCGACCCGCGCCTACTTTGTCTTCTGTAGGTTCGCCTGACGTGACATCGATTCGCCCGTAGGCGAGGTAAAGCGGGAGGGAGTCGCCATGCTCTGCGACCATGCCCCAACCAATCTCTGACGAGGCCTCATCCCCGCCGCTCCAGCAGGCCAACACGACCGCGCCCCCCCCGTCCTGCAAGGACTCGACCGCCGGAACCCCAGAGGCTCTGGTGCAAACTCATGCTGCGTCGGTAGGATGTGGTGCATGAAGGAACCGGCAGATCTGTTCAAAGGGCGGCACTACGAGCGCGAGATCATCGTCATGTGCGTGCGCCGGTACTTGCGCTTCAAGCTCAGCCTGCGTGACCTTGTGGAGATGATGGCCGAGCACGGGCTGTCGCTCGCCCACACGACGATCCTGCGGTGAGTGCAGCGCTTCGCGCCCGAATTCGAGAAGCGCTGGAACCGCTTCGCGCGCCCGTCCGGGCGCTCATGGCGTGCCGACGAGACCTACATCAAGCTGCGCGGGCGCTGGGTCTATCTGTACCGCGCGGTCGACCGCGAAGGCCAGACGGTGGACTTCCGGCTTAGCGAGCATCGAGACGTTGCGCGGCCAAGGCATTTTTCCGTAAGGCGCTGAAGTCGCAGGGTCGGCTCCGCAGTCCATCACGTTGGACGGCTACGCCGCTTCACATCGGGCGGTGCACGAGCTGCGCGCCGACGATCGACGCTGGAAGCACACGCGACTGCGCTCGTCGAAGTACTTGAACAACCGGATAGAGGCAGACCACCGCAACGTGAAGGCGCGTCTGGGACCGATGTTGGGCTTCAAGAGCCTGGCCAACACCAACATCACGATCGCCGTGATCCAACTGATCCGTCGCATTCGAAAGGGCCAGTTCGCTCTGGGACGCCTGCGCGTTCAAGGCCAAACTGCGCCCGGCATCTGGAACGCGGCACTCTCGGCATGACCGTTCGCCGATTCCTGGAGGGCCCGCGCTCGCCGTCTGAAGAATTTGCACTGGAGCCTTCCGAGGTATCACTTCGCGCGACCGGCTTTCCCCGTTTTCGTGCTTCGCACGGAGCCACGAGGCTTCGCATCGCGGAATGCGCATACGGTGGGCTCCAAGGTATCGTCGTCCGATGATGAAGACATCCGGCCAATCCCCGCAGACCTCGTTAGTGCTGTTTCACTGTCGCTTCGCCGACTATGGCCTGTGTGATCATCGGGTCTACTCCTTTGGGCTGCCGACCTATCTGGCACTTCCCCATCTGTACGCGATCTGCGCAATCGATGACAACCGACGTCCGGAGCGCATGGTCTCCGGGTTGCTGGTCAAGACAAACATCCGCTACGCGGATCCGCGGTTTCTGGAGAGCATGGCTGCTGCCTTTCAGGCCGTACCGCAATTGAGGGAAGGTCTCCACGAGAATACAAGCCTCTTGCCGGCGCCAGTGGATGCCGAGTCACCGCGACCTCTGACCGAGGATCAGGCGCTGATCGTGTTCAAGCGGTTATGGGCTGAGCACACTGCGACGCAGGTCGCGTCGCACTTCAAGTCATAGTCGAATGGCCGAGACAAGCGACACCGCGGACGTGCGTAGCAACCGGGATTCCGCGATCCTGGAGGAATCGTCCAACGACAGATTTCAGGCGGGCGCGTATCAAGATGCAGTTGCACTGCAAAAGCAGGCGCTCTTGCTGCATGTCGATCGCAGCAGCCTTTGCGATCAAGCGCGATGCCACCAAACGATCGGCTACCTGTGCCTCCTGCTTCGCGACTACCCCGGAGCGGAGCAGGCGTATCGACAGGCGATTCGCTTGAAGGAAGGGCTCGATGACCACCGAGGTGCAGCAGCCAGCTGGGGCCGACTCGCCGAGGTTCATCAGCACGTCGGCGATCATCAGACGGCGTTGCAGGCATTCGAGCAATCCCTCTCATTCCTGCGTCGATGCGGTGCGCTGAAGGACTTGGGAGTCGTGCTCAACAACATGGCCGTCTCCCACCGAGAGATTGGGCAGCGGGATCAGGCCATCCAATGCCACGAGCGTGCTCTCGAGATTCGCCGGGATCTTGGCGACCACGAAGGACTGGCCGCGTCATTGCACAACGTAGGCGTCCTGCATGCTGATATCGGGAACTATGACTCCGCAAGAAAGGTGCTGGAGGAGGCGCACCAGTTGCGGGAGGACTTGGGGCACATGCCAAGCCTGGCGAGCACCAAGCTCCGAATCGGTATCCTGCGCGAGCAGCAGGGCGAGCATGCCGAGGCTCTGGCGTGCTACGAGCGTGTCATTTCGTTGTGCGAAGGCCTGCCGGATTGCACGGAGGATTTGGCCGCCGCATTGTGCAACATGGGTGGCCTGCTCACCGGGCGAGGCGAACCTGCACGAGCCATGCCCTTTCTGGAGCGTGCACGTACGCTACTTGAGGCGAGTGTCGAAACCCCGAGACTATCCTACGTCGAGTTCAACCTCGGCCTCGCAAAGATTGCCCAGGGGAACGTGCAAGAAGGGCTTGTAGCCCTCTCGACGGCCCAGCGAATCCAACAGCGTTGCGGCGACATCCGACATCTCGGCGCCACGTTGTCGGCAATGGCCGTCGTGGAAGCACAACGAGGTGAGTTTGCTGGCACCGAAACCTTGTTGCACCAAGCGCTAGAAATCCAGGAGCGGCTCGGTGAACACGATGCGAAGATCCACACGCTCAGGCTTCTCGGGTACTGCAAGAAGGAGCAAGGGCACGCCGAAGCGGCGCAACGGTATCTGACCGAGGCCGAGAATCTATCGCTGCTGATTCACCTTCGCACATCAAGTGCCGACGCCGTCGACGTGCGAAACGCCCGAGCGCCGGCTGCAACCACGGCTTCGTCGCGAGTGGGGAAAATTCGGTGACCGTTGACACCACGGCGCCCTCGGTGGCTCGCTTCGGACGTGCCTGGCGGATGCATGCCCTGGGCACGCAGATAGCGTCGCACCGTGGCGTACGAGGCCACGGGCGGAGCCATGCCGTCGGGCTCGCTCGTCTTGCAAGCCGCGCGCAGGTTGTCCAGGTGCAATTGGGCCGTCCAGCCCGGATGCTCGCGGTACTGGGCGGTCAGTGTCGCGACGGCCGCCGCGCTCAGGCTGGGGAAGCCCCCCTCGTTGGCGCGCGGCCGGTCGCGCAGCGCGGCCACCGGGTCGGCTGCACGCCGGGCCTTGTAGTACCAGCGCTCCAGGGTGGAGGCGCCGAAGCGCACGTCCAGGCCCGTCTCGGGATGGCGCCAGGTCTTGGCCGCCAGCGCGGCGAAGGCGCCGTTCAACTCCCGGGGGCCGGGAGGAGCGGCGAGCAAGGGGCCGATGATCGAGAAGCGCAGGCGCGCCCATCGATCACGCTTCGGGGGATCGGCAATCGTTGTCAATGCAAAGCTCCAAATGAGGCCGCACCATCGGCGGTACGACTTGCACGCAAGGCTATGGAGCCTCACCGGGCCTGGCTACGGGCGTCTTCTGCGGGTGCTCAACAACCCTCGCGCAGCTCGATCGCAGCAGGGTCTGCGCCGCGAACCGTCACCGGGCTGAGCCAGACCAGCAGTCGCGTCAAGGCCTCGTGCGCCGGGCCGGTGAAGCGGTGCATCAATTCGCCCGGAAGCGCCTCAGTGGGCACCGGCGGCATGAAGCGCGCACAGGCTGCGCGCCACAGCGGCGTCAGCGGGAACTGTTCGAGCCACCAGGCCTGCCAACGCTGCAGCGTCTGACGCGCGACGCCCAACTCCGTGGCCACACGCACGCTCGTTGGTGTGGACCCGAAGCCGGTACGCGATGCTGACGCCAGCACCACCGCGAGTCCCAGGTACACCCGCCGGCCCAGGAAGCGCACCGACAGCGAGGTGAACCGGTCCCCGTTCAGTGGACGCCACGAAGCGCGATGAGCGTTATCCACGGACGGCCGGTTCGGTCGCTTGCGACGAACCGGGAACCGGCCGTCGGTGTTCGTGGGTCGATGCCTTGCCACCCGTACCCCGTGGTCATGAATTGGCTTGCTTGGCCCAGAGACCAGTCTTGCTTTGTCCGTGATCTACCCGTCCGAAACATTCTATCGTGTGGCGAGAGTCCATGAAAAACGCCTGCTTCGATCCCTCACGATCGGCGATCCATGCAACCTCGGCGAACCGCCAAGCGAAGGCACGTTTTGGCTAAACAGGTATGCCATGTTCTACCTGCTGTTTGATAAAATCAGTCAACCGGTATTCTGTCAAAGTTGATCTGTCTAAGTGAGCCGCACCGCTGATCAATTGTAAACAGTTTTTGCTTTTGCAATTGCATATAAACGGTTTAACCATTTCCCATTCCGTGCTGGGATAAAAGAAACTAAGTTCTTCCCCGAGTTGAACCGCTTTCAGACAAATAAACTCCATGGATGCTGTGTCAAAAAAAAAGCGTTGGGGTCACAACTATGATTGCAGTATTGCAAAAGCTGCAGCATTATATGCGTGCCAACGCCCTTTTGCACCGTTAAGTGGGATACGGGTGCGTGCTGTCAGCATGGAACTTCGTAATTACCTGCCCGGGTTCGGCGCGCGTCAAGCTACTTGTCGCCTCCGTCATGCAGCCATCGGCTGAATATCTCCTCGGCGCACGGCCGCTGCGACGACGGAGTCGCGTTCAGGGTTGAGGGTGACGGTTGCGATGTGCGA
>Ga0105239_10001860_pt1 | contig 27605 bp, 24 predicted proteins | sample KBSC44metaG_FD_92761 | JGI IMG/M metagenome (GOLD analysis project Ga0105239, IMG submission 92761) | Corn rhizosphere microbial communities from Kellogg Biological Station, Michigan, USA - KBS C4-4 metaG | ecosystem: Host-associated > Plants > Roots > Rhizosphere > Soil | place: Michigan, USA...
AGAAGAGCGACTCCGACTACGACCGCGAGAAGCTGCAGGAGCGCCTGGCCAAGCTGGCCGGCGGTGTCGCGGTGATCAAGGTCGGTGCGGCCACCGAGGTCGAGCTCAAGGAGCGCAAGCACCGCATCGAGGACGCCGTGCGCGCGGCCAAGGCCTCGGTCGAGGAGGGCATCGTGTCCGGAGGCGGTGTCGCGCTGCTCCAGGCCGGCGCCCGCGCCTTCGAGAAGCTCGAGCTGAGCGGCGACGAGGCCACGGGTGGCAACATCGTCAAGGTCGCCGTGAGCGCGCCCGTCCGCCAGATCGCGCTGAACGCCGGCCTCGAGGGCGGCGTCGTGGCCGAGAAGGTCGCGGGCCTCCCCGAGGGTCACGGTCTCAACGCGGCCACCGGTGAGTACGGCGACATGCTGGCCGCCGGCATCCCGGACCCGACCAAGGTGGTCCGCAGCGCCCTGCAGAACGCCGCGTCCATCGCCGCGCTGTTCCTGACGACCGAGGCGGTCATCGCGGACAAGCCGGAGAAGGCCGCGCCGATGCCGGGTGGCGACGGCGGCATGGGCGGCATGGACTTCTGACCGGCGCCAGCCGGACAGGTCGAGCCCAGACCGCTCGCATCGCTTCATCAGCAGGGCCCCGGGTGTCCCCGGGGCCTTGCTGCATTTCCGTCCGCGATCGCCCGGGACGACATACGTTGTGCTCGCCATGACGACCGTTCCGCATCGAGTCCCGGGAAGCCTGGCCGCGCTGGTCGTCGTCGCAGCCCTGCTGGGCGGGTGCGGGTCGAGCACGGCTCCGCGGGCACACGCACATCGGCACCGCTCACCGGCTCACGCCGGTCATGCCACGCACGACACGACGAGACCCACGCCGCCGGGCGGCCCACCGGTCGCACTGCCGGCGGATGCCGGACAGGCCCGTGCGGAGCTCGACCGGCTCGTCGTTCGCCCACGACCTCGGGGCACCGAGGGGTACCTGCGTGACGCGTTCGGTGTCGACTGGGTGGACACCGACCACGACGGCTGCAACCAGCGCGACGACGTCCTCCTGCGCGACGCGGTCCCGGGTACGACGCGGGTGCAGCAGCAGGGCTCCTGCGACCACGACGTGCTGGCCGGCACCTGGCACGACCCGTACACGGGCCGCACCCTGACGTTCATCGACCTCAAGGACCTCCGGCAGGCCGAGGCGATCCAGATCGACCATGTCGTGCCGCTCGCCGAGGCTTGGGTCTCCGGCGCCCGGCACTGGAGCCGGGCCGGTCGCGAGGCGTTCGCCAACGACCTGGGCGAGCTGCTCGCCGTCGACGGTCCCACCAACATGAGCAAGGGAGACGGGGACCCCGCGTCCTGGCGCCCGCGCAAGGGCTACCAGTGCGCGTACGCGCGCCGCTGGATCGCGATCAAGGCCCGCTACGCGCTGGCCGTCGACCCGTCCGAGAAGACCGCGCTCGACCAGATGCTCGGGTACTGCCGCTGACCCGCGAGCCGGCTGTGAGAACGTGACCCTCGTGCCCTGGACCATCGCCCGGCCGACGCTCGAGGACCTCGACGAGATGGGGCGCGTGCACGTGCAGGTGTGGCGAGAGGCGTACGCCGGGCTGTTGCCCGACGACTACCTGGCCGCGCTCGACCCGTCGTTCGGGCCGACCCGCTGGCGGGAGCGCTTCGGCACCTCTCCCGAGGTCGGCTGGTGGCTGGCCCGCGACGAGGAGGGGATCGTGGGCCTGACGACCGCTGGACCGCCCCGCGACGACGACCCGCCCGCCCCGCTCGAGCTGTACGCGATCAACGTCCTGCGCCGGGCCCACGGCACCGGACTCGCCGAGGATCTGATGCGGCACGCGATCGGAGACCGTGCGGCGTACCTCTGGGTGCTCGAGGGCAACGAGCGTGCGGCGGCGTTCTACCGGAAGCACGGCTTCACCGACGAGGGCGGCCGCAAGCCCGAGCCGGAGACCGGCGCGGTCGAGATCCGGATGGCCCGCGGGTACGACGCCTCGTGAGGGTCGGGTGAGCGGCACCGCCCTCGCGCTCGTCCTCACCGCGGCGCTGCTCCATGCCACGTGGAATCTCGCGATCAAGGGCGCCGGTGGCGAGGACCGGGTGGCGTTCGTCTGGCTGTACATCCTCCTGTGCTCCGCCATCTGGACGCCGATCGGAGCGGTCTGGGTCCTCGTCACCGGCGAGAGCCCCACCTGGTGGTGGCTGGGGGCACCGCTGGTCTCGGCCGTCCTGCACGTCGTGTACCAGCTGGCGCTGCAGCGTGGTTACGCCGAAGGCGACCTGAACCTGGTCTATCCGCTGGCTCGCGGGGCCGGGCCGATGCTGACGTTCCTGTTCGCGGTGACCGTGCTCGACCAGCACCCCGGTCCCGAGGAGGTGCTCGGCGTCCTCGCCATCGTCAGCGGTGTCCTCCTCATCTCGCTAGGAGCTCGCGCGGGCCGGCTGAGGGCCGACCGGGCCGGCGTGATCTGGGGGCTCGCCACCGGCGCGACCATCGCGGCGTACACCCTGTGGGACAACCACTCCGTGAACGGCCTCGACCTGCCGCCGGTGCCCTACTTCGTGCTCAACCTCGTGCTCCAGCTGCCCTTCCTGGCCGTGCTGCTCGTACGTCGCCGTGACCCGACCCCGGTGCGCGAGGTGTGGACCTCCGCCCGCACCGCGGCCCTGACCGTGGCGTTGCTCTCGCCGCTGGCCTACCTGCTCGTCCTGCGGGCGATGCAGCTCGCCCCGGTCGCCCTCGTCGCCGCTGCCCGCGAGTCGAGCATCGTGGTCGGCGCCGTCTTCGGCTGGCTGGTGCTGCGTGAGCCGCGGCCCGCGCGGAGGCTGGTCGGCGCGGTCGTCGTGCTGGTGGGGATCGGCCTGATCGCCGTCGGCTGACCGGCGCGAGACGACCGACGAGCGACGGGCCGGTGAAAGAAGGGGGACCTGGCCGGACATGTGCCAACGTGGAGTCCGTGGACCGTGCTGACACCCGGCCGGAGAACGGTGATGTCGAGGCTCGCGTCCGGTTCGAGCAGACCGTCCACCGGATCGTCGAGCCGCTCCGGCGCTACCTCGCCCGCCGTACGGATCCCGCGACGGCGGACGATGTCCTCGCCGACACGTTGCTGGTCTGCTGGCGGAGGTACGACGAGCTGCCGGAGGAGCCGCTGCCGTTCGCGTACGGCGTGGCCCGGCTCTGCCTCGCGAACGCCGAGCGCGGCGCGCGGCGGCAGCGGCGGGTGGCCGGGAAGATCGCGGCGCTCGACCCGCCGCGCGAGGTGCCGGACCCCGTCGGGGACGACCGCCTGGCCGAGGCGATGAACGAGCTGTCGCCCGACGACGCGGAGGTGCTGCGGCTGTGGGCCTGGGAGCAGCTGGGAGCCGGGGAGATCGCGGCGGTGCTCGACGTCACCGCCAACGCCGCGAGCATCCGCCTGCATCGGGCCAAGGACAAGCTGCGCACCGCGCTGCGAAAGGTGGACGCCGCTGACGGACATGAGGGGACGACGGAAGGGGGGAGACGGTGACCGAGCACGAACCGGACGCGGAGCTGCTGGCGCGGCTTCGTGCGGCCGATCCCGCCTCCTCCCTCCCGTCGGCCGATCCCGACCGGCTCGCCCAGCTCCTGGAGGCGGCCATGTCCGACACCGCGACGCGCGCCACCGAGTCCCGCGCGACGGGCACCCGCGACCGCAGTCCGCTGACCTGGCTGGTGGCGGCCGCTGCGGTGGTCCTGATCGCGGCCGCGGGGATCTTCGGGATGACCCAGCGCGACCACGGGTCGTCCCCTGTCGCACAGGGCAGCGTCACGCAGCTCGGGTTCGACCCACCGCGGGGCCGCTGCCAGCTGCCGAACGTCGGCGTCCTGAAGCAGCAGACGGTCGCGTTCCAGGGGACTCTGGTCTCGGTCGTCGACGGGACCGCGACGTTCGAGGTGACCCGCTGGTACCGAGGCGGTCCCACCGACACCGCCAGGATCTCCGCGACCCCGCCGCAGCTCGCCACGCTCGTGCAGGCGGCCGACCTGAGGATCGGCGGCAGCTACCTCGTCGCCGCGGGTGGCGGCACGGTTCTCGCCTGCGGCTTCACCCGTCCCGCCGGCGGGCACCTGCAGACGTTGTACGACCAGGCGTTCGGCTGACCCCCACAGGCGGCCGGTCTGACAGGCTGGCGGGCGTGGAAGGACTGCTGCTCGCCGCCGGGGCCGGCCGCCGCATGGGGATGCCGAAGGCGCTCGTGTCCGACGATTCCGGCTCGTGGCTGCAGCGCGGGGTCGTGACCCTCCGCGACGGAGGATGCTCCCGCGTCACGGTCGTGCTCGGCGCCGAGGCCGAGCGGGCGCGAGCCCTCATGGACGGGCTCGACGTGAGCGTGGTGGTGGCCGAGGACTGGGCCCAGGGGATGGGCGCCTCGCTCCGGGCCGGGCTGCGGTCGCTGGGCGGCTCGGCCGACAGCGGGGTCGTGGTGTCGCTCGTCGACCTGCCCGACCTGGTGCCCGAGGTGGTGGACCGGCTGATCGTCGCCGCTGATGCCTCGGGTACGCCCGGGTCGGCCGCGTTGGTGCGCGCGTCGTACGACGGGAGGCCGGGGCACCCCGTGCTGCTCGGTCGCGACCACTGGGCAGGGGTGATCGAGACGGCCGTCGGCGACCGGGGCGCCCGCGCCTATCTCGGTGCCCGTGAGGTCATCCTCGTGGAGTGCGCCGACCTCGCCTCCGGCCGGGACGTGGATGCTCGATAGCCGAGCAGCCCGCCGACGTCGCTCTCGCCGCCGAGATCGACGGCACCGATCCAACCGGCGGCCAACGCACCGCCAAGTAGCCTGGAGGCATGGAGGTGACCTCTCCCGCCGAGGTGGCGGGACTGCTCGGGCGCACGGGCTACCTGTGCGACGACGAGCTGGCGACGGTCACCTACCTGGCCCTGGCCATGCAGCGCCCCCTGCTGCTGGAGGGCGAGCCCGGCACCGGCAAGACCGCATTGGCCGAGGGCCTCGCCGAGGCTCTCGACCTGCCGCTGGTCCGGCTGCAGTGCTACGAGGGCATCGATGCCAGCCAGGCGCTGTACGACTGGGACTTCCCGCGGCAGATCCTCCACCTCCGCGCGCTCGAGGCGAGTGGAGGAGCCGGCGCCGAGGAGGCCGAGAAGAGCCTGTACGACGAGCGCTTCCTGCTCGCCCGGCCGGTGCTGGCAGCTCTCCAGCAGAGCCCGGCCATCCTGCTGGTCGACGAGGTCGACCGGGCGGACGACGAGTTCGAGGCGTTCCTGCTCGAGGTGCTCTCGACGTGGCAGGTCTCCATCCCCGAGCTCGGCACCGTGAAGGCCGCGACGCCGCCGATCGTGGTGCTGACCTCCAACCGCACCCGCGAGCTCCACGACGCGCTCAAGCGGCGCTGCCTCTACCACTGGATCGAGCACCCGGGTCTCGAGCGAGAGCTGCAGATCGTCCGCTCGCGCGCTCCCGAGGTCTCCGAGGCGCTGGGCCGTCAGGTGGTCGGGGTCGTGCAGGACCTGCGCACCCGCGACCTGACCAAGCCGCCCGGGGTCGCCGAGACCCTCGACTGGGCCCGGGCCCTGCACCACCTCGGGACCGCCGACCTCGACCTCGAGTCGGCGGCGACCACGCTGGGTGCGCTGGTGAAGTACCGCGAGGACTCGGACCGCGTGAAACAGGCGCTGGACCAGCTGCTGCGCACATGAGGACGTCGAGCGCCTCGACCGCCGAGGAGGTCCGTGGCGGTGACGAGATCCTGCTCGCCTTCACGCGTGCCCTGCGGGCAGGTGGGGTGCCGGTGACGCAGGACCGGACGCACGACTTCCTGGCTGCGGCCGCCCTGCTCGGCGCCGACGACCCGACCGCAGTGCGCGCCGCCGGGCGCTCGACCCTCTGCGCCGCGCCCGACGACCTGGCCCGCTTCGACCAGGTCTTCGAGGCGTTCTTCAACGCGCGGCACGGGCTGCCCCGGCCGCGACCCGTGGTGCGCCCGGAGTCGTCCGCGGAGCAGCTCCCGATCGACGACAACGAGGGCGAGCAGGCGGTCGAGGCGGACGACGTGATCCGGGCGGCGGCCAGTCCGACGGAGGTGCTGCGCCATCGTGACGTCGCGTCGCTGACTGCGGCGGAGAAGCAGCGACTGGCCACGATGTTCGCGACCCTCGACCCGCGCCCGCCGCTGCGTCGTACGGCGCGCCACCAGCGCTGGCACCGGGGCCAGGTCGACGCCTCGCGCACCCTGCGGGAGAGCCTGCGTCGGATGGGCGAGCCGGCCGAGATCGCGTGGCGCCGACGCGCGCAGAAGCCGCGTCGCGTCGTGCTCCTGGTCGACGTCAGCGGCTCGATGTCGTCGTACGCCGACGCCCTGCTGCGTCTCGCGCACCGACTCACCCAGGGCATCGGCAGCGTCGAGACGTTCACCATCGGGACCCGAGTGACCCACGTGACCCGGGCGATGCGGACCCGCGACGCGGAGCGCGCGCTCGTCGCCGCCGGCGACACCGTGCCGGACTGGTCCGGCGGCACCCGGCTGGGTGAGACGCTCCGGTTCTTCCTGGACCGCTGGGGCCAGCGCGGAATGGCGCGGGGGGCCGTCGTCGTTGTGTTCAGCGACGGATGGGAACGAGGTGACGCGGCCGTGCTGGCAGAGCAGATGGGCCGGTTGCGCCGGATCGCGCACCGCGTGGTGTGGGTGAACCCCCACCGCGGGAAGGACGGCTACGAGGCCGTCCAGACCGGCGTCCTCGCCGTGCTTCCCTTCTGCGACCATTTCGTCGCCGGCCACTCGCTGGCGACGTACGCCGACCTGGTGGAGGTGCTGGCCGATGCGTGAAGTGCTCCCCGAGCTGCTCGCGTGGTGGCGCGCCGGCGAGGAGATCGGCGTCGGCACCGTGGTGGCGACGTTCCAGTCGGCACCTCGTCCCCCGGGCGCGAGCATGCTGGTCGGTCCCGACGAGACCGCTGTGGGCTCGGTGTCGGGCGGCTGCGTGGAGGGCGCCGTCTACGAGCTGAGCCGTGAGGTCGTCGAGTCGGGGGTCCCGGTGCTGCAGCGCTACGGCATCTCCGACGACGACGCGTTCGCCGTCGGCCTGACCTGCGGCGGCATCCTCGACGTGTACGTCGAGAAGGTGTCCCGCGAGACGTTCCCCGAGCTGGAGGACCTCGCCGCCGACCTCGAGGCCGGGCGGCCGGTCGCGGTCGCGACCGTGATCGAGCACCCCGACCCGGAGTGGCTCGGACGGCGCGTGATCGTCCATCCGGACGCCGACCACGTGACCGGCTCGATCGGGTCGTCGCGCGCCGACGACGCCGTGCGCGACGACGCACTGGGGCTGCTCGCCAGCGGCACCAACGCCACCTTGTCCTACGGTCCCGACGGCGAACGACGCGGCGAGGGGATGCGGGTCTTCGTCTGGGCGTTCGCACCCAAGCCGCGGATGCTGGTGTTCGGGGCGATCGACTTCGCCGCCGCGGTGGCGCGCGTGGGCAGCTTCCTCGGCTACCACGTGACCGTCTGCGACGCCCGTCCGGTCTTCGCGACCAACACCCGCTTCCCCGAGGCCGACGAGGTCGTCGTCGAGTGGCCCCACCGCTACCTGGAGAAGCAGCGCGACGCGAACGCGATCGACGCCCGCACCGTGATCACGGTGCTGACCCACGACCCGAAGTTCGACGTGCCCCTGCTGGAGGTGGCGCTGCGTCTCCCCGAGGTCGCCTACGTCGGCGCCATGGGGTCGCGACGTACCCACGAGGACCGCGAGGCCCGTCTCCGCGAGGCCGGCATGACCGACGACGAGCTCGCGCGGCTGTCGAGCCCGATCGGGCTCGATCTCGGTGCCCGGACCCCCGAGGAGACCGCCATCTCGATCGCCGCGGAGATCATCGCCGGTCGTTGGGGCGGCTCGGGCGAGCGGCTGGCGCAGGCACAGGGTCGCATCCACCACGAGTGAGGACGTGGCCGCCGCGCTACCGTGACCAGCGTCATCTCCACACGTCAGGATCCGCGATGGCCACGAACGACCTGCAGGAGCGCCGCCTCAATGCGCTGCGGGCCTGGAACACGTTCGTCGAGCAGGGCGACGGCGCCGCGCCTCTGGTGCGGCCCGAGATCCTGAAGAGCTGGCGGCGCTCGCAGCCGCGCGTCTCTCCCGACGTCGCCGAAGCACCACTGGACGACGAGTCCGAGGCGCGCGCGTTCTGGCAGGGGTCGCCCCTGCAGCGCGCCGTCTCGAGCGTCGAGGCCGAGCTGCGGCGTACGGCGGAGGACGGCGACCTGGTGCTCGCCGTGACCGACCCGCAGACGCGCATCCTCTGGACCTACGGCGGGCGCGTCATGCGCCGCAGGGCGGAGACCGTGAACTTCGTTCCCGCCGCGCGCTGGGACGACGAGTCCGTCGGCACCAACGCCCTCGACCTGGCCAACCGCCTGCGCCGCCCGGCGATGGTGTTCAGTGCCGAGCACTACGCGCCGATCGTGCACAACTGGGTCTGTTGGGCGGCGCCGGTCCACGACCCGGTGACCGGTGCCCAGCTCGGCGTGGTCGACCTCTCGACGACGTGGGACCGCACGCACCCGATCGGGCTGGCGACGGCGCGCGTGCTCGCCCGTCTGATCGAGACCGCGATGCCGGTCTCGGCCGCGCGGTCGGTGCTCAGCGACGACCTCGGGCCAACCGGCCTCCAGCTCCGGCTCCTGGGGAACGCGGAGGCCACCCTCGACGGCAGTCGCCTGCTGCTGAACCGACGCCAGACCGAGATCCTGGCCATCCTCGCGCTGCATCCCGACGGGCTGTCGCTGGACCGCCTGCACGCGCTCGTCTACGGCGACCAGGCCGTCACGCTCTCCACGCTCAAGGCCGAGGTGTCGCACCTGCGCGCCGCGCTCGCTGGCCAGCTGGCCTCCCGACCCTACCGGCTGACCCTCCCGGTCGCTACCGACATCGACGACGTGCTCGACGCGCTCCAGCGCGGTGACGCGGCGGCGGCGATCGCGAGCTACGGGGGCGACCTGCTCCCCGGCACCGAGTCGCCCGCTTTGGTGGAGCTCGGTGAGTACGTCGCGGTCGCCATGCGCGAGGCGCTGCTCGCCAACCCCGAGCCGTCGGCGGTGATCCGCTACAGCGAGCTCGCGCCGTACGACACCGAGGTGATCGAGGTCTGTCTGGCCGCCCTCGGCGATCGCCCCCACCCGGCCAAGCCACTGCTCAAGGGCCGGCTCGCGGCGGCCGGCGGTTGACCTCGGCAGACCTCTCGGAAGAAGGAGTCTGATGCTTCGGAGCCTCGCGCTCTCGTCGGCGGTGGTGCTGGTCGTCTCGTCGTTCGGAGCCGCCACGGCCGGACCCGGCTCCACGGCCGGTCGCGGGCCGGCCGGTGTCGCGTGCCGGCCCGGGGCGCGCACCCTCTCCCACCACGGTGACCACGTGTATCCCGACATGGGAAATGGTGGGTACCGCAGCCTGCACACCGAGGTCCACCTGGTGTACGACGCGAGGTCGAACCGGTTCCTGCGCGGCAACCACGTCGTCCTCACCGACCGGGCCACGCAGTGCCTCAGCGAGCTCAGCCTCGACTTCGAACGGACCTCCGTCCTCGGCCGGCGCGGCCCGGACCTGACCGTCCGGTCGGTGCGGGTCGACGGCCGGCCGGCGTCTTTCCGCTTCGCCCGGCCCGCCTACCCCGGCGACCCGAACGGCCCGGACGACCCCGACCCGCTCGCGCACCAGGCCTCGCAGGTCACGCCGGTCGGTGGCCCCGGCCACAACCCCCTCCCTCCGGCCTGCAGCCCGCAGGTGACCGGCACCGACGTGAACGCCCAGGACGGCCAGCCCTGCCCCGCCAGCAAGCTCGTGATCACACCGCTCCAGCCGCTGCGGAAGGGACACGTCTTCCAGGTGGAGGTCGCCTACACCGGCCGGCCCGGTGTACACCTCGACGGCGACGGCACGACCGAGGGCTGGTTCCGTTCGGACCACCCGAAGGGAGACGGCGGCTTCGTCACCACCGAGCCGGTCGGTACCGAGGACTGGATGCCGCTGAACAACCATCCGAGCGCGAAGCCGACGTACGACTTCCACGAGACCGTGAACCGGAGCCGAACCGCGATCGCGAACGGCCGCCTGCTCTCGGTGCGCACACACCCGCACGATCGTCGCTTCCCGCACGGATCCCGGACCTTCCACTGGCGCTCGGGCGCGCCGGTCGCCAGCTACCTCGTCGAGAGCAGCGTCGGCCACTTCGACCTGCGCTCGCACCGGGGGTCGGACGGGGTGCGCTACTACGAGGCCCAGGGCAGCTCGCTGAGCCCGGACCGCAAGCGGGCCAACCTGAAGGTGATGGGCCGGCAGCAGGACATCACCGACTTCCAGAGCCGCTTCAACGGGCCGTTCCCCTTCCGCACCGACGGAGTGCTCGTCGGCGTGCCGTCCGCCAGCTTCGAGGAGGAGATGCAGACGATGATCACGTTCGCCGGCGGGCGCATCGACCTCGACACGTTCAACCACGAGAACATGCACCAGTGGTGGGGAGACAACGTCTCCGAGCGGAGCTTCGACCTGACCTTCTTCAAGGAGGGCATGGCGACCCTCGGCGAGTATCTCTTCCACGCGCGCCGGGCCAGGGCCGCGGCCGGCGGCCGGCACACGGCGGCGGGGCGCTCGGCGTTCCAGCGCAGCCTGACCCGGGAGTTCGACCGCAACTACCGCAGCAACGGGAGCATCTGGGCCTTCGCGCCCAGCGATCCGACGCCGGCGCGCCTGTTCTCCGGCAGCACGACCTACACCCGGCCCGGCACGGCGTACGTCGCGCTGCGGCAGATCCTCGGGCACGGCCGCTTCGCCCGGGCGCTGCGCCGGATCCAGCGTGACTACGGCGGCAGCAGCATCAGCGAGCCGCAGCTCGAGGCGGAGCTCGCGCGGTTCCTGCCCCGCCACACGCACGCCTGCCGGCAGCGGCTGGGCGACTTCTTCACGCAGTGGTTCGACACGGCATACCCGACCGGGGGCCGCGACCGGCCCCGGATCACCGGTCCGGGTCTGGCGGGCCCGGGCTTCTACGGCCCGGCGGGCAGCTGCCACTGAGACGGGCCGCGCGCGCGGTCAGAAGAACTCGTCGAGCAGGGCGTAGAAGTGGAGCCGCCACGGGTCGGCCGCCCGGCCGTACGCGGCGAGCATCGCCTCGGCCGCGGGCGCGCCGTACGCCGGGTTGAGGGTGGTGTCGGAGATCGACCGGGTCGCGAGCGCGAGGTCGAGGTGCCGGTCCGCGACGCCGAGCCGGTGGACGTCGATCATCCCGGTCACCGCGAGGGAGTCCGGATCCAGCAGGAAGTTCGGCAGGCAGGCGTCGCCGTGGCAGACCACGAGGTCGCCCAGCTCGAGCTCCTCGGCCCGAGGGCGACCGTCGACCAGCTCGTCGAGCAGGTCCGGGGCCGACCTCCCGTCACGCTCGTGATCGAAGTCCTCGGTGTCGACGAGACCCCGGTCGACGCGCAGCCGCGCGATCGGGACCGTCACGGACAGCCAGCGCTCGAACGGGCAGGACTCGCGGCGGACGGCGTGCACGCGGCCGAGGAACCGACCGAGCGACGTCACCGCTCCCGGCACGGACCGGGCCGGCAGGTCACTCATCGCGACGCCCGGTACCGCGCTCGTCGTCAACGTGGCGGTCTCGCCGTCGTCGGTCCAGTCCAGGACCCGAGCCGCCGGCAGATCCGTCCCGGCCAGCCACTCCAGCCGATCGCGCTCGTCGACCAGCTCCCTGCGCACCAGCCCGGTGCCGGACTTCGCGTACGCGGCGCCGTCCGGCGATCGTCGTACGTCGGCGCCCGAGCGGCCGATCGTGACCTGCTCCCAGTCGTCGCCACCGTGCACGGCTCACCTCCGCACGCGCAGCCATCGGCCTTGCGCTCCGTCCCCTGTGCCCAGGGTAGGGCGCCGATGGGCAACCTTTCGCCAACCGGCCGCGGCCTAGCGTGACCGGACCACAGATCTCTGTGCGCTGCTGTGTGCGACTACATGCGAAGGGCAGGCCCTCAGATGACCCAGATCAGCCTCACCGTCGACGGGACGCAGGTCACCGACGACGTCGAGCCGCGGATGCTGCTGGTGCAGTACCTCCGCGAGAAGCTCGGGAAGACCGGCACCGTGATCGGCTGCGACACGAGCAACTGTGGGGCCTGCACGGTCCATCTGGACGGCCGGAGCGTGAAGAGCTGCAACGTCCTCGCGGTCCAGGCCGACGGCCACGAGGTGACCACCATCGAGGGCCTGGCCCGCAACGGCGAGCTCCACCCGGTGCAGGAGGCGTTTCGGGAGTGCCACGGCCTCCAGTGCGGCTTCTGCACGCCGGGGATGATCATGCAGTCGGTCGACCTGCTCAACGAGAACCCGCACCCCACCGAGGCGGAGGTGCGCGTGGGCCTCGAGGGCAACCTGTGTCGCTGCACCGGCTACCACAACATCGTCAAGAGCGTCCTGTACGCCGCGGAGCACTCCGGCGAGAAGGCAGGTGTCCAGTGACTGCCACCGCCGAAGCGCCCGCCGCGACCGAGATCGGCAAGGACCGCCGCCGCAAGGAGGACCAGCGCCTCCTCACCGGCCGCACCAGGTGGACCGACAACCTGACTCTCCCGGGCATGCTCCACCTGGCGATGGTGCGCAGCCCCCACGCCCACGCCACGATCGCGAGCATCGACACCAGCGCCGCGAGGAACGCCACCAATGTGGTCGCGGTCGTCACCGGCCAGGACATCGCCGACACGCAGGGCGTGATGATCAACGCCTGGCCGATCACCCCCGACCAGAAGGCCCCCGCACATCCCCCGATGGCCGTCGACCGTGTCGCCTTCGCCGGTGAGGTGGTGGCCGTCGTCATCGCGCGCTCCGCGGCCGAGGCGCGCGACGCCGCCGAGCTCGTCGACGTGCAGTTCGACGAGCTGCCCGCCGTCCTCGACCTCCAGGAGGCCGCGAAGGACACGGTGCTCGCACACCCCGACCTGGAAACCAACAAGAGCGCGTTCTGGAGGTTCGACTCGGCGGAGGCCGGCACGGGCGGCAACGTCGACGAGGCGATCGAGAAGGCGCGCGCCGATGGCATCGTGATCGAACGGGAGATCGACCAACAGCGCCTCATCCCGGCCTTCATGGAGCCGCGCTCGGTCGTGGTCGACCCGACCGGCGAGCAGATCACCATCTGGAGCTCGACCCAGATCCCGCACATCGTCCGCTTCGCCCTGGACGCGACGACCGGTGTCGCCGAGTCGAAGATCCGGGTCGTCGCCCCCGACGTCGGCGGTGGCTTCGGTGGCAAGCTCGCGGTCACTCCCGAGGAGTGGATCACGTTCGCCGTGGCGCGCCGGGTCCAGAAGCCGGTGAAGTACACCGAGACCCGCAGCGAGAGTCTCCAGAGCGCCCATCACGGGCGCGCCCAGCATCAGCGGCTGACCCTCGCTGCCACCAAGGACGGCCGGGTCACCGGCCTCAAGGTCGAGCTGATCGCGGACCTCGGGGCGTACGTCGCGCTGGTCGGCGGAGGCATCCCGTTGCTCGGTGCCTTCATGTACAACGCCATCTACAAGTTCCCGGCGTACCGCTTCGACTGCCAGACGGTCTTCACCAACAAGACGTTCACCGATGCCTATCGCGGGGCCGGACGGCCGGAGGCCACCTATGCCGTGGAGCGGCTCATGGACGAGCTCGCGTCGAAGGTGGGGGTCGATCCGCTGGAGATCCGGCAGCGGAACTGGATCACGCACGAGGAGTTCCCGTTCACCACCGTGGCCGGGATGACCTACGACTCCGGCAACTACGAGGCCGCGACCGCGAAGGCCAAGGAGATGTTCGGCTACGACGACCTGCGGGCCGAGCAGAGGCAACGACGCGACGCGGGTGACCGGGTCCAGCTCGGCATCGGGGTCTCGACGTTCACCGAGATGTGCGGCCTGGCTCCGAGCCGCGTCCTCGGGAGTCTCGACTACGGCGCCGGTGGGTGGGACCACGCGGGGATCCGGATGCTCGCCACCGGGAAGGTCGAGGTGGTCGTGGGGGTGAGCCCGCACGGTCAGGGACACGAGACGGCCTTCAGCCAGATCGTGGCCGACCGGCTCGGCGTCGCCTTCGACGACGTGGAGGTCCTGCACGGTGACACCCAGATCTCCCACAAGGGCATGGACACCTACGGATCGCGGTCGCTGGTGGTCGGTGCCGAGGCCGTCGTCCGAGCGGCGGACAAGGTCATCGAGAAGGCCAAGCCCATCGCGGCGCACCTGCTCGAGGCCAACGTCGACGATGTCGAGTTCGCCGCGGGGCGCTTCGGCGTCAAGGGCACCGACCAGGGGATGGGGATCGCCGACGTCGCCCTGGCCACGTTCGCGGCCCACAACTACCCGGAGGGCATCGAGCCGAACATCGACGCCGAGTCGACCTACGACCCGGTCAACTTCTCCTTCCCACACGGCACCCACCTGTGCGCGATGGAGGTCGACACCGAGACGGGGCAGACGACGATGCGCAGGTATGTGTGCGTCGACGACATCGGTACCATCATCAACCCGCTGATCGTCGGCGGGCAGGTCCACGGCGGTCTCGTCCAGGGCATCGCCCAGGCGCTGTGGGAGGAGGCGGTGTACGACGAGTCCGGCACCCTGGTGAGCGGCTCGTTCGTCGACTACCTGCTGCCGACCTCGGCCGACACGATCTCGTTCGAGACCGGGCACACGACGAGCCCCTCGTCGTACACCATGCTCGGCACGAAGGGCGTCGGTGAGGCGGGGACGATCGCGTCGACACCGGCGGTGGTGAACGCGATCGTCGACGCGCTCCGGCATCTCGGTGTGAACGACGTACGGATGCCGTGCACGCCGGAGCGGGTGTGGAAGGCGATCCACTCGGCCGGTTCCGGGGGAGCGACGGAGGGGGCGGCGATGCCCCACTTCGACGAGGCAGAACCCGGCCAGCCCAGCACGGAAGGAGCGGGCCAGTGATCCCCGCCAAGTTCGACTACGTGGCACCGACCAGCGTCGAGGACGCGCTGAGTGCGCTGGGCCAGCACGGCGACGACGCCAAGCTCATGGCCGGCGGTCAGAGCCTGTTGCCGGTGCTGCGGATGCGGCTCAACGCGCCCGAGGTCGTGATCGACCTCGGGCGGATCGACAGCCTGCGCGGCGTCCGCGAGGACGGTGACGTGCTGGTGATCGGGGCGCTGACCACCCACTCCGAGATGGTCACCAACGATCTGGTGCGCCAGCACGCCCTGCTGCTGTCGAAGGCGGCCGCCGAGGTGGCCGACAACCAGATCCGGCACCGCGGGACCTTCGGCGGCTCGTGCGCCCACGCCGACCCGGCCGGCGACATGGGTTCGGCCGCCCTGGCGATGGACGCCGAGTTCGTGATCGCCGGGTCGGGTGGCACGCGGTCGGTCCCGGCGTCGGAGTTCTTCGTCGACCTCTTCGAGACGGCGATCGGCGAGGACGAGATCCTCACCGAGATCCGGGTCGCGAAGAAGACCGGCTGGGGTGCCCACTACGAGAAGTTCGTCCGCGTCGCGCACCAGTGGCCGATCGTCGCGGTCGCGGCGACCGTGAACGCGTCGGGAGGCACGATCAGCGAGGCCAAGGTCGCACTCACCAACATGGGGTCGACGCCGTTGCGGGCGTCGGCCACCGAGAGCGCCCTGGCCGGAGTGGCGGCGACCGAGAACGGCGTACGCCCGGCGGCCGACCAGGCCGCGGACGGCACGAACCCGCCGAGCGACCTGAACGGTGACTCCGACTACCGCCGTCACCTCGCGACCGTGCTGGCTCGGAGGGCGGTGCTCAAGGCGGCGGGAGCCTGAGCACGTCCGCGTGCCCGGCCCCTCGGGGTGACGTCCGGGGAGCCTAGGCTCGGTGACGAACGCTGGTCGCAGCGCAGGGAGGCAGGACACCGCATGGATCTCGAGCACAGCTTCACCGTCCCGGTGAGCGTCGACACGGCCTGGGCGGAGTTCCAGGACATCGCGTCGGTCGCCGAGTGCTTCCCCGGGGCCTCCGTCACCGGCGTGGAGGGCGACAGCTTCCACGGATCGGTGAAGGTCAAGCTCGGGCCGATCGCGCTGGTCTACAACGGCAGCGGCACGTTCACCGAGAAGGACGACGTGAACCACCGCTTCGTCGTCGATGCGAAGGGCAAGGACAAGCGGGGCAACGGCACCGCCGGCGCCACGGTGACTCTCTCGATGGACCCCAACGGCGACTCGACGGACGTGAAGGTGCTCACGGACCTGGCGATCACCGGCAAGCCGGCACAGTTCGGGCGCGGGGTCATGCAGGACGTCTCCGACAAGCTGCTCGGCCAGTTCGTGGCCTGCCTCGAGCAGCGCCTCGGAGCCGGCGTGGATGCTCCGGCCCCTGCTCCGGCCCCTGCTCCGGCACCGACGGCCTCCGCCGAGCCCGCGGCGCCCGCAGACCCGGCGGAGCCGGCCGTGCCCGCCGCCCCGGCCGAGCCGGCGAGCGCACCGGTGGCGCCCGCCACCCCGCCGCCCGCGGCCACACCGCGCCCGGCGACGCCGGGGCCATCGCGCGACTCGGACGACGCGCTCGATCTCGGCAGGACCGTGCTGCCGGTGCTGGCCCGGACCTACTGGAAGCAGGCGGTGGTCGCACTCGTGCTGATCGTCGTGATCATCTGGCTCATCGTGCGCTGAGGACCTCGTCGTCGCGCGCCGGCACCGGGACGCCGTTCACGCCCGGGGGCAGCCGTGGCTCGAGGTACGCCGCGACCACCACCACGGCGCCACACCCGACGACGAGCTGTGCGATGTAGAGCGAACCGGCGCCGTTGCCGATCAGCCAGCCCGCGATCATCGGCGCAATGATCGCGGCCAGCGAGAACCCGGCGGTGCTGAGCGCGTTGTACCGCCCGCGCAGGTGGTCGGGCGCCAGGTCGTTGACCAGGGCCGGGATCGTCGGCTGCATGAGCGTCTCGCCCAGTGCGAACACCGAGGCGCAGGCGGCGACCAGCACGGTGGCGCCGAACGAGCCCGGGAGCAGCCCGGAGGACCCCAGGAGCAGCCAGGAGAGCGACCAGATCAGCGACATCACCATGATCACGCGCGTGCGGCGGCGGCCCTCGATGTGGCGCAGCACGACGAGCTGGAGCAGCACGATCACGAGCGTGTTCGAGGCGTAGGCGAGGCCGAGACCCCTCGTCGAGATGCGACCGACCTCGCGGGCGAACGCCTGGGTGCCGGCGTTCAGCTGGCTGTAGCCGACGTACGACGACACCAAGCTGAGCAGCATCACCAGCCGGACTCCGGGGCGCCGCATCACCTGCAGGTAGGTCTCCGCCGGCGGTGGCTCGTCGTCGTGCACCGGACGCCCCGCCAGGTGCCGCAGCGGGACGCTGAGGACGTAGATCGCGGGCAGGAAGCTGAGGGCATCGGCGAGGTAGATCGCCTGGAAGGTGAACGGATGGTCCACATCGACGACGAGTCCGCCGACGATCCCGCCCAGACCGATGCCGAGGTTGAGCAGCGTGAAGTTCACGCCGAAGTAGCGTTGGCGGAGCTCCGACGGGACGATGCTCGCGATCAGGCTCTGCGCGGCCGGCCACTCGACCCCGAACGCGATGCCCTGCAGCACCACGGCCACGACCGCGATCGGCAGCGCCGAGGCGAAGGTGAGGGCGACGTCGGCCACCACCTCGAGGCACATCGTGAAGAGCATGACCACGCGCGCGCCGCACCTGTCGATGATGGTGCCGCCCGGTCCCACGGCCAGGAAGCCCATCAGCGGACCGAGCCCGATCAGCAACCCGACGTCGCCGAGCGAGAAGTCGCGGATCTCGTGGAGATAGACCACCAGGAACGGCAGCACCAACCCGGTGCCGAGGAACTGCACGACGACGATGGACAGCAGCAGGCGGCCCTCCCGCGGCAGGTCGTGCCAGAACGAGGAGAGGCTCGCAGAGCGAGGAACGGAGTGCTCGGACATCATGTCCAGCCAAGCGGTCACCACCGACACTCCTCACCCGGTTCTCGACCCCACCGACTCGCTGAGGAGGGTGTCCACCCCGTCACCGAACCCGCGCGCCGGCGCGTCCGGTCGACGGACGCACCATGCTGGTGACAGGGGGCTACGGGGACCCACCCGCATCTCCCAGGGCTCTCAGAACACGCCTCGCGGGCGGTACTGCACGGAGATCCGTGGGCCGGCCTGGGCGACCTTGGGTACGGCGTGCTCCCACGTGCGCTGGCATGAGCCGCCCATCACCAGCAGGTCGCCGTGCCCCATCTCGAAGGAGATCGACCCGCCCCCGCCGCGGGGCCGAAGCGCCAGTCGTCGCGGGTCGCCGAAGGACACGATCGCGACCATCGTGTCGACCGTGCGTCCTCGGCCGAACCGGTCGCCGTGCCAGGCCACGCTGTCGCCGCCGTCGCGGTAGTAGCAGCACCCCGCGGTCAGGAACGGCTCGCCGAGCTGAGGCCGGTAGTGCTCCGAGAGGGCGGCTCGGGCCTCGTCCAGGAGCGGGTGGGGGAGCGGCTCCCCCTCGCCGTAGGTGTGCACGAGCCGGGGCACGTCGACCATCCGGTCGTACATCTGCCGTCGCTCGGCCCGCCACGGCACGTCGGCGAGCAGCCGTTCGAGCACCTCGTCCGCACCCGAGACGAAGTCACGGCGTACGTCGACCCAGGCGCCCCGGGTCAGCGGGTGGCGCTCGGTGTCGGCCAACGAGCGCAGCCCGGGGGCCGGCGTCTCGAAGAGCGTGCCCTGGAAGTCCACGCACCTGAGAATAGCACCGAGTCGAACAGACGTTCGATTCCGCGGTGAACGCGAGGAGGAGTCCTGATACGGCCGGTCGCACAGACCCTTCACAGGGACGTTGAGGAGGGGCAAGGTGTGCGGTGAGGAACCACGCGGCCTCGGCGCGACGGTCTTTTCTCCACATCGGGTGGGTGCTGCTCGTCGCGGCCCTCCAACCGTGCGCGCGGCTCCGATCCGAGAGGGGCTCTGATGGGCGCACATCATCGTCCAACCATCCTCCGGTCCGCTGCCGCCTGTGCAGCTGCCGGGGCACTGGCACTCACCATGACCACCACCGCCGGAACAGCCACCGGCGCCGCACCGCGGACGGCGCACCCTGCCGCCGCACATCACGACAAGGTCGCCGACTACGACGCCCGCCAGTCCGGATCGACGCTCCAGGGGACGTCGCTTCGCCGGCTGCGGACGGTCGCACATCCCGAGCGTGGCGTGGTCAGGCTGCGGCAGCACCTGGGTGACCAGGGGATCGTCTCCGTGGACCCGCTCACCGGGACACCTCGGCTCGTCGCCAAGGTCAACGGCTACCTGACCGGGCGGAGTGCCCGACCGGCCACCCGGGTGGCGATGACGTACGTCCGCCACCACCCGGCGGTCTTCAACCTCTCCCACCACGCGCTCGCCAGCCTGACGCTGCGTCGTGCCGTCACCGACTCCGCCGGCATGAGGAACCTCAGCTACGTGCAGAAGGTGCGCGGGATCCCGGTGTTCGGCAACGGGCTGCGCGCACACGTCACCCGCGCCGGTCGGCTGATGCAGGTCGACGGCGCACCCTTGTCGAGGCTCCCTCGGCACGTCGGGAACCCGAAGATCAGCGCGGCTCGGGCCCGCCAGCTCGCGCTTCGTGACACGTTCGCCAAGGTGCGCCCTGCGTCCGTGCAGAAGTCCGTGGGCGCGGCCCGGAACACCACGTTCCGCAACCGCGACCGCGCCACGCTGGTGCTGTTCGCCACCACGTCGGGCGTGCGGCTGGGCTGGCAGGTGGTCACGATGAGCAGCGGCTACCTCCACGTGATCGATGCCCGAAGCGGCACCGTGCTGTACCGGCGCAACCTGACCCAGTCCGACAGCGGCTACGTCTGGCCCAACTACCCGGGCGCGGCGCGCGGAGGCCAGCAGCAGCTGGTGAACTTCACCACGAAGGGCTGGCTGCCCAACAACTCCCCATCCCTGTCGGGCAACGTCGCGCACGTCTACGACGACGTCAACGACGACAACATCGCCGAGCCGACCGAGGAGGTCGCACCCAGTGCGACCAGGCTGTGGAGGTTCCCGCTCCAGCCGTTCACCCCGGCCGCGTGCGTCCCGTCGTTCGTGTGCACCTGGGACCCGGAGACCGCGGGCTCCTGGCAGGCCAACCGGGCACAGAACGCGGTCCAGGTGATGTCGTTCCTGGGTCGCTTCCACGACCACCTCGCCGCGCCGCCGATCGGGTTCAACCGGGCGGCGGGGAACTTCGAGGCGGTCGACGGGGATGCCGTGCAGGCCAACGCCGATGACGGCGCGAGCACCGCGAACGGACTGCCCGACGCCAACCACATCGACAACGCCAACATGTCCACACCGCCGGACGGAATCCCGCCGTTGATGCAGATGTACCTGTTCCACGAGCCGGGCACCAGCTTCCCGGACGAGGACCCGTTCATCGCCGGCAACGGCGGCGACGAGGCCGACGTGGTCTACCACGAGTACACCCACGGTCTGTCCAACCGCCTGGTCGTCGACGCCAACGGCGTCTCGACGCTCGGCGACATCCAGGCGGGCTCGATGGGCGAGGCGTGGTCCGACTGGTACGCCGCGGACTTCCTGGTCGACCAGGACCTGTTCCGCGACACCAGGGCCGACGGCGAGGTCCGGATCGGCCCGTACGTCGGTTGGGGCAACGACCTGATCCGCACCCAGCCACTCGACTGCCCGGTCGGGTCGACGTCCAGTGCGTGCCCCGGCACGCCGGGTGCCGGCCCCGGTGGCTACACCTACGGGGACTTCGGCAAGATCATCGGTGGCCCCGAGGTGCACGCGGACGGCGAGATCTGGGGCGAGACGACCTGGGACCTGAGGGATCGGCTCGGGTCGCGCTTGACCGAGAACCTCCTGACTCGCGCCATGGAGCTCTCGCCGGCCAACCCGTCGTTCCTCGACGAGCGCAACGCGATCCTCGCGGCCGACATGGTGGTGCGGAACGGGCGTGACCAGACCAAGATCTGGCAGGTCTTCGCCCACCGCGGCATGGGCTTCTTCGCGGGCTCCGTGGACGGCGATGACGCCGCCCCGGCCGAGGACTTCTCGATGCCGCCCACCACGGCGGCCAGGGGAACGCTCACCGGCACGGTGAAGGACAGCGCCACCAACGCTCCGATCGCGGGCGCGATCGTCGCCTTCGGCGGCCACGCGTCCGGCTTCGGCGGCGACTATGCGGCCGTGACCGACGCCCAGGGTCGGTACTCCATCTCGGGCATCATCCCGGGCACGTACCCCAAGGTGTTCGCGCGGGGTGCCGGCTACGACCAGGTCGTGCAGACGGTCTCGGTGACGTCCGGCACGACCACGCTCAACTGGACCCTGCGACGCGACTGGGCGGCGGCGGCCGGCGGTGCGGCGGTGACCTTCTTCACCAGTCCGCCGGACTACACGCCGTTCGGATGTGGTCCTACGGGCATGATCGACCAGTCCCAGGCGTCGGGATGGGGCAGCGACTCGCCGACCAACCCGGAGCCGCCGTCGCAGAACCCGCAGCCGAAGCAGATCGTGATCCGGCTGCCCGCGAAGGTGAACATCTCCGAGCTGACGATCAACCCGTCGAACACGTGCGGGGACGCGGGCAGCGCCTCGACCGGCGACTACATGCTGGAGACCTCACCTGATGGCACGACCTGGACGACCGCCAGCACCGGCCACTTCACGCCGGCCCAGCGGCAGCCCAACACCATCACGATGGCGGCAGGCACCACCGCCGGCATCCAGTTCGTTCGCTACACCATGAAGGGCACCCAGGTGGCCGACCTCGGTGGCACCTGTCCCGGGCCGTTCGCCGGCTGCGACTTCATGGACTCCACCGAGCTGGAGGTGTTCGGAGTACCGGCTCCCTGACCGGGGACCCGCGAGCAGCCGACCGGCCGCACCCGGCCGGGTCAGGAGTCCCTGACCCGGCCGGGGTTCCGGCGTTGCGGTCGAGCCTGCGCGTCATCCGATCCGGGACGTCTCGGTCAGGTCACCGACCGGACCGTGGCGGCAACCAGCTCCGCGAGCGGAGGGTGTGACTCCAGAGCGAGGTGGATCCCGTCGTCGCCCGGACGGGCGACCTGCGCCGCGTCGAGGTACCGCACTCCCCGCTCCTGCGCCACTCGCCGAAGCGCCGTGGCCAGCTCGCGGAAGCGGGTGGGGATCGCCGGGTCGTAGTCGTCGCCGACCACGTCCCGGTATCCCGGCGCGGTGTCGTCGACCGAGATCGGACCGACCAGGACGGTCGCCGGCACCCGGCCTCGCCGATCGGTCAGGTGGGCGGCCACGTCGTCGACGTAGCCGCCCAGAGCGTCGGCGACCGCCTGCGGCGTCCGGCCGAAGGACGGCTTCAGGTCGTTGCCGCCGAGCATGATCACGACGACGTCGAGCGGGCGATGACTCAGGAGACAGGGCCCGAAGTAGGACCGCCCGTTGCCGCCGGCCCGATCTTCGTAGTCCAGATCGGTCGTACGCCCGTTGAGGCCCTCCTCGATCACGTCGTACCCCTGGCCGAGGAGACGTTGGAGCACGCCGGTCCATCGGCGATCGGGGTTGAGGCGGATGTAGTCCGGGTCATCCGTGGGCGTGCCGAAGGTGCTCGAGTCGGAGCGGCAGGTGCCATAGGTGTTGGAGTCGCCGAAGCACAGGACCCGTACGGCGTCCGGGTCGGTGAGCATGACGCCGATCGTAGGGCGCCAGGGGCCCGCACCCGGGGGAGTCCCGGGGAGACCCCCGGTAGGCATGGCTTGGGGTTCGTTGGCAGGCTGGACCCGTGAGCGAGCCCGCGGCCCGGATCCGCGACCTGGTGCGGACCTACGGGTCCGGGGACGCGCTCGTGCGAGCGCTGGACGGGGTGAGCCTCGACCTCGAGGCGGGTCGGTTCACCGCGATCATGGGACCGAGCGGCTCCGGCAAGTCGACGCTCATGCACTGCGCGGCCGCGCTCGACCGGCCCGACTCGGGCGCCGTCCACATCGGTGACCTGGAGATCAGCGGGCTCGGCGACCGGGCCCTGACCCGGTTGCGGCGCGACCGGATCGGGTTCGTCTTCCAGTCCTACAACCTGATCCCGACCCTCAACGCCGAGGAGAACATCCGCCTGCCGCAGGCCATCGCCGGCCGCAGGCCCGACGCGACCTGGTACGACGAGGTCATCGACACCGTGGGGCTCCGCGACCGGCTCACCCACAAGCCCCACGAGCTGTCCGGCGGTCAGCAGCAGCGCGTGGCGGTGGCGCGTGCGCTGGTCGGCCGGCCGCAGATCGTCTTCGCCGACGAGCCGACGGGCAACCTCGACAGCCGCTCGGGGCGAGAGATCCTCGAGCTGCTCCGGCGCAGCGTCGACGACCACGACCAGACCGTGGTGATGGTGACGCACGACCCGGTGGCCGCGGCGTACACCGACCGGGTGGTGTTCCTCTCCGACGGCCGGGTCGTCGACGAGCTGCGCGAGCCGGACCGCGAGCAGGTGATCGCGTGGATGACCGCCGCCGAGCCCGTCGACGCATGAGGACCCGGGCCCGCCCATGATCCGCGCCGCCTGGAAGAGCCTGCTGGCCCGCAAGGTACGGCTGCTGATGAGCACGTTCGCGATCTCGCTGGGAGTCGCGTTCGTGGTCGGTTCGCTGGTGTTCTCCGCGGCACTCAGCTCCGGCTTCACCCGGCTGTTCGGCTCCTCCGTCGGCGACGTCGTGGTCCGGCCGCAGGGGAGCACCACCCTCAACGGCGACCCGTCCACCCGCACCGTCCCGCAGTCGCTGGTGTCGAGGCTGGCCGCGCTGCCGGACGCGGCACGCGCCGACGGCAACGTCCAGGCGCTCGGCGTCTTCGTCGTCGGCAAGAACCACAAGGTGGTCGGCGGGCTCGGCGCGCCGACGTACGGGATCAGCTACTCCGACGCTCCGGCCGGCCACGGCATCCCGGGCCTGACGCTGCTCTACGGTCACCCGCCGCACGGCCCGCACCAGGTCGTGCTGGACGAGAAGACGGCCCAGGATGCGGGGTACTTCATCGGCGAGAAGGTCCCGATCGTGACCGCGACCAGGAAGGCGGTGCTCAGCAAGCGGCTGGTCGGTCTCGCCGGGTACGCCGACGACACGTCGCTGGCCGGTGCGACGCTGACGATCTTCGACAAGCCGACCGCCCAGAAGCTGTTCCTGAAGGGCAAGAAGGCCTTCACCAATATCTGGGTCACCGCGAAACCGGGCGTCTCGCAGAGCCAGCTCCGCGACGAGGTGGCGACCGTCCTGCCGCCCAGGATCCGGGCGATCACCGGCGACGACGCCGCCGACGAGAACGCCAGCCAGGTGCTGCGGGGCGTGAAGTTCCTGCGCACGTTCCTGCTGATCTTCGCCGCCGTGGCGCTGGTCGTCGGCGCGTACCTGATCGTCAACACCTTCTCGATCCTGGTCGCCCAGCGCAGCCGCGAGCTGGCACTGCTGCGGGCCATCGGTGCCTCGCGGAGACAGGTGTCGCGTAGCGTCCTGCTCGAGGCGTTCGCGCTCGGGATGCTCGGCGCGACCGTGGGCCTGGGTCTCGGGTTGGGCCTCGCGTACGCCATCAAGTGGATGATCGGGCTGGTCGGACTCGACCTCGGCAGCCAGTCGCTGGTGCTCGACACCCAGGCGGTGGTGGCCGGCTACGCGACGGGCGTGGCGGTCACGATGGTCGCCGCCTGGCTGCCGGCACGACGTACCGGCCGGATCATGCCGGTGCAGGCCCTCGGTGATGTCGTCGCGCTTCCCGAGTCGTCGATCCGCTGGCGGTTCGGGCTCGGCCTCGCGCTGACCGCGGCCGGCGTCGCGGCGACGCTCGAGGGGCTGTTCGGCTCCCTGCCCCATGGCGGCTACTGGGTCGGCGGTGGCATCCTCGCCGTCCTGCTCGGCGTGACCGCGGCCGCGCCGATCCTCTGCCGTCCGCTGCTGGCGCTGGCCCGGGCCGGCTACGCCCTTGTCTTCCGGGCCGTCGGCAACCTGGCCGGGCAGAACTCCCTGCGCAACCCCCGGCGTACGACGGCCACCGCGTCCGCGCTGATGATCGGCCTGGCGCTGGCCTGCACGATGTCCATCATCGGGGCGTCGGCGAAGGCCAGCGTCGACGAGACGATCGACAAGAACTTCATCGGCAGCTACGTCGTCGGCAGCGCGTTCGGCCAGCCGTTCTCGGCACAGGTCGCCCGACGGCTCGCCGACGTCCCGGGCGTGACCGAGGTGGTCCGGCAGCGGTACGCGTTCATCGAGGCGGACGGGGGGCGGACGGCGCTCACCGCGGTCGCCCCCTCGCAGCTGTCGGCGTTCCAGCTCGAGGTCGAGCACGGGTCCGCCGACCTGGCCGGTCGCACGGTGCTGGTCAACCAGCGGTACGCCTCGGACCACCACCTCTCCGTGGGCGACCGGGTCGTCCTCGGCAAGCTGCCGGTCGGTCAACGGACCTACACCGTCTCCGGCACCTTCGCGAACACCCCGCTGGTGTTCGACTTCGTGACCTCGATCCCCAACCTGCGCCGGGCCGGGTTCGCCGACAGCGACAACTTCCTGATCGTGTTCACGGCGCCTGACGCCGGCGACATCCTGCGCACCCTCGAGAAGAAGGTCGCGGACCTCCCGGTGGTGACCGTGCAGGACGAGCACCAGTTCGCCGAGCAGCAGCGGAAGCCGATCGACCAGCTGGTGCTGATGGTCGACGCCCTGCTCGGCCTGGCGCTGGTGATCGCGGTGCTCGGCATCGTCAACACGCTGGCCCTGTCGATCATCGAGCGCACCCGCGAGATCGGGCTCCTCCGTGCGATCGGGCTCGGCCGCGGTCAGCTGCGGCTGATGGTCACCCTCGAGTCGATCGCGATGGCGGTGCTCGGGGCGGTGCTCGGCGTCGTGCTCGGCGTCTGCTTCGGGGTCGCCATGATGTACGCCGTGAAGGACCAGGGGCTCGAGGTCATCGCGGTCCCCTGGGCCCAGCTCGGGGTCTTCCTCGCGCTCGCGGTGGTGATCGGGGTGCTGGCCGCGGTGCTGCCGGCCCGCCGTGCCGCTCGGCTCGACGTGCTGACCGCCATCTCGGCTCCCTGACCGCGCCGGAGCCCGCCCGTTCGTCGGCCCATCGCCGGCCCGGGACGGATATCGGCCGACCGCGACGCTCGGACGCCCTAGACTCGCGGCCGTGGATGAGGTGGCCGTGCCTCTCGGAACGATGCTGAAGCACGTCCAGGTGCGCGAGTACGTCCGCGACCTCATCCAGAACCTCCCCGAGGGCGCCCCGGCACCCTCCGAGCGCGAGCTGATGCAGCACTTCGGCGTGGCGCGGATGACCGTGCGCCAGGCCATCGACGCGCTCGTCGCGGAAGGGCTGCTCGAGCGCGCGCCCGCGCGCGGCACGTTCGTGTGCAGGAGCCCGCGGTTCGTCTCACGACCGATGTCGTTCACCGAGGACGCCCGGGCCCGCGGCTGGGAGGTGACCACCGAGACCCTGCAGTCCGGGCTCGGTCAGGCCGGCCCCGGCGTGGCGAAGGCACTCGGGATCACGCCGGGCGACTCCGTCATCCACTGGCGTCGTCGCCGGCGGCACGAAGACGTGCCGTTGTGCTACCAGGACGTGTACCTCAACGAGATCCTGCTCCCGGGCTTCCTGCGGACCGGGCTGCCCGACAGCCTCTACTCGCTGCTGGCCGCCCGCGGGCTGCGCCCGACGGCCGCGGAGGACAAGCTGACCGCGGACCTCGCCAACGCGGTCGACGCCGACCTGCTCGACCTCAAGATCGGTCAACCGGTGCTCCGTCACTCGCGTCGTGGCCTCGTCGGCGACGTCGTGATCGAGCTGTCCCGGGCGGTGTACGCCGGCTCCCGGTTCACCTGGTGGAGCCCGCTGACCGTCAGCCGGTGAGCCCCTCCCGGCCGAGATCCCCCAGGTGACCGAGCGGGGCGATCGTGAGCCCCGACTCCTCGCAGACCCACTGCGGCGACGGACCGCCGATGTCGGGCTCGATGTAGAGGGAGTGCTCCGGCGTCTCGGGGTCGCAGGTCAGGCACATCGGCCATCGCCCGACGCTCTCGAACAGCGCGTCCTGCACGTCCTGCGCGACGAGCCCGGCGACGTACCTCCGGCCCTCCGGCCACTGCTCGGCCCACCACCCGCGGTTGGCGCAGGCGTCCTCCAGGGCATCCACCGCGTCCGGGGTCGCGCGTTGGCGCGCCTCGAGGTCGGCCAGCACCAGGGCCCGGGCGGCCAGCAGGAGGGTGTCGTCCACATCTCGATTCTGCAACGCGGACGATGACCGTGCCGTCGCGGCCCGATCGCGGACGCGCGTGGCACCAGGATCACCCCCTACGCTGACCGCATGCCCGGGGTGCTGCTGGAGGTCGCTGTCGGCGACCCCCGCGACGTACCGGGGGCAGCCGAGGGCGGAGCAGACCGGTTGTATGCCGTGGTCCGCGGACCGACCTGCGGGCTGTCGCCGGAGCCGGCCATGGTCAGCGCGATCTGCCGGGAGAGCGACCTGCCGGTGTTCGTGCTGCTCCGGCTCAACGACTCGTGGTCGACGACGGGCGGTGAGTTCGCGCGGCTGGTCGGGCTGGGCGAGGACTACCTGGCGTGCGGCGCCACCGGGGTGGCGTTCGGATTCCTCG
>Ga0105239_10001861_pt1 | contig 27602 bp, 19 predicted proteins | sample KBSC44metaG_FD_92761 | JGI IMG/M metagenome (GOLD analysis project Ga0105239, IMG submission 92761) | Corn rhizosphere microbial communities from Kellogg Biological Station, Michigan, USA - KBS C4-4 metaG | ecosystem: Host-associated > Plants > Roots > Rhizosphere > Soil | place: Michigan, USA...
GATTCTGCGCAAACACCTCGCCGTTGCGCACGACCGGACTGGTTTCGTGATGGACCGCCTCGATGCGATCGGCAAGTCCGGCTTCGTGCGCGAAAACCAGGACCTTGCGCGAATACGGCGAATGGGTCTGATGAAGCAGGCGCATGTCGGGCAACTCCGTCGAATCGATGCGGCGCATGTTACGCACCGCGAGCGCCGTTCCGCCGCAAAGATCGCGCGATCCACGCCGTTTGGCGGAACGATTCGTTGCTACGATGCGGCCATGACACTCGACTCCTTCGACCGCCGCCTACTGCAACTCGTGCAGCGCAATGCGAGCCAGACCGCCGAGGAACTGGCCGCCGTCGTTCCGCTGTCGCCGTCGGCGATTCAGCGGCGCCTGCGCCGCTTGCGCGAACAGCAGGTCATCCTGCACGACATAGCCGTCGTCGATCCGAAAAAAGTGGGGCGTCCCACATTCTTCATCGTCGCGCTGCAGGTCGAGCGCGAACGTCCGGAACTTCTGGTTTCACTCAAGCGCTGGCTCGGTGAGGAAATAAACATCCAGCAGGTTTTCTACGTGACGGGCGAGGCCGATTTCATTCTCGTCGTCACCGCGACCGACACCGATAGCTACGATGCCCTGATGGCGCGGCTGGTCGGCGAGAATCCGAACGTGCGGCGCTTCACCACGAATGTGGCGTTGGGTGTGGTCAAGCAGGGACTGGAAATAGCGCTCGAATAACGCCCGCGTTTCGCCGCTTCGCGACGCGGCCATTCCGCGCAAACCGCGCCGAACTTGCCGCTGACGTTCGCGATGCGAACCTATCATTGCGGTCATGACAGACGATCGCGCGACGCCGCTTCTGGATATGCCCGCACTCGCACGCCGTTGCGGCGTGCAACGCGTGCTTCTCAAAGCCGAGAACGAGCGCGCGCTCGGCAATTTCAAATCGCTCGGCGGCGCGGCGGCCGTCGAGCGCATGCTTCGGCAGCGTGACTGGCCGAACGGCGGCGCAGCGCGTCTACTCTGCGCGAGCGATGGCAACCATGGGCTGGCCGTCGCTGTTGCGGCGCGCCGTTTCGGCGTGTCGGCGCGCGTCTATCTTCCCGCGAGCATCGAGCGCTGGCGCATCGAGCGGATCGAACGCGAGCAGGCCGAGGTGATCCTCGTCAACGGTTCGTACGACGACGGTGTCGCGTGCGCGCACGCAGCGTCGCGCGCGGGAGAAGGACGGCTCGTCGCCGACACCAGCGACGATGCGAACGACGAAACCGTCCGCGCGGTGATGGACGGCTATCGCAGCGTAGCGCGCGAAGTCGACGAGCAATTGAAAGCCGCCAATCTTCCTCGTCCCACGCATCTGTTCGTGCAAGCCGGTGTCGGCGGTTTCGCCGCGGCCATGGTCGCGGGATTGAAAGCGACCGGCATGCACGATTTCCGTATGGTGGTCGTCGAACCGCAAGCTGCAGCATGCGTTGCCGCGGCGCTTGCGGCCGGACGCGTCGTACAGATTCAGGGAGATCTGCGAACGTGTGCCGGCATGCTGTCGTGCGGACGCGCATCGGCTTCCGCATTGGCGACGCTCCTCGCGCATTCCGCGCGAAGCACGCTGGTCGACGAAACGCAGCTCGTGGCAGCGCCTGAAATCCTGAAAGAACAGGGCATCGTGACGACGCCGTCAGGTGCTGCCGGTCTGGCCGGCTTGATCGAGGCGAGCAGCGATGCGGAGTTCAAGCGCAGCATCGCGCTCGATGAGCGATCCTCCGTACTCTTGTTCGCGACCGAAGCCGGACGAGAGTTGCGCACCTCGTGACTACACTCGGACGCTAAAAACACTTCCCGCGCGCCGAGACCGGCCACACCACTTCCACCGTGCCGTTGCGCACGCCGACGTACCAGTCGTGGAGATTGCAGGTCGGATCGCAATGGCCGGGAATCAGCTTCAACGTTTCGTTGATGCGAAGAACGTTTCCTTTGTCCTCGATGACGCCATGTTCATCCGATGCATTGATGTATTTCACATCGTCGCGTCCATGAATCACGGGCAGGCCGCTATCGAGCGAGAGAACTTTCAGTCCTGCGTCGCAGACGGCTTGACCGGAAATCGTCGTGCTCATGATCGAGGTCAGCACGAACAGCGCATTTTCCCATTCGCCGCGATCGATGCGACGGCCATGCTCGTCTTCGATGCGCCCGTAATCCGCATCCATGAACGCATAGCTACCACACTGCAGTTCGTTGTACACGCCCGAATTCGACTCGAACGTGTACGACCCCGTGCCGCCGCCGGTAACGAGTTCCGGATTCAATCCGTTCGCCCGCAATTTTTTGACGATCTCTTTCACCAGAACGATGGCAGCATCGAGTTTGTCCTTGCGATCGCGATATGTCGGCAGATGCTGCATGGCGCCCTGATAGGCCTGGATACCGCTGAATCGCAAACCCGCTGCGGTGTCGATCGCTTTCGCGATTTCGATCGCAGCTGCCGCAGTCCTCACGCCGCAGCGATTCGCGCCGCAATCGATTTCGACGAGACATTCCAGCGTCGTGCCGTGCGCCTGCGCGGCGCTCGACAGTTCAGCGACGTTCGTTAAGTCGTCGACGCACACGATGATGCGCGATCCATATTTCGGCAGACGGGCGAGCCGGTCGATCTTGTGCGCATCGCGCACTTCGTTGGAAACGAGAATGTCCTTGATGCCGCCGCGCGCGAACACTTCGGCTTCCGAAACTTTCTGGCAGCAGACGCCGACTGCACCGCCGAGCCGCTCCTGCAGCTTCTGCACGTCAACGGATTTGTGCATCTTGCCGTGGCTGCGATGGCGCATGCCGTGCGCTTTCGCGTAGTTGCCCATCTTGCGTATGTTGCGTTCGAGCGCATCGAGATCGAGGATCAGGCACGGCGTCTGGATGTCCGCTTCGCGCATGCCGGGCACGGCGGGAATGTCGTAGCCGATGTCGTAGCCGGCGAATTCCGACGTTGCATGCATGGCGATCCTTTCAGCGTTTGCGCCGATTGTCACCGAAGCAGGAACAACTCTCCAAGCGTGATCGCCAGCGGATACGGCATGAAATCGTTGCGGTTGGTCAGGATGATCACGCTGAAATGCTGCTTCGGCCAGCGCACGACGATGTTGCGGAAACCGATGCTTTCGCCGGAATGCCATACGGTGTCGTCGCTGAGTCGCCAGCCCATGCCGTAGCCGGTGTCGGGATCGCCGCTCGGATCGTGCGGCGTGAACGCGAGCTTGCGCGAATCTTCGCTGAGCAGCTTGTCGGTGTAGAGCGCGGCATCCCACTTCGCCAGATCGTCGATCGAGGTGTATATACCGCCGTCGCCGCGCGTGGCGCTGGTGACGCTCTGGTCGGTCTGCGTCCATTTGCCGTCGGTCAGACTGTAGCCGTACGCGCGATGCGTCACTTCAGGACCGTGCCCGTGTTCGTACATCAGCGAATGATCCATGCCGAGCGGCTGGAAAATCCGTTGTCTCATGAAATCGGCGAGATCCATTTTCGAGACGCGCTGAACGATCAGTCCGAGCAGCACGTAACCGCCGTTGCTGTAGCGGAAGGCTGTGCCCGGTTCGAAATACAGTTTGTGCTGCGTGGCGATCATGCTCAGCACGTCGTCGTCGTTGAGTTGCGTCGTGCGGTCGGCGGGAACCAGATCTTCATAATCGATCAGACCACCGGTGTGTGTCAGCAGCTGATAGACGGTGACCTTGTCGTCGCTGGCGGGAAGTTCCGGCAGATATTTCCGGATCGGATCGTCGAGCCGAAGCTTTCCATCCTGCTTCAGCAAAAGAACGCTCGCCGCCGTGAACTGCTTCGAGACGGATGCCATGCGGTAGTTGGTTTCAGGTCCGGCTTTCTCGTGCCTTTCGAGATTGGCGTAACCGAATCCGCGGCGCACGAGCGGCTTGCCATCCTTGACGACCAGCAGCGACGCGCCCGGCACGTCGCCGGTGTAACGACGCATCAGCGCATCGACCGGAACGCTCGCGGGCGTGGCTGCCTGCGCGCAAAACGCCGTTGCGAGCAATGCGAATGCCGATGCGAAAAATGGTTTGCGCGTCATGATCGGATGCTCCGCGTTGACGTCATTGCACAGGGATGTCGTACAGATCGGTCGGTTGCGGATTCATGATCAGCGTGTAGTGCCACCATTCGTCCGCGTAGTTCTCGAAACCTTGCGCCTTCATCGCTTGCAGCAACCTCTGCCGATTTGCGCGCTGCATGGACGTCGCGAGTTGCGAATCGGTGTGCGCGCGCGGATCGAACAGATCGAAGGGCGTGCCCATGTCCAGCTCACGGCAGTGTTTGCCGTGTCTGTCGCATTCCATCGCCGTCAGGTCAACCGTGGCGCCGCGCGTGTGGTTCGACGTTTCCGCGATGTACTCGCCGAGCAACTGGCTTTTGTCGAGATGGGGATAGTGCGCGGATTTGGTGCGCTGATCGCCCAGATCGTGCGCCCAGCGCACGAATGCGGCGACCGATTGCGCGGGTCGATAGCAATCCCATAGTTTCAGACGCAGGTGCTGCGCGCGCAGCGCATGCTCGACGTCGGCGAGCGCATGCGCCGCCGGTGCCAGCAGAAAACATTTTGCGGATTTGTAGCCTGGCACCGGCGCGCCGGTGAAGTTGTCGCTGCCGGCGTATTTGATGTCTTCGGCGATGTCCGGCACCAGCGTACGGATGTCGATCATGCCGGCATGGGCCATCGTTTTGACAGGTGAAACGGGCGGCGGCGATTCGGCGAATGCCGTCGCTGTCGCCAACAGCATCAGCACGAGGCCTTTATTCACAACCGTGCTCGCGCGTGAAGGCGAGGTCTTCGAAATCATCGCTGAAATCGGCGGCGGGATCGACCTTGGCTATACGCAACACGCCGTCTTTCTGTTCAGGAAAATGCAGCCACGCTTCTTCGTTGCCGTGATCCCAATGCACAAGGAAACGGTTGTCGACGCGCATCACCTGACCGGCGAGCTTGGGCGACTTCACGGCGGCGATGCGCACGGTTTTTCCTTTCGCGCACAGATTCACTTCGCCCAGCCACGGATCGCGCCACACACCGAGTTGGTCCTTCAAGTCAGCCGGCGTCGCCGGTTTGCGTGAAGAGGTATCCGGCACGCGCGCAACGCGCTTCTGCTGTTCTTCGTGCGCGATTTCGTCGGCGTAGTCGGCCACACTGCGCATCTTCGCCGGTGCGGTGAACTGCTTGGTCAGCACTTCGATGAGCACCGTGCGCGCATCGTCGGCATCGGCGTTGATCATGAACATGAAACCGTTTTTGCTGAACGGAAGCAGCATCGTCGCCGAGTACATACCCGACAGCGTGCCGGTGTGCGACACCGTGATTTGTCCGTCGACATCGGCGATGCGCCAGCCATAACCGTAACCGTAAAAGAGCGTGCCGTCCCACGCGCGGCGTCGCGCGGAAATCGGCATCGGTGTATAGGCGGTCCATTCCTTGTGCCGCTGTTCGGGCGTGAGCCAGGTCAGTTGCTCCGGCGTCGGCGCGAGCCAGTTCGTGGCCCAGATCATCATGTCGTGAACGCTGCAACGCACGCCGCCGGCCGAGTCCATGGTCGCCGCGTGGACGATCGGGTCCTTGGACGTCTCGGCGACATAGTTGCCGTCTTCCATCGTGTACGGTGATGCCACGTTGCCGACTTCATCGCGGTTCCACGTGCCGATCTGGCAACGCGTCATGCCGAGCGGCTCGAACACTTCGCGTCGCAGCAGCGTCGAGTACGGCGCGCCGCCGGCTGCAGCAGCGACTTCGCCGGCGACGATGTACAACGTGTTGTCGTACGCGTAACCCGAGCGGAAACTGTAGGCGGGTTTCAGATACTGCAGTCCCGCGATCACATCCTGCGGCGTGAACTGATTCGGCGTCGGCCACAGCATCAGATCGCCGCCGCCTTCGGGCAGGCCGCTGTGATGTACGAGCAGATCGCCGACCTGCATGTTCGCCGTCACCCACGGGTCGTTCATGCGGAACGACGGCAAATATTTGGTGACCGGATCGTCCCAGCGCAGCTTGCCTTTCTGCACGAGCCGCGCGAGCAGGGTGGATGTCATCGATTTCGTGTTCGACGCGATCTCGAACAGCGTGTCGGTATCCATCGGTTTGCCGGACGACAGCTTGCCGACGACATGCGTGTGCACGACCTTGCCGTCTTCGATGAAACCGACGGCGATGCCGGGCAGGTGATAGCGTGCGACGACCGCGTCGACCAGGCGATCGTAATCGTCGGCTTTCGACGCGGCCTGTGCAGTTAATGCAGAGGCCAGCAGCACAGAACCGACAAGAATTTTCATGTGCTCTCCCAATTCTGCGCGGGCTGCTCGCCGGCGATCATCTCGTCGAACGTCTGCCGCCGGCGCACGACAGCATACCGCCCGCGATCGAGCAGCACTTCGGCTGCGAGCGGTCGCGAGTTGTAGGTCGACGCCATCGAAGCGCCGTACGCGCCGGTGGCCTTGATCATCAGCAGATCGCCGGGTTCGCACCGCGGCAGTTCGCGGTCGCGGGCAAAGGTATCGCTGGATTCGCACACCGGTCCGACAACGTCATAGGTTTGCAGCGGCCGCGTTTCATTCGTCACCTGTACGATGTCGTGCCATGCATCATAGAGACTCGGCCGCAGCAGCTCCGTCATCCCGGCATCCACGACGAGGAATTGCCGCTGCCGGCCGTGCTTGATGCGAATCACGCGCGTGAGCAGGATGCCCGCTTCGGCGACCAGCCAGCGTCCGGGTTCGAGCAGGATGCGTCCACCGAAATCGCCGAGCGCATGGCGGATGACGCGCGCGTAGTCTTCGATCGCGACGGGATGATCGCGGCCGCCGCGATAACTCACGCCCAGGCCGCCACCGACATCGATGCAGTTGATGGCGTGTCCGTTGGCGGCGAGTTCGCGCCAGAATCCGGCGACGCGTTGCAATGCTTTGTGGATCGGATCGAGCGTCATCATCTGCGAACCGATGTGCACGTGCAGACCATCAAGCCGCACGTGCGTCAGCCGCGCGCTTTGCGCGAACCATCGCCGCGCTTCGTCGATGCTCACGCCGAATTTGTTTTCCGATTTACCGGTGGAAATTTTCGCGTGCGTGAGCGCATCGACATCGGGATTGATGCGCACGGATGCATGCGCGATCACGTTACGTTCGGTTGCTAGACGCTGCAGCAAATGCAGTTCGTCTTCGGATTCCACATTGAAACGCGCGATGCCGGCCGACAGCGCTTCGACGATTTCGTCGGCACTTTTCCCGACACCGGAAAACACGATCCGTTCGGCAGGAATACCGGCGCGCAGACTGCGCCGCATTTCGCCGCTCGATACGATATCCGCGCCGAGCCCGGCATCCGACATCAACTGCAGGATCGCGATGTTGCTGTTGGCTTTGGCGGCGTAGCAGATCAGCGCGTCGATGCCGTGCAACGCCGATTGCAACGTGCCGATCCGATCGCGGATCGTGGATACGGAATAGGCTTGCAGCGGCGTGCCCATGCGCTGTGCCAACGCTTCCAGATCGACGCCATCGAAGGCGACGACTTCATCACGCCCGACTTGAGCGATGGCGGCCGTGCGCGTCATGCGGCGAGTCGATCAATCGCCCGCGGCGAGCCCGGCCGAACGGCGCCGATCGTTGGCGCCTTCAACCAGACCGTTCTTCGCATCGATCAGGATCGCTTCGTCGGCGCCCAATGCGTGCACTGGCTTGAACGTGTAGCCCATCGCTTCGAGCTTCTTTTGCGTCTCGGGCGTGACCAGTCCGCTTTCCATCCACACTTCATCCGGATACCACTGCTGATGCATGCGCGGCGCGTTCACGGCCTGCTGCACGTTCATGCCGTAGTCGACGACATTCATGATGCTCTGCAGTGTCGTCGTGATGATCGTCGCGTTGCCGGGGCTGCCCGTCAGCATGAAGGGCTTGCCGTCTTTGAGGACCAGCGTCGGTGTCATCGAACTCAGCGGGCGCTTGCCGGGTTCCACCTGATTGGCTTTGCCCTGCACGAGTTTCGCCGCGTTGGGCACACCGGGCTTCGACGTGAAATCATCCATCGTGTCGTTGAGGAAAAAGCCGGTGTCGCCGGCGATCTGCCGCGTGCCGAACAAAAAATTGATCGTGTACGTCACCGACACGGCGTTGCCGAATTTGTCGGCGACGGAATAGTGCGTTGTGTCGTTGCCTTCGTCAGCGCTGAGATCGCCCTTGATGTCGGATGAAGGTGTCGCCTTGTCGGCGGCAATCGTGGCGCGCAGTTTTTCCGCGTGTTTCGCCGAAGTCAGTTGTTCGATTGGATTGTGCACGAACGCCGGATCGCCGAGATACGTGTTGCGATCCGCAAACGCGCGACGTTCGGCTTCGACGAGATAGTGCACTGCATTCGCCGAACCATAACCCCATTTCGCGAACGGATACGGCTTGATGATCTGCACGATCTCGCACAAAGTGGTGCCGCCCGAACTCGGCGGCGGTGAGGAGACGATGGTGTAGCCGTGATACTCGCACTCGATCGGCTTCTCCCACTGCGCGGTGTAGTTGGCGAAATCGTCCATCGACAACAGGCCGCCGTTTTCCTCGCTCGCTTTCACCACAGCGCGCGCGATCGGTCCCTTGTAGAACGCATCGCTGCCGCCGTCGGCGATCAGTTGCAGCGTGTGCGCGAGATCTTTTTGAACCAGACGCTCACCGGCGACATAAGGTTTGCCTTTGTTGAGAAAGATCGCGGCGACATTCGGATACTTTTTGAAATCGTCGACGCTGTCGTTGAGGATGTTCACGTCGCCCTGTTCGAGAACGTAACCCTCGCGCGCCAGTGCGATCGCCGGCGCGGTCACGTCTTTCAATTTCATCGTGCCGTATTTCTCGAGCACGGTCGCGAATCCCATCACGGTGCCGGGCACGCCGACGCCGAGATACGAATCGGTGCTGCGCGCCGGCACGACGTTGCCGTGCGCATCCTGGAACATGGCGGGCGTCGCCTTGGCCGGTGCCTTCTCGCGATAGTTGATGAAGACGTTGCGGCCGTCCTTGAGATGGATCGTCATGAAACCGCCGCCGCCGATGTTTCCGCAGCACGGATGCACGACCGCTTCGGCGAAGCCGACCGCCACCGCCGCGTCGATCGCATTGCCGCCTTTCTTGAGCATCTCCACGCCGGCCATCGTCGCGAAGTGCTGCGCGCTGACCACCATGCCGTGATGCCCGACGACTGGCTTCGCGGCAGCCAGCGCTTCGCGCGTCGCCGCGGGTGCGGACGCGATCAGCGGCGGATCGTTGTCTTTCGCCGCGGCCAAGGTGCTGACGGCGGCGAGTGCAGCGACCCACGAAACGAACTTCATCATTTCCCACCCCAGAATCCCGGCGACGGCGGCATCAGCAAACCGTCCTGCAATGTGACGCCGCCGGCGTGATCGCTCTCCAGCCACAGCGGTCCATCCAGATCGATGAAATCCGCTTCGCGCGCGACTTCCAGCGCCGGCGCAATGCCGAGCGACGAACACACCATGCAGCCGACCATGATGCCGAATCCCGCCGCGCGCGCAGCGCGCAGTAGGCGCCACGCTTCGGTGAGTCCGCCGGTTTTGTCGAGTTTGATGTTGATCGCCTGATAGCGATTGAGAAGACGCGGCAGATCCACCGTCGTGTGACAGGATTCGTCCGCGCAGATCGGAATGCGGCTGACGAATCCGACGAGATCATCGTCGGCGTCGGCGGGCAGCGGCTGTTCGAGAAGATCGACGCTGGCGCGCTCGAGCGCGGATTGCACATCGCGCAGTATGTCGATCGTCCAGCTTTCGTTCGGATCGACGATGAGCCGCGCCGACGGCGCCGCGCGCCGCACCGCTTCGATGCGTGGCATCGGATCGTCCGCGGCGACCTTGATCTTGATCAGTTTCGCATCCGCGATACGCGCGGTGGCTTTTTCCATTTCCTGCGGCGTATCGAGCGTGACCGTCAGCGCAGTCACCAGCGGCGCATGCCGCGGTTTCGCCAGCTGCTTCCACACCGGCACGCCGGTCAGTTGCGCCTCGAGATCCCACAACGCCGAATCCAGCGCGTTGCGCGCCGCGCCGGGACCTACGCGCGCCTGCAGTTCATCCCGGCCCATGCCGAGCGAAACGACATCGCGCAACGCTTCTATTTCATCGGTGACCGACGCGACCGATTCGCCGTAGCGTGCGTACGGCACCGATTCGCCACGCCCGACGCGATCGCCCTGGCTGATTTCGGCGACCACCACATCCGCTGCGTATTTGACTCCGCGCGAGATCCGGAACGGCGCTTTCAACGGTGCGGAGCGATGCCGGACGTTCAGGCCGCGAAGCATGAAAGCAGATTATCCACGATGGATTCGACGCCCATGGACACCGGATCCTGACAGGGCAGGCTTAGGCGGTCGGAAATTTTCTTGCACGCGTCCTGCGCTTCTTTCGCAGCAAGATTCGACGTGTTGAGGGCGACGCCGACCGCTTTCACGTTCGGATTGGTCAAACGCGCTGCGACGAGATTGGCGTCGAGGCAGGTCTGGATATCGGGCAGCGGCGCGTCGGGCAAACCGCGCATGTGTGTGCGCGTCGGTTCGTGGCACATCACCAGCGCGTCGGGCTGCGAGCCATGCAGCAGGCCGAGCGACACGCCGGCGTATGAGGCGTGGAACAGCGAGCCCTGGCCTTCGATGAGGTCCCATCCGCCGTCGTCGCGCGCGGGCGAGATCAACTCGGCCGCGCCGGAGATGAAATCGGCGATCACGGCATCGACAGGAATGCCGCCTTTCGCGATCAGGATTCCCGTTTGTCCGGTCGCGCGGAAATCGGCGGCGAGACCGCGCTTGCGCATGCTGCGTTCGAGCGCAAGCGTTGTATACATTTTGCCAATGGAGCAATCGGTACCGACAGTGAGCAGGCGCAAGCCCGCGCGTTTGCGTCCGGTGCCGACCGGAATCTTGTGTGGATATTCGCGCGCGTCGAACAGCGTGCGGCCATTGCGTTTCGCTGCGGCGACGATCTCGGTGTTGTCGCGCAATTTCTGATGCAGGCCCGAGACCACGTTGAGGCCGTTCTCGATCGCGGTGATGATGTCGGCGATCGTCTCGCGCGCCATCACGCCGCCCGCGTTGGCGGTGCCGACCACCATGCTGTCGGCGCCGGCCGTTTTCGCCTGCGCGGCGTTCATGTCCGGCAGGTTCAGCGTCACGCGCGTGCCGTTGGGACGGTATTGTCCGATGCACCAGTCCGGCCGCCAGACGGCCAGACCTCTGGCCGTTTTTATGGCCAATTCGTCGGCGGCTCCGCCGAGGTAAAGAAGGTACGGCGGACCCCAGTTGCCCTGGCTTACCGCGTCACCGTGGTTAGACATGAAATCCCGGCTCCCCACCTGAATTGGTAGTCGCGCATCCGATCGGTCGTCGAAGGGCGAAAACGAGCATAACCAGCGCGTGGTTAAACCCACCAATGAAAAGACCGGTACGAGGCATAACTCAGGGTTGTGGCATGCGCCGGATGACTGCTGGCGTTTGCCCCAAGGCGGTACTTGTGTTGGACTCGCCATCGCTGCGGCGACAGGTGCACATCGACATGCGTCTTAGATACATCGAACTTTTCCATGCGGTGATCACGACCGGAAGCATCACCGGCGCGGCGAAGCTGCTGCACATCTCGCAACCGGCCGCGAGCAAGGCCTTGCAGCACGCCGAGGACTCGCTCGGCTTCGCCCTGTTCAGCCGTGTGCGCGGTCGCCTGCAGCCCACGCCGCAGGCGCTGCTGCTGCGCGACCGCATCGAGAAAATCATCCAGGAAGTGCACGACCTGCAGCGGCTCACCACCAACATGAGCCAGCCGGGCAGCAGTCCGCTGCGAGTGACGTGCACACCGACGCTGGCGCTGACGTTGCTGCCCACCGCTATCGTCCTTTTGCGCGAAGCGTTTCCGAATGTGCCGATCGAATTGTCGACGCAGCATTCCACCGAGATGTGCACTTCGCTGACGCTGCGCGAAACCGATATCGGTCTCACGCTGCAGGACACCGGACATCAAAATCTGCGACAGAAAGTGCTGTGTCGCGGACAGGTGATGGTGATCGCGCCGCCGGGTTGGTGGCCGAATGCGGAACTCGCGCAACCGATTTCGATCACGGCACTCGCTAATCAATCGATGATCGGCATCACCGTGCGCGATGCGCTGGGCAGCATGCTGCAGACACATTTGGCCAAACTCGATCCGCCGCCGAAAACCGCCGTTTCGGTGCAGACGTACAAGCTCGCGCATTCGCTCGTCGCGAAAGGCGAGGGACTCGCGGTGGTCGATCCGTTCACCGCACGCTGCGGCGAGGCGAAGAGCGTGCAGATGCGTCCGCTTAAACCCCAGCTCGATGTCGTGCTGTACGCGATGCATCGGCCGGACAATCCGCTCAATCCGGTGCAGAAGCGTTTCCTCGAACTGACGCGGCAACTCGCGCAGCGCGTGTTGGCGCAGCGCTAGGATTCGCGTTTTTTGAAGGCCTGAAATTCGTCGAAGACGCGCCGCCAGATCGTGCCCGGCTTGCCGTTGCCGACGGCGCGGCCGTCGATCTGCGTGATGGGAATAGCTTCGCGCGTGGAACTCGCGATCCAGATTTCGTCGGTGGAGTACAGTTCGCGCAGATGCACTTCGCGTACGTCGAGCGGCAGTCCCAAGGCGTTCACCACCTCGCCGACGACAAGCCGCGTGATGCTCGGCAGACGTGTCTGACTCGGCGGCGGCGTGACGACGCGGCCGTCCTTCACGATGCACACGGCGCTGGAACTTCCCTCTGCAAGGTACTCGTTGCGAATCAGGATGGCTTCGTCGGCACCGCGACGCTTTGCTTCCATGCGCAGCATCACCGGACCCAGCAGCGCGACGGATTTGATGTCGCAGCGCAGCCAGCGAATGTCGTCGAGCGTCGCGGCGCTGAAGCCGCGTTCGAGTTGATCGGCGCGCGTCGCGGTCAGACGCCAGCAGAAACCGAAGGCGGTCGGTGTCGTGTCGGGTTGAGGCAGGAAGTCGCGGCCGGCTTCCGGACCGCGCGTGATTTCGATGTATATACCTAAATCACCACCACCGTTCGCGGTGATGAGTTCGCGCACGAGTTCGTTCCAGTGTTCCGGTTGATAGGGATTCGCGATGCCGATGGCATCCAGCCCGGCCTGCATGCGATCGAAATGCGCCTGTAGACGAAACGGCTTGCCGCCGTAACACGGAACGACTTCGTAGATGCCGTCGCCGAACAGGAAACCGCGATCGAACGGCGAGATGCGCGCCTCGTTGCTGGGCACGAGCACGCCGTTGAGCAAACAGATGGGAAGTGCGTCGGCCATGAGAATCCAGGTTCAGCGGATGCGGACGCTCACACGCCTGCGTCGCGCAAACGTTGGCGCACCGCATCGAGCTTGTCGCCGTAGAGTGCGCTGCGCGCGGTATCGCGGCGCATCGGTTGGCGCACTTGCGCGGCGCTAGGCGCGCTCTGCACGGTGCGTGCGGTTTTGTGGAAGTCGAGACACGCGGGATCGAACGGCAAACCGCAGAAGTCGAGCAGACGGCGAATCTCCGGTTCCGGATCGGAGGTCAGCGATTCGTATTGAAGATCGAGTACGCGGTCGGGGTATTTTTTCAGCCAGAAGCGCGTGAGCTTGAGGAAGTCGATGCAGTAATCGGCCATTTCGTCGATGTCGCAGGCGAAGCCGCTGCGTTCGCTGAAAAGCTGGCGGAAACAGGCGAGGCACGTTTCCACGGGATCGCGGCGAATCACCACCGCGCGTGTCGCGGGCATCATCGTCAACGCCGCGCCGACGAGATACCAGCTCACCAGACTCTTGTCGGTGAAGCGCGGCTTCACCTTGCGCCAGCGCGCGGTGCGCGCGAGGTATTCGCGGCCGAGGCGTTGCCAGTCTTGCGCCGTTGCGTCGGGCACCCAATCCGGGAATGCGGACTTGCGCCGCGCGGTTTCCGCATCGACGACTTCGGTCATGTCCTTGATCTCGTTCGCGCCTTCGACGAGTGGATGCGATGCAAGGATTTGTTCGACCAACGTGGATCCGGAGCGCGGAATGCTGACGATCAGGATCGCTTCGCTGCCGAGCGATGCGTCCAGCGGCGTCGGCATTTCATTGGAGAACACGCGCTGAATCGCTTCGATGCGTTTGCGTTCGCCGCCGGCATCCCACTTCACGCGTTTGCGCCGTGACGCGTTGGCCGTGCGGAACGTTTCGAAGGCTTGTGCATGGTCGCCCTGGTTTTCCAGCGCCTTCGCGTAGGTGAAACCGATCAGTTCGCGCGCGCGCGCCGACAAATCGTTGCGTGCCAACGTCTGTCGAAGCGATGCGGCGTCGGCGGCATCGAAGCGGACTGTGTTGAGGTTCGACAATCCGAACCATCCTTCGGCGTTGCCCGGATCGCGACGCAAGACCTCGCGGAATCCGGCGATCGCCGCATCGATGCGGCCGAGGCTCGCCTGTACGCGCGCCAGCGAAAGGCGTGCAGTGATGTGCGACGGATCGAGCTGGATCGCGCGCTGCAATGCGGCGACCGAATCGTGCGAATGCGCTTCGCGACCGAGTGCTTCGCCGAGATTGAACCAGGCCGATGCGGATGTCGGCGCGAGTTCGGTTGCGTAACGCAGGTGCTTTACGGCTTCATCGACCTTGCCTTGCTCGTACAGCGCGATGCCGAGGCAGACGCGCAGATCCGAATCGTCCGGCCACACCGGCAGCACGCGCAGGAAACATTCGGTTGCCTTGACGTGATCGCTGCGCCGCTGCGCCACCATGCCCAACGTGCGCAACGCATCGGGTTCATCCGGCGCGAGTGCGAGCACGTTGTTGAGCGACTGCTCCGCGTTTTCGAACTGCCGCTCTGCGAATTCTTTCTTCGCGCGCGCGAGCATGCGCGCGGCCACGGACGACAGCGGCCGCTTCTGTTGAGCAACAGGGACCGGTTGCGCGTTCATGTCGTCGTGCGTCTGCGACATTTGCAGGGCAGGCTACACAACTGGCGCGTGCGCTGCAAAAAAAAGCCGGGCATCCACGCCCGGCTTGGAGGGACGACTCGCATTCTAGAAATCGTAAGCGACGGAGAAGCGCACGCTGCGCGGCGAGCGCACGTCCTGGATCTGCCCGTAGTTCGGGTTCGGACTTTTGGTCGATCCGTAGACGTCGTTGTAGAACACCGGTGTCTGCTCGTTGAGCACGTTGAACACGGCGACGTTGAAATCGAGCTTGTGATCGGCCCACGCCGGACGGTAGTCGAGGCTCAGGCCGTATTCGTGCACCCACGGCGTGAAGCCGAGCGATCCCGGCGGCACCGGCTGGCCGCCGCACCAGTAGTAGGTGTGCGAACCGTGCGCGGCGACCTGGTTGGGCCCGTAGTAGCCGCGGCACAGGCGCGGCGTGCCGGAGGTGATGTACGCATTCGCGCCGACGGTCCAGTCGGGGAAGATCTGGTACGCGCCGTAGATCTTGAACTGATGCTTGCGGCTGTTGGGCAGAATACCGTTGGAATATTCCATGCGTTCCGGAAAATCCCACGCGGTGGTCAGCGATTCGTAGGAACCCGACTGCTGCGAATATGTGCTGACTGGGCCTTCGTCGTTGCCCCAGGTTTTCGACCACACGTAGTCGAACTTGCCGAACCACTTGTCGTTCCACGCGTGTTCGAGGGAAAGATCCAGTGAGAGGTAGCGGCGTTTGGGCCCGAGTTTGAAACCCTGGTCTTCCTTGGTGAAGTTGACCGGAACCAGACTGCCGTCCGGCGCTTTCATCAACAGTTTGTTGGTGACGCCGGGATTGATCAGCACGAGACTCTGCGCCCACTGGTCGCACGTGTCGGGCGTCATCCATGCATAGCCTTGCTTCACGCCGGCTGCGCATTCGTTCTGGATGGCGTCGTAGTCGTCGATGATGCGGCTCATGCGCTGGTAGGTGCCTGTGATGCCGGCGACCCAATCCTGTCCGATCCACTCGAACTGCTGCTGCATGCCGAGCACATACGTGTCGGAAAACTCAGCCTTGATGTTCTGCGAGGCGGAGATGCGCGGATCTTTGGCCTGGCCGTATTCGCTGTCGATGGAAACGCCGGTTGCCGGATTCTGCGGCAGCGGCGTGAAACCGATCGGCTCGCCGGTGACGGGATCGATGCCGGTGTAAGTTCCGTAGATACCGGCGTTCGTTACCGGCGCGGCGATGGACAGCGCGACCTGCGTCGGCAACGCGAGGTAATAACGTCCGGCGTTGCCGAACACTTTGGTGGTGGCGTTGCCGTGCACGTCCCAGCTGAAGCCTAGACGCGGCGCCCACTGCGGTTTCGTTTCTCTGATGTACGGCGTGCCCGAACCGTCGTAGTTGACGAACTGGTCGTCGCGCAGACCCAGGTTCAGCAGCAGGTTGTTGGTGACCTGCCAGTTGTCCTCTACGTACGCGGCGCGCTGCGAAACGCGCACCGTTGCGACGGAAATGTCGGTGTGTTTCTGCACGTAGTAACAGTGCGCCTTGCCGTCCGCATCGGGTGCGCCGCATTGCGTGGACGGCGCGACGTACGGCGGTACGCTGGGGTTGTCGCCGAACACCGGCTTGCCGGGGTCGGTATAGCCATAACGCCATTGGAAACCCGGGCCCGTGTTGTGCGAGCCGTCGTACAAATCCCAGGACTGCGCATTGTCGATACCGACCTTGAAATCGTGCTCGCGCCATTTGTAGTCGAGACTCAGTCGATAGTTGATGACCGACTCGCGATGCTGCGGATCGGCGATCGTGGACTGGGTCTGCGAATTGGCGATGCCCTGGCTTCCCGGCGGAATGAATGCCGGATCCTGATAGGACGGGCTGGAGATGTGCGGCAGGTTCGGGTTGTAGCCTGGCTGCGCCGTGAAATATTCGCCGTGCATCTTGCCGACCATCGCATTGAGCGTCAGGTCGTCGGTGAGATAGGAGCTGTAGTTGGCCGACCATACGCTGAAGTCGGTCTTGAGCGTTTCGTCGTAACTGGCGAAAGCGCCTTTCTTCTTGGTGTCGTAATCGAAGTCGTAATCGGTTCCCCACACCTTGTTCGAATTGCGCAGACCGGTCAGCGTCAGGATGTTCTTGTCGTTGATGTTCCAGTTGACCTTGCCGTACAGCTTGGGATTTTCCGTGCGCGCATCGGTGACGTAGGGATTGGTCACGCTGCCGGTGTTGGAGGCGGTCTGTTTCTGTGCTTCACCGCCGATGAAGAAGAACAGCGTGTCCTTGATGATCGGGCCGCTGATGTAGGCGTCGTACGTGGTTTCGCTGAACGTATCGTCCTTGCGGTAATGCTGCAGATCGCCGGGCCGCTTGCCCGCATCGGTCTCGTGCGGATTGGCGAAATTGAAATTGACCGGATCCTCGCGCAGGCTCGAGGGCTGCCACAGCGCGCGCGCGCCGAAGTGCCAGTCGTTGTCGCCGCTCTTGCCGATCTGGTTGATCACGCCGCCGATCGAGCGCCCGTACTCGGCGCCGTAGCCGCTGATGAAGGTCTGCTGCTGTTCGATGGCGCCGTAGGGCAGGCTGATGCCGCCCTGGTTGTTGAGCGCCTCGGTGGTGTTCATGCCGTCGATGTAATACGCGTTCTCGGCGATGGTGGCGCCGCCGAACACGTTGATCGGCGTGCCGAGCGGACCTTTGGTCAACTCGGGCGAACCCATGTTGACGCCGGGCGCGAGCAGCGCGATGTCTTCGGCGGTGCGTTGCAGCGGCAACTGTTGCAGCTGCCGGGCGGTGATGGTGGTGACCTGATTGGTCGTCGTCACGTCGAGCGGCGCCACCGTTCCGGTGACCTTGATCTCCGACAGTTCGGCCGAACCGCCCTGCGCGAAGGCGACTTCGACCGCGCCCGCCGCCACCGGACTCACGCCGTCGCGCGAATCGACCACCTTGCCATCGCGCAGCAGCGAAACCGTATACGTGCCGACCGGCAGCGTGATCGAGAATTTGCCGGACGCGTCAACGGTGATGGTGCGGTTGAATCCTGCGCCGCCGGTGATCTGGATGGTTTCGTCGGGAGCCGGCGGAACGGTGCCGTAAATCGTGCCCGTGGTCGCCTGACCCCAGGCGGCGCCTGCGAAGGCCATGGTCGCCGCACCGATGGCGACGGCCAATGCCTTGCGGCGGAAAATCTGTCTGCGATGCGACGTGTGCGAAGAAGCCCTCTTCATGTTTCGTGCTCCCCATTTTTGTAGAGACAGCGGTGGAGTTGCCTCGATGCAGTCGTTGTCGGATTTTCTTCGTCGCGTCGGTAGTGGTGATCCCCCTGTGGTCGTGACCGCTGCAAGCCACGCCACACGCGACACCTGTCCGAGAATACATCCGTCACAAACGTGCACCAATGAAAAGACAGGCACCCGGCATAGCTGTGGGTTATGGTTTCGGCGGATTTTTGCGTTCGCAAAAAAGTGCGCGCGAAGCGTTGTCTGACGCGCGATTGCGCACTTACACGATGCGCACACGCGGCACGCGCGCGAACATCGACGCCGACCTTTCCGTGTCGCAGCGAACCTGTACGATGCGCGGCATGAGCGCACAGTCAATCGCACCGACGGAATTGCCGCGCAAGCTCGGCCTGGTCACCGGAACCGCCGTCGTCGTCGGCGTGATCATCGGCAGCGGCATCTTCCGCGTGCCGTCGCCGATCGCGAATGCGGCGGGAAATCTTTTCGGCGTCGGCGCGGTGTGGATCCTGGGCGGCATCGTGTCGCTGTTCGGCGCGCTGTCGATCGCCGAACTCGCCGCGATGTATCCGGCCGCTGGCGGACCTTATGTGTATCTACGCGAAGCGTATGGACGTCCACTCGCGTTCCTGTTCGGCTGGATGTGGCTGCTGACCACGCCGATCTCGTGGGCCGCGCAAAGCCTGATGTTTTCCGAATACCTGTCCGTCTTCGTGCCGATTCCAATGGCTGTGCAGCATGTCGTCGCGGCGGTGCTGATCATCCTCGTCGCCGCTGCGAATTATCGGTCGGTGAAACTCGGCGCCGCGATCCAGAACGTTTCGACGACTGCGAAAGTGCTGGCGATGGTGGGTTTGTCCGCCGCCATATTCATCTTCGCGCCGGGCGGCGATGCCAATCCGCTGCACGCGGAAACGCTGGGTTCGCCGAACTGGTCGGGCATCGGCATCGGTTTGATCGCGGCGTTGTGGGCGTACGATGGTTGGGAAAATCTCACGACGCTGTCGGGCGAAGTAAAAAATCCAGAACGCAATCTGCCGCTCGCGCTTATCGGCGGTGTGGTGCTGGTCATCGTGGTGTATCTGTCGATCAATGCGGCGTACGTGCGCGCGTTGCCGCTGGAGCAATTGGCGGCATCGAAATCCGTCGCGGCTGATGCGGCGGGCGCCGTGCTCGGACGCGCGGGCTCGTCGGTGGTCGCCGCGCTGGTGATGCTGTCGGTGTTCGGCACGTTGAACGGCAGCATTTTGTCCAGTCCGCGTGTTTTTTTCGCGATGGCTGAAGACGGTTTGTTCTTCAAGACGGTCGGCCGCGTGCATCCGAAATTCGAAACGCCGTATGTGGCGATCGGCTTCATCGTCGCGCTGGCGGTGATCTATGTGCTGCTGCGCGACTTCATGCAGCTCGCCGAAGGCTATGTGCTCGGCGTGTGGCCGTTCCTCGCGCTGTGTGCGATCGGCCTGTTCACACTGCGCCGCCGGCTGCCGGATTTTCCGCGTCCGTACCGCGTGCCTGGGTATCCCGTGATTCCCGCGCTGTTCGTGCTGGCGACGTTCATCGTTGTCGGCAATGCGCTGTATGCGCAGTTCGTGTCGACGATGGTGAGCATCCTGATCACGCTGGCCGGCGTACCCTTGTATTACTTGTGGATGTGGCGGCAACGAAGGCTCGCGGTCGTTCCATAAAAAAATCCGGAGGTTGGCGAATGAAACGACTGACGTGGCTCTTCGGCGCTGTCGCCTGCATCGCTTGCGCGGACGTGGGCGCGCAGACGTCCGCCGGTCCCGTCGCGTTGACCGTGCGGCTGCCGAATCCCGCACAAAGACTTCTGTACGTCGAGGAATCCATGCCCGTGAAAGCGGGGCCGTTGACGCTCTACTTTCCGAAATGGATTCCCGGCGACCACACGCCGGACGGCGAAGTCGAAAAAATCCTCGGCCTCGAATTCACCGCGGGCGGCAAACGGCTTGCGTGGCATCGCGATGAACTGGACAAATTCACCTTTCTGCTGACGGTCCCCGACGGCGCCGATCGGCTCGACATCCGCTTCGAATTCCCTGCGCGCGATCGCATCACGGCGAATCTCATGGATCTGACCTGGGACAACGTCGCGCTCTATCAGGCCGGCTCGCCGACCAAACAGCAGATCTACGAACCGACCATCGTCATTCCCGCCGACTGGAGCTACGGTACCGCGCTGGAAACGGCGAAACACGACGGCGCGACGACAACGTTCAAGCCGGTGCCGTTCAACACGCTGGTCGATTCACCGGTGATCGCCGGAAAATTTTTCCGGAGCGTCGACATCACGCCATCCGGCACATCCGTGAAACGTTTCCTCGACATGGTCGGCGACAGCGAAGCGTCGATCAAGATTTCCGACAAGCAGATTGCCGGTTACAAAAATTTGGTCGAACAGGCGCAGGCGCTTTTTCATTCGCACCATTACGGCAGTTATCACTTCCTGCTCACGCTGAGCGATCACACGTCCGTCGGTGGACTCGAGCATCATCAATCCAGCGACGACCGCGCACGCAGCGGCTCGAAAATGTTCGCCGACGCCGATCACTTCATGCTCGACGGCTCGCTGCTGCCGCACGAATACACGCATTCGTGGAACGGCAAATTCATGCGTCCGGCCGGACTGTGGCAACCGGATTTCGAACAGCCCGAACGCGCCGGATTGTTGTGGGTTTACGAAGGACTCACCGTCTATTTCGGCGACGTGCTCACCGCGCGCAGCGGGCTGTGGTCGGCCGACACGTGGCGCGATGTGGTGGCTTATCGCGCGGCGAACATGGCACATCGCACCGGCCGCGAATGGCGTCCGCTGAGTGACACCAGCGTCGCCGTGCACTATGGCGCACCGGACGCATGGGCCAACTGGGGCCGGCAAAACGATTTCTATCCGGAAGGCGAACTGTTCTGGCTCGCCGTCGACATGAAGATCCGCGAACTGAGCCACGACAAACATTCGCTCGACGATTTCGCCCGCGAATTCTTCAGCGTGGACAACGGCAGCTTCGTCACGCACACCTACGAATTCGACGATGTCGTCGCCGCACTCAACAAAATCCAACCGTTCGGCTGGGCGGATGTCCTCAACACATGGCTGAACGGCACCGATGCACAGGTGCCGCTGCTATCCGGCATCGAAGCCAGCGGCTGGAAACTCGTCTACACCGACAAACTTTCCGGATATCAGAACGCGATCGAAAACGTCGGACCGGGCGAACTCGAAGGTAAGGGTGTCAACGCGCTTTTTTCAGCGGGCATGTTTCTCGACGGCGAGGGCAAGATCATCGACGTGTTGTGGAACGGGCCGGCGTTCAAAGCCGGGCTCGCACCCGGCATGAAGCTCATCTCCATCGACGGCCATCTGTACAGCACGAAAGTGTTGTGGACCGAAATCGCCGCCGCGCAGCGCAGCTCGCAACCGTTGCAGATCAACGCGCAGCAGGACGGCACGGTGGCGATGTACAGCGTGCATTACAACGACGGGTTAAAGTATCCGACCCTGATCCGCGCGCAGGGCAAGACGGATTACCTGCAGCAAATCCTCGCTGCGAAACCGAAAGACAACGGCTCGTGATATTCCCGAAATTTCTAGCGTGCTGCATGCTGTCGATGTCGACGCTGATGTCGTTCGCAACGTCATCCGCGGATCCGATGGCTGGCGTGAACGATGCCGCGATACGTTCGATCGTCGACCTGATCACGGCCGGTCAATTCCAGGCTGCGCAGACGCGCATCGACGCCGCGCTCAAGCAACCGGACGTATCGTCTGACGCACGCCGCGCACTGGAATTCCAGCGCGTCCGCATGCAGCGCATGCACGACGATTTCAAACTGACGGCAGACGACGTAAAGAAGCGCGTGCGTCAGCAGATACCCGATCTGACCGACGAAGAGTTCGCCCGCTGGGACGTGCACGATTTGTTCGAGCACATGAACATCGACGGCGAACGGCTGTATTTCGCGCGCTCGCCCTCCAATCTGTTTCGACTGAGCGCCGAAGCCGAAGCGCGCCGCAACGTGCGAACGCCGTTTTCGCACGGCGACGTGGAGCAACTCTCCGACTATCACCGCGCCGTGATCGAGCAGGCGAAACAGACCGGTCGCTCCAGCGTGATGCCGCAGAAAGTGAAGGTCACGCAGACGCTCACCGTCAATGCCGACGCGGTGCCGGCGGGCAAGACGGTGCGCGCGTGGATTCCGTATCCACGCGCCATTGCCGGTCAGCAACAGGATGTCCACTTCGTTTCCAGTCAGCCGTCCAAACACGACATCGCGCCCGAATCCGCACTGCAACGCACGGTGTATTTACAGCAGGTCGCGCAGGCGAAAAAGCCGACGGTATTTTCCGTCACTTATGAATTGACCGTTTATTCGCAATACAACGCGATCGATGCGGCGAAAGTCGAGCCGGCGAAGATCACCGCCGAACTCGCGCCATATGTTGATGAGCGCCCGCCGCATATCGCATTCACCGAACCGTTGCGCATTTTTTCGCGGCAGGTGGTCGGCGACGCCACCAACCCGTATCAGATCGCGCAGCGAATCTTCGCCGCTGTTGACGAAATTCCGTGGGCCGGCGCGCGCGAGTATTCGACCATCCCCAATCTGAGCACGTACACGCTCGACGCCGGCCACGGCGATTGCGGCGAACAGACGATGCTGCTGATCACGCTGATGCGCATGAACGGCATCCCCGCGCGCTGGCAGTCCGGCTGGACGTTCACGACCGGCGACTACGAAGACATCCACGACTGGGCCGAGATTTATCTTGCGCCCTACGGCTGGGTTCCGGTGGATGTCACCTACGGACGTCTCGATTCCGCCGATCCCGCATTGAAGTGGTTCTACCTCGGCGGCCTGGACAATTTCCGCATCGCATTCAACGACGATTTCTCGACCGAATTCGTGCCGCGCAAACAATCCTTCCGTTCCGATACGGTCGACTCGCAGCGCGGCGAAGTCGAATGGGACGGCGGCGATCTGTACTACGACCAGTGGAAGTACGACTTCGCCTGGAAAGTCACGCCGCCGAAACCCAAGTGACAACGTCGAGCAATCACGCGCCGCCGATCGGACGAACCTCCGCATCCGGATAGTTCGTCGACTCGCCGAGCTTGCGATAGCGTGCGATGTCCGCCGCACGCGCTGCGTAGATACGGTCGAGCACCTGATAGGCATCGGGCCCGAGCACGAGACGCCGCGGCGGAGAGGGATCGTCGACCACGGCCATCATCGCCTCGGCCGCCTTGATCGGGTCGCCCGGTTGCCGTCCGGCTTGTCCGTAGAGAAACTCTTCGACCGGTGCGATGACGGAGCGATAGTCCGCGATGCTGTTCGCCGGCCGCATGTTCACGTCGCCGGCGAATTCGGTGCGGAAGTTGCCGGGCTCGACCAGGGTCACCTTGATGTTCGCACTTGCCACTTCGTCCGACAGCGCTTCGCTCCATGCCTCCAGTGCAAATTTCGATGCGCAGTAGGCACCGAAACCGCCGATCGAAATCAGGCCACCGATGCTGGTGAGATTCAGGATGTGTCCGGATTTCTGCGCGCGCATGTGCGGCAGCACTTCGCGGGTGAGCTCTGTCGCGGCGAAGAAATTGATTTCCATCTGTGCGCGCAACTCGTCGGCAGCGAATTCTTCCACCGCACCCAGCGAGCCGCGCCCGGCGATGTTGGCCAGTACGTCGATGCGCCCGAAGCGGTCGATGACACGCTTCACGGCATCGGCGCGCGCGGCAGCGTCGGTGACGTCGAGCAGAACGGCGAGAACCTGCCGCGGCGACTTGGCGGCCAGTTCAAGCAACGCTTTTTCGCGGCGCGCGGCGATGGCGACCTGATCGCCCTTTGCGATGGCCACTTCCGCCAGCGCATGGCCGAATCCGGACGAGGCGCCAGTGATGAACCAAACTCGATTTCGCGATGTCATTTCGTTCTCCGACAGTGGGTGATTTCGTGACGGAGATGATGATCGATTTCCATTGCGGGATAATCGGGCACTCTTCGGACGAGTCATTCGAAATCAGTCAGCAATGGACCGCTTGATCCTTACGCATCTGCCCGTCGTACTGGCCGTTGCGCGCACCCGCAGTTTCGTCAAGGCGGGCGCGGAACTCGGACTGGGCGCTTCGGCGGTCAGCCACGCCGTTCGTCAATTCGAAGATCAGATAGGAACACCGTTGTTCGCTCGCACCACGCGCAGCGTGGCGCTGACGGAGGCGGGTCGGGTTTTCCTGCAAGGCGCCGAAAGGGCGATGAACGAACTCGATAGCGCCGTCGAACGCGTTCGTGCCGATCAGGCGGAAATAACCGGCGTTCTGCGCATCAACGCGCCGCACGTCGCGTTGCATATCTGTCTCACGCCGATCCTGCAGAAGATGACGCAGCGACATCCGAAGCTCACCGTCGAAGTCATCGCCGACGACGCGCTGACCGACATCGTCGCCGGCGGATTCGACGCGGGCGTCAGGCTCGGCGATATGGTCGCGCAGGACATGGTCGCGGTGCGCCTGACGCCGCCGCTGCGCGCGATCATGGTGGCGTCGCCGGACTACGTTGCGCGCGCGGACATGCCTGCGACGATCGAGGATCTGCGTGCGCACAACTGCATCGGCTACCGTCTGCTAGGTTCTGGCGCGGTCTACGTCTGGGACCTGCAGGATCATGGGCGCGATGTTCGCACCGAGGTTTTCGGATCCGCGCGTGTTTCCGATCCGGGTTACGCGCGCGAACTGGCGCTCGCCGGGCTGGGAATCGCCTACGTGTTCGAACCGCTGGTGCGCACCGAGTTGGCCGACGGTCGGCTGGTGGAAATCCTCCCTGAAGCCGCCATCGGCGAGTCGGGACTTTTTCTTTATTTTCCGCAGCGTACGTCGCGGGCGGCCAAACTTCGCGCGTTCCTCGACGTCGTTCACGAGACGCTCGCCAAATAAGTCGAAGGTCGGCCTCGGACATATTATTTTTTCGGTATTGTTGCGCCGCCAGTTGACACCGGTGTCAAAGTTTTCGACACTTTGCCGCACATGAATTGACACCGGTGTCAATTTTTCGGCACTCATCGTTGTTCCGGTTTGCGCGGGGAGCGCAATGGCAGCAGCAATGGATCATCCCGATTTGCACGCAGGTTTCGCGACGAAGCCCTTTTTAGCCGCGGACGTCGGCGGAACGCACGCGCGTGTGGCGCTGGTGCACGTCGCGACGGCGGGCGATCGCGGCATCGAAGTGCTCGCCTACCGCAAATTCGCGTGCAAGGAATTTCCGAGCCTGACGGCGTTGCTGAAGGCATTCCTCGAACAGGATGCGCGGATTCCGGTGCGCCACTGCGTGGTCGCTTGCGCCGGACAGGTGATGGGCGACGAGGTCCTGCACGACAACATCGCCTGGCCGATCCGTCTGTCCGAACTGCGCGAAGCACTCGCGTTCGACGATGTCGCCGCGCTCAATGATTTCGAAGCGTTCGCGTATGCGCTGGACGATCCGCTGGTTCGCGCGGGACGTCTGCTGTGCGGTCCGGATGTTCGCGAACCCGGTCCGGTCCTGGTGATCGGACCGGGAACCGGTCTTGGCGCCGCGGTGCGCTTGCCCGGTCCCGCCGGCGCCAGCGTGCTGACCACCGAGGCAGGCCAGATGGATTTCGCGCCGCACACCGTTCGCGAGCGCGGTGTGCTGGCGTGCCTGGCGCCGCGCGGCGGTTACGTCGCCTACGAACGCATCACATCGGGGCCGGGTCTGCTGCTGTCGTACACGATGCTGTGCGGGCTGGATGGAATCACGCCGCGACTCGCCACACCGGAAGCGGTGACGGCGGCTGCGCTTGCGAACGACGACGCGCAGGCGGTCGAAGCGGTGGAAATGTTCTGCGCGACGCTGGGCAGTTTCGCCGGCAGCCTGGCGATGGCCTTCATGCCGACCGGCGGAATCTACCTCGGCGGCGGATTCCTGCATTCGATATTCGGGCTGCTCGAACGCAGCGCGTTCGTCGAGCGCTTCCTGCACGGACGCAGCGTGCGTTCGTTCCTGTCGCGCGTGCCGGTGCGCGTGATGGAGCACGGGCGTCACGCCGTGCTTGGCGCGGCGAGCTGGTACGTGCGGCGCGCGCCGATCTTATGCGGCGCATCCGAATGAGCATGAAGGCCGGCATCGCGCGACTTGCCGTGCTCACGGTCGCGGGCATGACGGCGTCGATCGCGCATTCGGCGGCCATGTGGTCGTTGCTGCCACAGCCGGTCGAGGTGAAAGTCGCCGAAGGCAAGCCGCTGCAGATTGCCGATGGCGCTGCGATCGAAGTGCGCGGCAGCGATCGCAAGCAAGCGATGGGCGTCGCCGAACGATTCATAAAGTTGGTGGGCGATGCGCGCGGGTTGCAATTGCACATCGCGGAAAAAACCGACGCGCGCGCGGCGATCGCATTCGACGTGGATCCGCGCGCCGACGTCGTCGGCGATGCCGGTTATCGCATCGTGGTGAACGAGCGCGGCATTCAGATCAATGCGCGCACGGCGCAAGGCGCGTTCTACGCAAGCGTCACTGTGTTTCAACTGCTGACGCAACCCGGCTGGAAGCGTGGCGCTTCGGCTCAGATTTCCGCCGGCGTCATCAACGACCATCCACGTTTCGCGTGGCGCGCGCTGATGCTCGATTCCGGACGACACTTCCAGAGCGTCGCCGAGATCAAGCAACTGATCGGCTGGATGTCGCTCAACAAGTTGAATGTGCTGGTCTGGCATCTCACCGAAGATCAGGGCTGGCGCATCGAGATTCCGGCGTTTCCCGAACTCACGAAAATCGGCGCGTGCCGCAAGCCGCTCGGTGCCGATATCGATCTGACCGGCTCCGCCGACAAACCGTATTGCGGCTTCTACACGGCGGCCGAAATCCGCGACATCGTCGGCTATGCGACGGAACGCTTCGTGACCGTCGTGCCCGATCTGGATCTGCCCGGCCACTCGCAGGCGGCGGTGGCGTCGTATCCATGGCTCGGCGTCACCGGCGAGCGTCCGGCGGTTTGGAGCGAATGGGGCATTAGTCCGTGGCTGCTCAAGCCCGATGAGAAAACGCTGGGCTTCGTCGATGCGGTCCTCGACGAAGTGATGCGTCTGTTTCCGTCGCCGTACGTTTCGATCGGCGGCGACGAAGCGGCGAAAGATCAGTGGAACGCATCGCCTGACGTGCGCGCGCAGATGAACAAGCTCGGTCTGAAAAACATGGATCAGCTGCAAGGCTGGTTCACGCAGCAGGTGGCCGATCATCTGATCAAGCACGGCCGCAAGCCCGTGGGTTGGGACGACGAAATCGCCGCGGGTGCGAAGCTGCCCGAGGCCGAAGTCGTGATGTCGTGGCACGGCAACGACGGCGAACGCGTCGCGCTCGCTGCGCTGGCCCAAGGCCACGA